>Ga0209020_1002423_pt1 | contig 15046 bp, 16 predicted proteins | sample PinacodermBB_FD_187298 | JGI IMG/M metagenome (GOLD analysis project Ga0209020, IMG submission 187298) | Host-associated microbial community of the marine sponge Aplysina aerophoba from Gulf of Piran - sponge pinacoderm, lysed by bead... | ecosystem: Host-associated > Porifera > Sponge >...
TCCTCAAGGGTGGTGGCGCGGGACCATTGCTCGGCCGGCCGGCTCTCGCCCTCCCAGCCGATCTGGTCCATGGAGGCGTAGAGCTCGATCTGGAAGCCGTCGGGATCGGTGAACTCCACGCCCGGGTTGCAGCCGGGCCCTCTGCGCCCTTCGTACAGGATCGGCACGCCCTTGGCCTTCAGGAAGTCGCGGATCTTGAACAGTTCGGTGACGCTCCCCACCTCCAGGGCGAAGTGGTTGAACGCCACCTGGTCCGGCTCGGGCTGCCCCTTGTTGGACTTGGAGGGGAACAGCGCAACGGTATGGTGATCCGACGCGTTGCGAAGAAAGATCATGCCGCGCTCGTTCACGTCCGACACCTGGAACCCCATGATCTCCGTCCAGAACTTGGTGCTGCGCTCAAGGTCGCTGACGTTGAACACCACGTGCCCGATCTTTTTGACCTTGACCGGGGTTGTTTCCTCACTGCTCATGTTCGTCTCCTTTCCTTGCAGGAACGGGGAAGTCTTGGAGCCCCCGTGACCCGTGTTCTCTTTACCGTTTTTCAGTCGATGTGAACGAACGCCCTGGCCCAGTTGTCCGGCACCAGCGTGTGGCCCTGCCCGGTGACGTCCTCGGCGAGGAAAACGTCGCCCGCCACGAAGGTCCGCGAGGTGCCGTCGCCCACCCGGATCTCGGCGGAACCCGCGAGGGTGATGCAGTACTGCCGGCGCGGCGCGGTGTGAAAGTCGCCCAGATGGGTCGCCGGATCGTTCTTCAACACCAGCCCGGTTACCGGCAGGGTCTCGAAGAAGTAGCCGCCTTCCGCGCTGGCATCCATATCCTCGAAATGGGACTGGCCGTCGTCCCCGGTGAACAATCGAACGAACTGCACGGTGAACCTCCTGTCTGCCCGAATGCGCGTTGCCGCCCCGTCGTCCCCTTTTTACGCCTACAGGGAAGGATAGATCAATCGGCGGACAACCCCGCCGGGGGTTGCCCGTCCAGTGTGCTATACTCGCCGCCATCCGAAACGGGAGGCATCCATGCGACTCAAGGACAAGGTCACCATCATCACCGGCGGCGGACACGGACTCGGCAGGGCTTACGCGAAACGGTTCGCGGAGGAGGGAGCCCAGGTCGTCATCGCCGACATCGACGGCGCCGCGGGCGAAGCCGTGGCCGAAGAGCTGAATCGGGCGGGTCAGACAGGATGGGCCCGCTCCACCGACGTGACCCGGTACGCCAGCATCGAGGGCCTCGTGGCGGAAACCCTCGACCGCTTCGGCCGCATCGACGTGCTGCTCAACAACGCCGCCATCTACGTGACCCAGCAAATGTGGATGGGCCGCGTCGAGGACTGCCCGCTGGACGAGTGGGACCGGGTCATGGAAGTGAACCTCAAGGGCGTGTTCATGTGCTGCCGCGCCGTCATCCCGGTCATGAAGGACCAGCAGTCCGGCAAGATCATCAACATCGCCTCGGGGACGTTCCTGAACGGCACCAGCAACATGCCGCACTACACCAGCTCCAAGGGCGGGGTGGTGGCGCTGACGCGCGTCATGTCCCGGCAACTCGGCGACTGGAACATCAACGTGAATTGCATGACGCCGGGCTCCACCATGAGCGAGGACGTCATCACCGACGAGATCCGCAAACGGCGGTCCGACAGCGCCGGCCGCCGGGCCTTCAAGCGTATCCAGGTGCCCGAGGACGTCACCGGCACCGCGCTGTTCCTGGCCAGCGCCGACAGCGACTTCATGACCGGGCAGTTGCTGGTGGTGGAAGGCGGCGGGATCATCCACTAGGCGGAAGCAAGCGAGGAGCGTTCTCGTGCGGAAGACCTTTGCATAATCCAGGTTGAATGGGCAAAGTTAACGGAAGGGGTCGCTGAGGGAGTCCGGGAAGAGAGCAAAGATCCCCGCAGACAGGGGGCCCATATGACGAAACAGCTCAGGGTCATTGTTGAGAAGCACAGCGATGGGTATGTTGCCTATCCGCTCGGACTGCGAGGCGTCGTCGCCGGCCAAGGCGACACCTACGAAGACGCCCTTTCTGATGTCAAGTCGGCTATCACGTTCCACATCGAGACGTTCGGTCCTGACGTCTTCGACAGCGACTCGCCAGCGTTGGAAGTCTTCATTGCCGAAGCCGGAATTACCTTCTAGATGGCACGGGCAACTGTACCGTCTCGGGGATATGACGCTCGAAGTTGAGTCCAAACGCGCGCCGCCCGGACAGCGCTTCCACTTCCCGCTTCAGATCGACGCCAAGCTGCGGATCCAACGTCTCCACCTGCCGAAGCAGGTTGCTCGACCTCGACACGAAACCCTCCTCCTCATCTCATCCGTCGGAGACCTGTCGGAAACGGATCCACGCTGGCGCCTCGCGGATGAACTTTCCAAAGTCTGGATACACCTAGCAAGTATTCGTTGCATATTTCGCCAAGTCAATGGAGTATGTGAAGACGCTACTATGTGTCACCGTATGCGACTCGTGAGTTCTTCCACTCATTGCATGAGCGGCACAGGTTGTCCGACAGGTAGGCGGGACCAGCGAGGCGCAGTCGGAACTAGCAGCACCGGCCTTCCTAGCCTCCCGTGTCCCACACCAGCTTAAAACTCCCGCACGATTCCCCGATCTCCCCCCGGGCGCGCTCCGGCGGATAGCCCAGGCAGTTGGAGACGTAGCGTACGCCGTCGATGACCCGGTCACGGTTGCGGTGCTGGTGGCCGTAGACGTGGAGGACCGAGCCCAATGCGCGGATCTGGGCCTCGATCCGTGAGCTGCCGGCGACCCGGCTGAAGTTGAAGCGGGTGGCGCGGCCGGCACGGGCGGGCGGGGACGCCGGCGAGCGGAACATCACCTCCCGTCTGGGCAGGAAGTGGCTGAACGATACGACCGGCGCGTCGTATGCACGATCGAGATGAGGCTCGTTCATGTCGAGGAAGTGATCGGCCACGGAGAGGTGTTCCGGCCAGCGGGTCAGAACTTCATCGGCCCACATGGAGAGGCCCGAGTCGTCGCCGTCCCTGGGCACATACAGGCTGTCCGCGCCCTGCTCGGGCTTGACGTACCACGAGAACAGCGGCACCACCCAGGCTCCGGCGTCACCGGAGTCGGAGGCAACCTTGGCCGGGCTTGTGCCTACCCCGAGGTCGGCGCACAAGCGCATGAGTCTCTCGAACTTGCCCACGGAGTCTCCGGCCTCGCCTCGCCGCAACCAGAGTTCGTGGTTACCCGGCACGAAGAAGACATGGGCGAACTTTTGGCGAACTTCCCGCAGAACCCGCGCCAGCCTGGCGAGATCGTCGGTGACATCTCCCGCCAGCAGCAACGTGTCACGCAGGTGGCTGCCGTCGGAGAGCATTTGCACGAGTGCCATGTTCTGCGGGTAGTCCGCGTGCACGTCGGATATGGCGAAAATGCGCATGGCCGGTTTCAAGCCTGATCCCCGGAGGCCGATCCTTCACACCGCTTCATAGCAGTTCCGTCTTGTGATCCGTAGACGCCTTGGTTATGATCCGGCCGACGAACCCGTCGGACCGAAACCGCGTTGGCCCGCGTGCGAACCTGATCCCATGAGCGACGAAAACACCCACCGCCCCAGCGAATTGCTGTCAGCCCTGAAACGGGCCGGCGTCAGCGTCGTGGTATCGGTTCCCGACAGTTGGATCGGGGTCTTCATGGAGAAGATAGAGGAGGACCCGGACATGACCCTGATCCGGGCCACCCACGAGGAGGAGGCCCTGTCCATCGCCTGCGGCGCGCGGTTGGGCGGAGCTCGGACGGTGCTGTTGATCCAGAACGTCGGGCTGCTGACCACGGGCGCGGGCATGGTGTGCCTGGCCCAGCGCTACCAGTTCCCGATTCTCATCCTGGCCTCGTACCGGGGTTCGGCGCGGGACCCGGTCTTCTATCACATCCCCAAGGGGCGGGCGACGGAGCCGGTGCTCCGGGCCTACGGACTCTCCTATGCCGTGGCCGGACCGGACCTGCCCATCGGCGCGCAGGTGGAACGGGCGGCGACCTTTGCCGAGGAGGGCTCGGCGCCGTTCGTGCTGCTGCTGGACAGCGAGGACATCCGCTGGTGAGCGAATCGAAACCGACACGCGAAGCCTACTATCGCGTTCTCGCCGAGGCCATCTCGGAAGAGACCCTGGTGGTGACGTCTTTGGGCAACGCTTCCTACGTGTGGTCCAACGTCTGCGACCGTCCCCGGAACTTCTACCTGGAAGACGCCATGGGGCTGGCGCTTCCGCTTGCCCTGGGCCTCGCCGTGTCCCAGCCGCGGCGGCGGGTGGTGGTGGCGGAAGGCGACGGCGGCCTGACCATGCATCTCGGAACCCTGGTCACCGTCGGCGCGGTCGCCCCCCGGAACCTCACCGTGCTGCTGGTGAACAACAACATCCACGCGGCGTCCGGCGGCCAGCCGTTGACCAACACCGGGCTGGACTTCGCCGACCTGGCCCGCGCCGCCGGGGTCGCGAGAACGCAGCACGTCGGTTCCATCGAGACCTTCCGGGCGCAACTGCCGTCCGCCCTGGCGGAAGCCGGCCCCTCCGTCCTGGTCCTCGCCACCGAACCCGACGTGCCGCCGGTGACGCCGGCGTTCCCCATGAACCCGCCCATGATGAAGCAACGTTTCATGGACGGGCTGGGAGTGCCGCGCTACCTGCCCGCCATGTTCCGAAGCTGAGTTCCGCGGGCCTACCCGGCTACCCCGGTGGCCCCGGAAACATGTTGACAGGCTTCCGGCAAATCGGTCTAATCGGCTCGGTCCTTCGAGGAAACGAGCGAGTTACTGAACCCTAGGGAGTTGCGGCACGCTTGCATGGTGTCCTGACGGGAGGAATCACGATGAAACGAAACGGCTTGATCGGTGTATTCGTGGTAGCGGCCCTGGCCGTGTTCTGGACGTGGGGCGGCGCCGAACCAGCGTCGGCCCAGGTGAAGCTCAACATGGTCGGCTCCTGGCCTCCGGTGGTCTCGTCCGCGGCCGACGTCGGCATCCGCTACATGGAAGAGGTGAACCGGCGCGCCAAGGGCAAGGTGGTGATCAACTTCAAGGGGGCGCGGGAAGTGGTCCCCACCTTCGACCAGCCCGAAGCGCTGGTACGGGGCGTGTTCGACGTCTGGTACGGCGCCCTGAACTATTGGGCGGGCGTGGTCAAGCCCGGGTACATCACCGAGCTCTCGTCCATGGAGCCCACCGACGGTGGACCCGGCCACCCGCTGCACGATTTCATGGTGAAGATGTACGAGAAGAAGGGTGTCCGCTACCTGGGCGCCTTCTCCGGCGACCGGAACACCGGCAACCACTTCATGTCCACGCAGAAGGAGGTGTCGAGCCCGGCCGACCTGAAAGGCATGAAGGTCCGGGTGCCGCCGCTCACGCGCTTTTTCGTCAAGGCGATGGGCGCGGAGCCGGTGACCCTGCCGCCGTCGGAGATCTATCTCGCCCTGGAGAGAGGCACGGTGGAGGGTTTCACCTGGCCCTACTACGACGGCTTCACCAGTTTCGGCTGGCACAAGGTGACCAAGTACCTCATCGGCCACCCGCTGTACCGGGACGGCATCGGCATCGCGGTGAACCTGAAGAAGTGGAACAGCCTGCCCAAGGACGTGCAGCAGATCATGCTGGACTCCGTCGGCGTGATCCAGCAATGGTCGCGCGGGTGGATGTCCGCGCACCAGGGCTTTCAGTTGGCCACCATGAAGAAGGCCGGCATGAAGGTCATCAAGTTCTCGGACGCCGAGGCCAAGAACTGGGCCAAGACCTCCAACGAGGCCCTGTGGGCGCACTTCAAGACCGTGATGAGCGCGGACGACTACGCCACGGCGCGAAAGCTGATGGGATACAACTAAGCGCTCGCACTACATGACGGCCGGCAAGAAAATCGTCCGCATCTTCGATTCGCTCCTGGATGCCGGCGCGGCGCTCTCGGGCGCGCTCCTGGTGGCCGTCATGCTCCTGACCTCCATCAAGGTCTTCTTCCGGTACGGACTCCGGGAAGGCCTGATGGGGGTCGACCAGATCAGCGGCACGCTGCTCGTCTATATCGCCTTCCTGGGCGCCGCCTGGGTGCTGCGGCGGGAAGAGCACGTCACCATCGACCTCCTGGTCACCCGCCTGGGGCCGACGACCCGCCGGTGGATGACCTGTGTCAACTCCGTCATCGGCGCGTTGATCTGCCTGGTGGTTGCGTACTACGGCAGCATTGAATCCGTGACATCCTGGCAGCGGGGCATCCTCATCCCTGCCGAGATCGAGATCCCGCGGGTAATCAATCTCGGCGTCATTCCGCTGGGCGCCCTGCTTCTCTCGCTCCAGTTCATGAGACGGGCCCGGCGCGCCTTCGACAACGGGGCGTCCGCCGCCGGCCAACACGACTGAGGTAACCGCGGTGGAGTGGTGGGCCTACATGTTCTTCTTCTTCGGCGGTCTGACCGTGCTGCTGCTCATCGGACTGCCGGTGGCCTTCGCCTTCACGCTGGTGAACCTCATCGGGGTCTACGTCTTCTGGGGCGGGACCATCGGCCTGCAACAGCTCATCCTCAGCATCGACAGCTCCATCTCCACCTTCGTGCTGGTGCCCGTGCCCATGTTCATCCTCATGGGCGCGGTGATGTTCCATTCAGGGGTGGCCTACAAGATGATCGACGTGCTGGACGAGTGGCTGGGACGCATCGCCGGCAGGCTGTCCCTGCTCGCGGTGGGCGCCGGCGCGCTGTTCGCCACCCTCACCGGTGTGGCCATGGGCAGCGTCGCCATGCTGGGCTCCACCCTGGTGCCGGACATGGAGAAGCGCGGCTACAGCAAGTCCATGTCCTACGGCCCCATTCTGGCCAGCGGCAGCCTGGCCATCATGATCCCGCCCACCGCCCTGGGCGTCATCCTGGCGAGCCTGGGCAAGATCTCGGTGGGCAAGCTCCTGGTGGGAATCATCATCCCCGGCCTGATGCTGGCCGGCGTCTACGCCGCCTACATCGTCATCCGCTGCACCCTCCAGCCCTCGCTGGCGCCGGCCTATGACGTGGCGCCGACCCCTCTGGGGCGCCGCATCGCGGACACCTTCCGTTACGTGGTCCCGCTGGTCTCGGTCATCATCATCGTCATCGGGACGATCTTTTTCGGGGTGGCCACCCCCACCGAGGCCGCCGCCGTCGGGGCGCTGTTCTGCTTTCTCCTGGCCATGGCCTACGGCAAGCTCAACTGGACCGTCACCAAGGAGGCCGTGGGCACCACCACCTCCATCGCGGTGATGGTCTTGATCATCCTCACCGGTTCCGCCGCCTTCAGCCAGGTCCTGGCCTTCACCGGGGTCACCTCCGGGATCACCAACCTAGTGGTGGGTCTCCCCGTGCACCCCATGGTCATCCTGATCCTGATGCAGGTGGTGCTGGTGTTCCTGGGCATGTTCATCGAGCAGACCTCCATCGTGCTGGTGACCATCCCCATCTACATGCCCATCGTCAACGCCCTGGGATGGGACCCGGTCTGGTTCGGCGCCATCATGCTCCTCAACCTGGAGCTGGCGACCATCTCGCCGCCCTTCGGGCTGTCACTGTTCGTCATGAAAGGGATCGCCTCGCCCGGCACCACCATGGGCGACATCTACCGCGCGGCCCTTCCGTTCGTCGGGCTGAACCTCGTGGTCATGGCGCTCATGATCGTCTTCCCCGCGCTGGTGCTGTGGCTGCCCAGCCTGATGAACTGACCCCCTCTCCCGTCCTCCAAAAGCGCCCGGGGAAAATCCCGGCTAAAGTTTCCGGCCTTTCCGGCGATCTTCTCTTACAGGCGCCGGGATGGGCCCGGCATGATCCAGCGGCTTGCGCGAAGGAGGTGCAACAATGCGCAAAGGTTCGAGAGGCTTTGGGCGGTGGCTGTCGGCCACGGCGATACTGGGGTTGTTCCTGTGGGCGGGGAATCCCGCGTGGGGGCAGAACATCTTCATCAACGAGATCCACTACGACAACCTCGGCGCGGACACGGATGAACGCCTGGAGGTGGCCGGGCCGGCGGGCACCGACATGAAGGGATGGAGCCTGGTGCTCTACAACGGCAAGAACGGCATGCCCTACCGCACCATTTCCCTGGAGGGGTCTATTCCCGACCAGCAGGGTGGTTACGGCACGGTCTCGTTTCCCGTCAGTCGCATCGAGAACGGCGCGCCGGACGGCGTCGCGCTGGTCAACCCGGACAGCGAGGTGGTCCAGTTCATGAGCTACGAGGGCGGCTTCACCGCCGTCTCGGGACCGGCCGAGGGGCTTGCCGCCACCGACATCGGCGTGCGCGAATCGAACCGCACGGAGACCGGCCATTCGCTCCAGCTCAAGGGCTCGGGAAATGCCCTGGCCGACTTTACCTGGCACGGACCCGGCCAGGCCACTCCCGGCCTGGTGAACGCCGAACAGACCTTCGTGGGCTCGCCCGGCGAGACCACCGGCGGCGGGCAGAACGGTTCCGAGCCCGTGGAGGTGGTGAAGGAGAGCCGCTGAGTCCGGCTCCCCCGGCTCGTGGGAGATACGGGCTTCCCGCTTCCGGGCGGGAAGCCCCTCCCCCCGTGGACCCGGCCGGACGGCCCGATTTCACCATTGACCCGCCGTTGTCCTTCCATTAACGTTGTACCGTCGACGTTTCGACGAAATCACACACGCTGGGAAGGAACGGCACACATGGCCAAATTTCGCATACAGCCGCACGGCAGACTCCAGGAATGGGTGGCGCATGAACTGGGGTACTTCGCGGACGAGGGTCTGGACTACGAGTTCGTTTTCGGTATCGTGTCGCAGCAGTCCGAGAAGCCCAAGGAGGTTCGTCACGGCGCCCTCGAGGACATGAAGGACGGGCGCGCCTGCGACGTCAGCTCGGCCTGTCACTGGATGGTCAACGTGGCGGCCACCGGACAGCACGGCCGCATGTGGGGACACGCCTACTCGGTGACGCCCTCGGGCATCTACGTGCCGCCGGAATCCGACATCCGCAAGCCCCGCGACCTCGCCAACGTCGAGATCGCCGTGGGCTATCACTCGGGAAGCCACTTCTCGGCGCTGCAGGCGCTGGAGCCGATCCTCGATTCCTCCGAGGTCAAGCTGCAGTTCGCCGGCCGCCCGCTGGACCGCATGGCGCGGTTGCTGGAACGCGAGGTTCCCGCCGGCAACGTCTTCGGCGCGCCCATGTACGTGCTGGAGCAGCAGGGGTTCCGGAAAATCATCGATACCACGTTCATGATCGGCTTCCTGCTGGAGCCGGACACCGACGAAGAGGACACCCGGAAGTACTTCAACGCCCTGCAGCGCGCGCAACGCGACATCGACGTGGAGCCGGAGCGTTTCCGGCACTATCTCCTGAAGGAGATCCCCGAACGCTACCACGAGCTGGTGGACGTCCACGCCATGGGAGTCGGCGAGCGCATGGTCTTCGAACCGTACACCCAGGAAGTGTACGAGAAGACCCACCGGTGGATCGCGTCGCGGAAACTCTTCGGCGCCGACACGCCCCTCGACGAGTCCTACGAGTCGGCGGTGACGCTGTAGCAAACCCAGACTCGCCAACCTCCCGGACGGAAAGGGACGGAAAAACCCGGGCCATCAGGAGGACCTCATGGCTATCAACGCGAAACCGGCCGCCATGCCGGACACGGACTATGCTCTGTTCGACTCCGACGCCCACGTCGTGGAGACGGAACGGACGTGGGAGTTCATGGATCCGGAGGACGAGAAGTATCGCCCCATCCTGGCGCGCCACCCCACCGACCCCCATTTCCAGTGGTGGATCATCAACGGCCAGGCCCGGGGCTTCCGCTTCATCACCCTCACCGAGGAGGAAATGGCGGAGCGTTCGCGCGAGCAGGGCCGGGACCTCGTGACCCCCATCGGCTCCCGCGAGGACGACGTGGAGCGGCGTCTCCGGCACATGGACCGCTTGGGCATCGACACCCAGGTGCTGTTCCACACGCTGTGGACGGTTCCCGCCACCGACCGCCCCGAGGTGGAGCTGGCCCTGTGCAAGAGCTGGAACCGCTGGGTGGCGGACATGTGGGAAAGGGCCGGCGGACGTCTGCGATGGTGCACGGTACTGCCGCTCATGAGCCTGGACGCATCCCTGGAGTGGCTCAACTGGGCGCGCGACCACGGCGCCGTGGGCATCGCCATTCCGCCGATCCTCGGGCAGCGCCTCCTCATCGACCCGTACTTCCACCCGCTCTACGAGGAGGCCCAGCGTCTCGACATGGTCGTCGCCACGCACATCGGCAACGGCAATCAGGACATCATCGATATCACGAGACCGGCCTATGATCCCGCCGCCTTCGGCCTCATGCGCTTCCGACTCCTGACCGCGGGTTCGTGCGAAGGCCTGATCGAGAGCCAACTGCCGCTCAAGTACCCGGACCTGCGCTGGGCCTTCATCGAGGCCGGCTCCATGTGGCTCCCCTGGATGCTCCACGAGGCCAAGCGCCGCAGCCTGCAGCGCGGCACCCCCCTGCCCGACGACGTGCTGAAGGAGTTCAACATCTTCGTCACCTGCCAGAACGACGACGAGCTTGCCTACACCCACCGGTGCGGGCCGGACAACCTCGTCATCGGCAGCGACTACGGCCACTACGACGGCTCCAGCCAGATGGACGCCCTCCACGTCATGCGGCAGCGCACGGACATCGACGAAGAGTCCAAACGCAAGATCCTTCACGAAAACCCCAAGCGGCTTTGGCGGTTTTAGGGTAGCCAAGGAGTTCGCCGCCATCACACGATCCGGAGGAATGCCATGACGCATCGACTCGCTCTCGTGATAGCCACTCTCGTTGCCGGTATTGCCTTGTCCGCGCCATTGGTCGCCGCGCAGGGAACCTTCCCCTCCAAGGACATCAACCTGGTGGTGACCTACTCTCCCGGCGGCGGCTTCGACTCCATCGCCCGCGCCATCGCCAGGAGCATGACGAAGGGAATGCCCAAGGGCCTGCACGTCATCGTCAAGAACATCACCGGGGCGGCGGGGGTGCGGGGAACCACCTCCCTGTACCGGTCCCGGCCGGACGGCCACACCATCGCCCACCTGGACGTGCAGGGACTGATCGGTCACCAGTTGCTCAGGGGCAACGTCGGCTTCGACATGAGCAAGATGACGTGGTTGGCGCGGGTCGGTTTCGAGCCCGTGGGCATCATGGTCAACGCCAAGTCCCGTTACCATACCGTCGACGACCTGAGGAAGGCCAAAACGCTGAAATGGGGCGTGCTCGCAGTCGGCGGCCCCATCTGGCAACAGAGCTTCGTGGCCGCCAAGGCCCTGGGCATCCCCTTCAGCGGCGTGGTCTCGGGATACCGGGGCAACAGCGAGACGATCCCCGCCCTGCTTCGCGGCGACTTCGATGCCATCGCCACGGTTCCGGTGTCGCCGGCCGTCCTCCCTCTGCTCAGGTCCAAGGAGCTCAGGGTCCCCGTGGTTCTGGGGAAGACGAGGTACGACGCATTGCCCGACGTGCCCACCGCCACGGAGGCCGCCGGCACGGAATTTCTGATCGGCGTCATACGCGCCATCGCGGCGCCGCCGGGCGTGCCGGCGGACCGGGTCAAGATCCTGGAGCGGCTGTTGGTGAACGCCATGGCCGACGTGGACTACAAGAACTTCGTCAAGAAGTCGGGACAGCCGCTGGTGCCGGGCAATGCCGCGGAGACCAAGGAACTCGTCGCCCTCGCCCAAGCCACCGTGGAGAAGTACAGCAAGGCGATGGCCAAGGCCATGGCGCAGTAGCGGCCTGTCCGGAATATCGAATCACAGCGAGGGCAGGGGCGACTGGCGGTCGCCCCTGCAAGGGTCCGCCGTCAGGTCGGCTCCCGGCTCAGAGCCGCGTCGTTTCGATCTCCAGCCCCAGGGTATGCTTCCCGGCCAGCTCGTAGGCGGCTTGGCGCGCCTGTTGATGCTGGCTGATCACGTGCAGGTCCTGGAAGTGGCGCTGTATGACGTTGCCTTCGAAGATGGCCGTGGTGCCGGAGCCGTTGTAGAGGGTCTCCACCGCCTGCACCGCCGCCCGAATGCAGTGGGTGGTGGCAAGGCGTAAAGCGACCCGCCGGTCCAGCGTAAGCGGCGCCTCCGACACGGCTTCGGCCCACAGTGCGCGGACGGCGTCACGCAGATAAGCCCGACCGGACGCCAGGGCGGCCACGGTCTGACCCACCGCCACCTGCACCGCCGGCTGGTCGCGCAGCATCGCCTGCATGGCGTGGGGCGTCTTGGCTCCGGCCAGCTCCATGAACGCGTCCAGGCACGACCGGGCCGCCCCCAGGGCGAGGGCGGCGTCACCGCAGGCGAACAACAGGACGATGGAAAGCCCGTAGAGCGGACCGGGCTCCACCACCGGGGCACCGCGCTGGCGTATCGTGCGCTGGGCCGGCACGAAGGCGCCGTCCACCGCGAAGTCGTGGGTGCCGGTACCGCGCATGCCGCGGACCTTCCAGGTATCCAGCACCTCCACCTCGGCCGCAGGCACGAACAGGAACTTCTGCACGGGCTCGCCGTCCTCCGGGATCCACGCCCGGGCGGCGAACCATGACGCGTGCCGGCAACCCGAGCTGAAGCGATGGCGGCCGGTGACGCGGTACCCTCCCGGCACCGGAACCGCCTCCGACGTGGGGAAGGAAGTGTTGGCCACCACGCAACGCGGCGTGTCGGTCCAGATCTCTCGGGCGATCTCATGGGGCATGCGCGCTGCGTAAGTGGCGAAGATCGCGCACTGGTTGACGACCCATGCGGTGCTGGCGTCGGCCTCGCCCAATTCCCCCAACACCTCAATGTAGGAAGGAAGGTCGATTTCCGCGCCTCCCAAGGACCGCGGGAGCCCGAGCTTGAACAAGCCGGCGTCCGCCAGCTCGTCGAACAGCGCCGGCGGCAACTCGCGCTCCGCCTCGATCTGGTCGGCGCAAGACCGAATTTTGGGCGACAACGCCTTGGCGGCCTCCAACATGGGGTGTTTCGTGGCGTCCATCAGATTCCGTAAAGTACCTTGGGGTTATGATCCAGTATCTTCTCCACCGTCGCGGGCGCAAGCCGCGAATCGGCGCTGAACCTTTCCAGGGCCATGAGTTCGGTGGCGCTATCGGCGTGCCCGTAGTCGGAGCCGATGACCAGATTGTCGTCACCCGCGTTGTCAATGACGTAGGGGAGGTCATCATTGTTTTCCACCCCCACGTAGATGCGGCTCTCGCTCAGCAGGTTCGCGCCATCGAACTCCCGGCCCTCCATGCGGAAGCGCTTGGTCAGGTCGCGGTAGACGTACGGCACCCACTGGGCGCTGACCTCGAGAAACGCCATCTTGAGCCCCGGAAAACGTTGCGGTATCCCCGCCAGCACCACGGAATGAAACGCCCCGACGATGACGAGCTTGAACTTGGAGAAACCCACGGGCTCGTAGCGGTAGAGCTCAAACAGCGAAAACGTTCCGCTGGCCGAGTGCACGCACAAGGGGATGTCGAGCCGGGCCGCCTCGTCGTACAGCGGGTAGAAGTAGGGATCGGTGAGCAGCCGGTCCCCCTCCGTGCCGCGGATGAAGATGCCGCCGGCGCCGTTCTGGCTGGCGTACCTGACTTCGTTCAGGGCCTCCTCCATGTTCAACAACGGCAGGACCGCCGTCCAGCGCAGCCGGCCCCCGGCCTGCTTGCAGACCGCCGCCAGCCAGCGATTGTAGCCGCGGCACAACGCCACCTCCACCTCGGCCCGGGCCGTGACCGGCATCAGAAAGATCGTCGGATAGAGCACCTGAACGTCCACCCCCAGCTCGTCCATGTGCTTGAGGCGCACGGCCACGTCCCGCAGCTCCCGGGATGCCGCCGGCGTATCCCGGCCCACGTTCACGGAGCGGATGTGCACCCGCTCGTCGACGAGCCAGTACTCGTCCGGCGAACTCTCCTGCGAGGGGGCGACCATCCTGGGCATGAACTTGCGGTCCGCCCCTTCCATGTATTCCCAAGTCTCCTCGGTCTCGATGACGTGTGCGTCCGCGTCGATTCTCATGACGCCACTCCTGTCGTTCCATCCGCGTCCGGGGCCGGCCGGGCTTCGTCCGCTTCTCCGCCCTTCCTCGCCGCACCGGTCCGCCGCTCCGCGGCTTCAATTTAGCATAAGCCGGGGCAGGGTCAGCACCAGGGCGGGAAAGACGATCATCACCGCCAGGTTGAGCATGTCGAGCAGCACGAAGGGAAAGCAACTCTTGTAGATCTCAATCATGGAAGCATCCGGAACCACGCCCTTGAGGACGAACAACTGCAGGCCGAAGGGCGGTGTGGTGTTGGCCACTTCCATGTTCAGCAGCATCAGGATCCCGAACCAGATGGGATCGAACCCGAGCTGGGCGGCCAGCGGGAAGTAGATGGGCACGGTGATCATCATGATGGAGATCTGGTCGACGAACATGCCCAGCACCAGGACGATCGCCATCATGAACACGAGTATCACCACCGGGGGCGCGTCGAATCCCGCCACCATTTCCACCAGTCCCCGGCTGGCTCCGGTGAAGGCCAGCACCTGGCTGAAGGCATTGGAAGCGAGAATGATCATGAGCACGACGACGGACACGCGCACGGTGCTCATCACCGACAGCATCACCACCTTGAACGTAAGGCTGCGGTACATGGCCGCCACCATGGCCGTACCCAACGCGCCTAGCGCCGCCGCCTCCGTGGGCGTCGCCACCCCGAGGAAGATGACCCCCAGGACCATGAAGACGATGAGGCTCAAGGGCGCCAGGTGCAGCAGGCCCATGAGCTTTTCGCGGGTCGACACCCGCGCGACGTCATAGGTGGGCGCCGACTCGGGGCGCAACTTGGCCCGGACCACGATGTACACCGCGTAGAGCGCGGCCATGAAAAGACCCGGGCCGATGCCGGCGATGAGGAGCTTGGCGATGGAGATCTCGGCAAGACTGCCCAGCAGCACGCCCATGGCCGAGGGCGGTACGATGGCGGCGAGACCGCCGGCCGCCGATATGGGACCCACCGACATCAGGTAGCTGTAGCCCCGGCGCCGCATCTCCGGCACCAGCGTCGTTCCCAGCATGGCGGTGGTGGCCATGCT
>Ga0209020_1002441_pt1 | contig 14983 bp, 16 predicted proteins | sample PinacodermBB_FD_187298 | JGI IMG/M metagenome (GOLD analysis project Ga0209020, IMG submission 187298) | Host-associated microbial community of the marine sponge Aplysina aerophoba from Gulf of Piran - sponge pinacoderm, lysed by bead... | ecosystem: Host-associated > Porifera > Sponge >...
AGCAGATGCGAAAGCAGGGCTTAGTGATCTTACGGTGCTGTGTGGAAAGGCCGTAACTCATTGGATAAAAGGTACTCCGGGGATAACAGGCTAGTCGCCCCCGATAGCTCACATAAACGGGGCGGTTCGGCACCTCGATGTCGGCTCGTCACATCCTGGGGCAGAAGCATGTCCCAAGGGTTCGGCTGTCCGCCGATTAAAGTGGCACGCGAGCTGGGTTTAGAACGTCGTAAGACAGTTCGGTCCCTATCTGGTATGGGCGTAGGATATTTGAGAGATGCTGCCCCTAGTATGAGAAGACCGGGGTGGATGCACCTCTAGTGCACCAGTTGTCACGCCAGTGGCACCGCTGGGTAGCTATGTGCAGAATGGAGAAACGCTGAATGCATATAAGCGTGAAACCTGCCTCAAGATAAGATATCCCACAACGTTAAGTTGGTAAGGCTCCTTCGAGATAAGAAGGTTGATAGGCCAGATGTGTACGCCGTGCGAGCGGTTCAGCTAACTGGTACTAATAAGCCGAGGGCTTGATAATTATTTTCTTCTACCGACCCCTCAATACATATACAATTGTCAAATATTCTTGTAAAGGCTCAGAAATATCCGAATACTGAGCCATACAAACAATTTTCCGGTGGCTATAGCGAAGGGGAACCACCCGTACCCATCCCGAACACGGTAGTTAAGTCCTTCAGCGCTGATGATACTTCGGGGGCGACCCCGCGGGAAAGTAGGTCGTTGCCGGGAATCTCTTCTAAAGGCAGGTGCATCACCTGCCTTTTTATCCCTGCACAGAATGTATCCACAATTCAGTTGAACCCGATAGAATAATAGGAGAACCCCTTATGAAAATACAACATTTCGCCATCGCAATGTTTATCTTCATAGCAATCTTTACATTGGCAGTTACAGAAATGAAAGAAAGTGCTGAGGCTGCGACTACACACATAGTTGTTATCCGTTATTACAGAGTAATCAAGGACGTTAACGGAAAGATTTGCAGTAGGACGTATCTTGGAAAAAGGGAGTCCCGTTACGATCACGAGCACTCTGGCGGCACAGTATACCATCGTGGGACTTCTACGAATACTCGTGTTTTTCGTGAGTGCCCGTAAAAATGCTCCTTTAAATGTTCTTTAATTTGTTGTACCTGCATTTCCAGAATCCAAAGGTTAAATGGAGGAGCCGGGTTCATGTTAACTTATAGAACCTTACTGATTACAGCGATTTTGCTCGTCTGTTTTGGGGCAGTGTTTTGGGGCTACTTAGAATATGACCGGCATAGATTCCAGAAGAGTCTCCGTCTTTTTAAGTCGGAACCCCAAACATCCGAAAATGAAAGATCGCAAGCACCAACAGCACAAGAGGCGGCCGAAATGCCCGAACTTGAGAAAGAACCGGAGCGTTTTACCGAGCAGGACGATACTTCTTTGAGTGAGGTGGAGCCGCCAGATACGGAAAAACAGGGCGAAGTGAGCGAGAGTCTACTTATGGAAGATGCGCAAGTGCCCGATTGGGCTACAGAGACACCACCCGTGGAAGTTTCAGAACAACATCTATGGCAGGATCCAAATACGCGTCCTATCAATGCTAACGAACTCTCACCGGCAGAGTACGAAGTATACTACCGTGACCAGCTTAGGAAAGAATATGGAGACCTCCCTGAGATAGATGTTTATGTGAAGCTCCATCGACGCATCGTTACCGAAAGGGAACCCCGCACCTTGGATGAGCAAATACAGTTCGATGAATTATCAGCCTTTTTCTATCCGAGTGCTGAGAATGAATTAGTGGTTCAGGAACTTAAGGATCTTCGTGCTCGAGTCGGCGGGGACGTAATTTTTTTGCCTGCAGAAGATATATCCATAGAAGAATAGGAACGTAGTTTGTATTTCCGGTGGCTATAGCGAAGGGGACCCACCCGTACCCATCCCGAACACGGTGGTTAAGCCCTTCAGCGCTGATGATACTTCGGGGGAAACCCCGCGGGAAAGTAGGTCGTTGCCGGGAAACTCTTCTAAAGGCAGGTGCATCACCTGCCTTTTTTGTTAAATGCTTCCATTCCGTCAATTCGGCATTTTCTTGATGCCTCCCTCAATTTGTGATATAATCCCCTAACAGAAAAAATTAACTGATATAAACTATCCTTTACCGAAAGGAGCATCTCCGTGAATCATACCTATAGAATTCTCACCGCAGCTCTTGTGGTGTTCGTGGTTTTTGTTATGGGTAGCTGTTCAAGGACAAACAAATCGTCTATTGACGAGGGTGAGGAAGAATCCAACACCGAACTCGCGCTAAATGATACCTACGATATGGTCAGAAGTGGTGCACGACTCATATTGGCTTACAACCCGCAAAGTAATTCCTTTAAAGGCACTGTAGAGAATACCACAGCGGAAACTTTGAAGCGAGTTCGGGTTGAAGTCCATCTATCAAACGGAAAAGAGCTCGGTCCGACCTCTCCGACAGATCTCGCACCCGGTAAAAAAATAGAAGTCCAACTCATCGCAACGAGCACAGATTTTAACGGATGGACTGCCCATCCTGAAGTCGGAGAGGGTGAACACGGTCATGGGGAAGAACATGGTGAACATGACTCAGAGCATGGCGGTGAACATGACCGGGAGGGTAAGAATGAACACAACTAAAGGGGTTTCAACTTATTTCTGCCTACTTGTTTTGATAGGATTTTTCGGGTTCACGACGCTCGCTTATGCAGAAAAACTCCCCGAAAATATCCTCAACAACGGCGATTTCGATTTCAATCTTGAGGCGTGGCACCACTGGACACACGCCGATGCCGCCGCCCTCTTTCAACCCGAAGGCAAAAAAGCAGAACCCGTCATCGGAAAGAAAGTTGCTTATGTCAAAATCAGTAAGGCAGGTAATGCCGTGTGGCATGTCCAGTTCTATCAGCAACCTTTCACGCTGGAGAAAGGCACCACCTATACCTACAGCTTGTGGGCAAAGAGTGAGAAACCGAGAACTGTCGTAATGCGTATCCTTCATCAAGGCGATCCGTGGAATGAGTATGCCAGACAGACAATCAATCTTTCTGAAACGTGGAAGGAATTCTTCATCACATTCAAAATGACCGGCGACGACGTTAGTTCGCGCGCGGGTGTAATTATGGGAGCAGAGAAAGTCGATGTCTGGCTCGATCATATCCGTCTCTATGAAGGCGAGTTCGTTGCTGACATCGATGGTGCCGAACCACAGGCTGTTGATCCTTCAGATAAATTAACAATGACATGGGCAGCCCTCAGAGCCTTGTCTTTTTGATCGTGATCTTAATTCTATATTTTTCATGATTTGAGGGAGTAAGATTAAATTGAAAGTATTGTCATCTTCGGTGAAAGACCAACTGTCTTTACCGCTTGGTCTTATACAGCACTATACTTGCTCGCACATGCTATAGAAAAAGCACAGTCAACTAACCCAGAACTCATTCGAGAACAACTGGCAAAAATCTCAGACTTTGATACGGTTCTAGGAAAATTCTCATTCAATACCAATGGAGATGCCGTCTACCAACCAAAGGTACGGGTCGTCAAAAATGGTATGTTCCAGCTCTTTGAATAACGTCAGAAGGGTGACTCAGGTGGTCGTACTAACCGCTTAGGCCCACTGGCTTTGAGTTAGGATTGTATATTTCAATCCACTGTGGCAACCCACCACCGAACTTCCTCCAATCGCGAAGCATATATTCGGTAACTATAAGTGGTTTTTCTCTGATGACCGCCTTTGCTGGCACGTATTCAATAGGTGTGGCGTTCACTGTACCACCTGTACTACCTATAGTATCATTACTATTTTGTTTTCCCACTTCATCAGCAGATATAGCGTTATTAGAGGGCGGAGAAGTTCGTGGTCCTGGTTGATTATAGCGCACAATTAGGTTGTAAAAAGACTATAATAGTATAAAATAAATTGAAGAATATATTGACTTATTATAACTTATTGAGTAAACTATTTTTTAAGCAAAACGTTTCTATACCACAGGAGGGATAAAATTATGAGACGTAATCTGTTTTTTTCACGAGAGACTTACCACGCACTACTTACGGGGTTCCCATATTCAACCCTATCTGCTTGCGTCGCATCGCTCGTTTTTGTGCTGCTAGCGATCAATTGCGGTCCCCCACCTCAAGGACAGTATCATGTCCCTGAAACCGCGCTCAAGGCTGCTGAGAAGAACGTAACACCGCAATCAACGGAAAACCAAGTCAGCTTACCTGGGAGTGCGACTGTCCGGTTGGCGGAGCAACCTTACCTGAGAAATACCTTCAAAAACGCTTTCAGTGAACCGATACCTGCCGGTAAAATGGGGCTTGATGATTTTTTCGCAAGGACACGAGGAAAAGTGCAGCACGCGGCTCTTGTCTCTGGGGCATCGTTTGATGTGCTGAAGGCGTTTATTGCCAATGGGTGGGCTCCAATTGTAATGATCCAGTTTCAGGGACGCACCCCAGAAATCTTGCCGGTCTCTGACTATAACAACCAACTCAGCGAGGTCTCTCTGCAAAATCCCACCAGCCTCAACAAGCGTCGGTTGACATACACGGAGTTTGAAACAGCCTGGAGCAAGAACTCGCCGAACAAATTTGTCTTAATCACGCCACAGCGACTCAGCGAAGGCGACCTTGAGACAGTCTTAAGCAAATATTTACCTGCGGAAGCGTTCCAGCAGGTTACCATCAGAAGCCGTTAGCATAATCCCGTCGAATCTCGTGCTTTCGCGTGCGGGATGTAGACGGGAAACTCTCATATCTATTCCGTGAAATTGACGCAGCAGATGGTTTCTAAAGATAATATAAACAAATCTTGGAAATCGTTGGTAAACAGATAAAAGCAATCACATGAAAACCGCAGGGCTACACCTTAGCATACAAATGATAGTGCCTCATACAAGGCATATTTTCAAAAAGGAGCACATTCATGAAACCGATCCAGAGCATTCTTGCCTTAATCGCTATTGTATTCGTAAGTCTTATCAGCGGCTGTTCAGGAGGTGGGGATGAGGAATCGACAGTCCAACTTGCCCTGAGCGATACTTATGATAATGTTCGAGCCGGGGCACATCTAATCATGTCCTATGATGCAGCCACCAATTCTTTTACAGGCACTGTTAAGAATACAACAACCGGAACATTGACGCGAGTCCGGGTCGAAATTCATTTATCAAACGGTGTAGAACTCGGACCGACACCGCCAGTTGACCTCGCACCCGGTGAAACACGACCCATTGTACTCCAAGCAACTGGCACAGGCTTTGACAAGTGGACGGCACACCCCGAAGTCGGTGGCAGCACGGCTTAAAAAGATAGGGCTTATACAAAATCGAATCGAAACGTACACCAGTTGGCAGGATTTGAAACCTCGTCAACAAACACAGCAAATTTACCTAATTCTTCATGAATTAACGTTTACCCATATATTAAAAGGAGCATACCCATGAAACGCAGTTTTGGAATCCTCATAGCAATCGTTTCCGTATTGATAGCCAGTATTATCGGATGTTCAGGGAGCGGTGAAACGTCCGGTGATGCAGAAGAAAATCTCGTCACGACAAATCCAATCGCAGTTGACGCAGGTGACGAAGAATCGGCAGTGCAACTCGCCCTGACTGATACTTATGATAGTATCCGAGCCGGTGCACATCTCATTCTCGCTTACGATGCAGCCACTAATTCCTTTAAAGGCACTGTTAAAAATACGACCGGGGCAATTTTGCCTCAAGTTCGCGTCGAAGTTCATTTATCAAACGGCGTGGAACTCGGCCCGACGACACCGCAAGACCTCAATCCCGGTGAACAAGTCCCTGTTGAGTTGATAGCAGAGGGCCCACCCTTTGACAAGTGGACGGCGCATCCCGAAGTCGGCGGTAGTTCTGATGGCGGCGGTGAAGGTGGCGGCGAACACGGCGGCGGTGAAGGCGGTGGCGAACACGGCGGCGGTGGCGGACATAATTAATCGCAGTGTAGTTGGAACGCCTCTTCAAAGAAGCAATATACATCAATTACGGCTTCTTTGTAGAGGCAAATCATAATAGATTATACTTCATTTTTCATTGACTGATACAACGCATGCTTTTAGAAAGGAGCATACTCATGAAACGCAATTTTGGAACCCTCACCCTACTCCTGACTGTCATATTGATGGCAGCAACTATCGGTTGTGAACGGACAAACCAGCAAATGATACCCGTAGGACCAGTACCATCAGATGAAATGATGCCCATGGGTCCAGCGGATGACGAAGAATCGACAGTTCAACTCGCCTTGACTGATATTTATGATAATATCCGAAACGGGGCACATCTGATTATGGCTTACGATCCAGCCAGTAACGCTTTTAAAGGCACTGTTACAAATACTACGGCTGCGATTTTACCCCTGGTTCGTGTCGAAATTCACTTATCAAAAGGCGGAGTTACAACAGCGGAACTCGGTCCGACAACACCCACGGACCTTGCCCCCGGCGAAACACAAGACATTGTGCTGATGGCAGAGGGCCCACCCTTTGACATGTGGACGGCGCATCCTGAAGTCGGCCCAATGAGTGGTGGCGGTGAAGGCGGTGCTGAAGGCCCCGAAGGTGGTGCTGAAGGTGCTGGGGCTGCTGAAGGCGGTGGTGAACACGGCCAAGGTGCCGGCGGCGAAGGACCTGAAGGCGGCGGTAATTAAGCCAAGCACTTCGATGAAAAAGGGAGCAATACACCAATTGCTCCCTTTTTCATAAACACACGCATCTACGACTCCCTAATCTCTTATTTTGAAAAAATAACGTTTATAACTCATGTCTTCCACAAGGAGCTACAGCCATGAACCTTATTTACAGTATCCTTGCTGTGAGTGCTATCCTGTTAATGGTGAGTCTAACGGGATGTTCAAAAAAGGAAGAACTCTCTGTTCGCGATGAAGGTGAAGAAGCTAACGTTGAGTTCACATTGAGCGATCAATACGACAAAGTTCGCAACGGAGCCCGACTCATTCTAAATTACGACGCACACAGTAATTCTTTTAAAAGCGATCTCCTGATCGTGACGTATCCCTTCTTCGCTTGACACATCTAACTGAAAGGCTCTGGACCAAAGAAGGTTTCCCTTGCATATACACCCAAAACGATATATAATATACGTCAGTGTCAAATTAGAGTGGTAAGCACTTTGCTTCTATCGAAAGAACACATTGCGCACCATGGGTTTACAATACCCAGGAGGTAAACCAATGAAATTAGGTCTATTCCTTACACTCGCTTGCGCAGCAGTTATTGGTTTCGCAGCGGTTAACACAGAAATGACACATGCACAATCCCTTGAAGACGGATTAGGGGGGCATTGGACTTTTGATAAAGGCGATACCGATGCCAAGTTAGCCAAAGATGCCCTCGGTGAAAACGATGGAGAGATTAAGGGTGCCCCGACAATTGTAGAAGGCATTGTCGGAGACGCACTTAGTTTTAATGGTGAAGAGGATTATGTCGTCATGGGACCCGCCACCACAGGACAGGATCTTACCTACGCGATGTGGATTAAACCTGTAGCCCTGCCCGACGGTCCTAAAGTTATCATCTGGGACGATGATCCGCAGGGGGGTGGTGATTCGTGGCTGGAACTCTTGGCAGATGGCACGATACAAACCCAAAGAGGGGGCGACGGATTCGGTGTCTTCAAAACCGAGACCGCTATTGAAGCGGACGAATGGACGCACATCACGTTTGTTGCTGCTGGGGCAGACGATAAAAAATTCCTTTACATCAACGGTGAACTCGATGCCGAGGCGGACGGAAAGATAAACAGTCGTGAGACACGCAGCCATGTTGTTGTCGCAGTCGGACACGACCGCAACGCTTTTATCAAACCCTTCTATTTCGAGGGTGAGATTGATGATGTCGCTGTCTACCATCGTGCGTTAGATAAAAAAGAGGTTATGGAAAATTATCAAATCGCTTTTGATGTTGAACCCGCAGGAAAACTTGCGCTCACGTGGGGTGCCATCAAAACGTATTAAGTTTCTTGTATAAGCGGTCGAGTAGATTACGTGTTGTATTCGGCCGCTTTCCGAAATGGTAGGGTCTAACAAGATGTCAAAATTATACACTGAAATCCCTCAAAAACTACAGCAATTTATCAAGGACCAAAAAGTCTTCTTTGTCGCAACGGCGACAACCGACAGCAGAATCAATCTGTCCCCGAAAGGTATGGATTCGTTGCGTGTTCTGGGTCCAAACCGTATCGCTTGGTTAAACGTAACCGGCAGCGGGAATGAAACCGCCGCACACGTTCAGGAAAACCCGCGAATGACGCTCATGTTTACCGCCTTTCAGGACAACCCCATGATTCTCCGACTCTACGGCACTGCCAAGGCTATACACAAAGATGATGCTGAATGGCAGTTGCTCTTTCCGTTGTTCACCCCGTTGCCGGGAGCAAGGCAAATCTTTGATCTCAACGTTGACCTCGTGCAAACCTCCTGTGGGATGGCTGTCCCGCTTTATGAGTATGTCGGTGAAAGGGATCAGCTAAACGCGTGGGCAGCGAAAAAGGGCGAAGAAGGCGTAGAAACATATTGGAAAGAAACCAATCATACCAGCCTTGATGGAAAACCAACCCGTTTCGCTTAGTTAAAAGAATGAAATTATCACTTATCGTCATCATACTCTTTATAACGTGCCTACCCGTTGTCCATGCGCTTCCACCGGATTCCGAACTCCAAAGCGCGATTCAAACCGCTCAACAGTTCGCTAATCTCAAACCGAGATACACCTCAAGCGAAATAACGGAATGTGTAACCGATAGTTTTGTCACACTTGCCAAGAACTGGCAAAACTTGCCTTCTATACATCGCCAGAAACTAAAAGGTCTTTTCCTTCGACCCGGACTCCCCGGTAGTTTCTTCGGTGAGGTGGAGCTACCAGTAAAGTTCAACACACCGCACTTTAGATTCCATTACACGCGCGTCGGACCGCATGCACCACCCCTTGAGGATTTCCACCCGCGCAATGGCGTTCCTGATTATATTGATCTCTGTGCTGATGCAATGGAACGAGCATATCACGTCCAAATCGACCTGATGGGATTCAAAATTCCTTACATCGACTTTTGGGCAGCGCAGAATGGCGGCAATCATAAGTATGATGTCTACCTCTTTACCTTTCCCGCACTCGGTATCACGACAGCGGACTGGTTTGAAGGACGTGTATTATCTACTGCACTGACCGTCGCACCCTATTTCATGATTAACTCCCGTATCTACGATTACGTCGGAAAAGCCGAGGGAATCCGCTATCTTGAGACAACCTGCACGCATGAATTCCTGCACGGTGTCCAATTCGGATATAACGCCTATATGCCAACATGGTTCATGGAAGCATCCGCAACTTGGATAGAAGTCATGACTTATGACGGTGGAATTATTGACGATGGCGATACGCTCCCGGATCCCGATGAACCCAACGAAACCAATTCCTATAACTATTATATCCATCAACTCCGCCGCTGGTTTCTCATCCCCGATATTTCCCTTGAGAGTCGCATCGGCGACCACGAGTACGGCTCCGTTATCTGGACATTGTATATGGCAGAGCGGTTCGGGTACGACATTGTCCGCCAATTTTACAGAAACACCACCGATGGCAGTTATCGCGAGATGGGCAATTTTTACGACGTTTTTACGGATAACGGCACGACCCTCGCTGAGGCGTTCAAGACCTTTACGGTGTGGAACTATTTCACGCATACCCGTGCCAATACGGCGGCTGGAATGCCCGGATATAGAAACGCACATCGTTTCCCACCGATCGCTATTCATCCCAACGATGTGCACACAAGTTATCCTGTTCGTGCCGATTTCGATTCGGAATCAATGCCTGAGCATTTCTCCGCACGGTATATAGTCTTCCGTCCGGCGGATATTCTGCCAGAATTCGCAGTCAAAATTGATGGTGCGGATCTCGCTCCGATAAGTCTCCAACACCTCGCGCCTGATGACCGACAGAACATTCAGGATGAACTGCAGCGGCACGCAGGCACCGGTTTGCGTGGATGGGCTGCTAAGTTCATCGTCAGGAAACGGGATGGGACCACTGAGGTTAGGGAAGCATTCACCTATCACCGTTCCCAAGAAGCACAGATGACATTCAAAGATTTCGGCGGAGACATTCAGGAGATTGCGCTTATCCTGATTAATATGCATCCCGATGTTGAACGCGTCGTAATTCCAGGTGGGAGTTTCGGTGGTTCTGTCAGCTATATGGCGGGTGTCCCACCAGCAGGAGTGCTTTCAAACGCACAGGTCGTTCAAGGCTCTAACGGACTTCGTGTGACTTGGGATGTTGAAAATCCGACAGGAATTCGCGAGGTCGCAATCGTGCGAAAACGCTATACGTTACAGAATGAAACAGATGTCCCGTTGCCTTTTCAGAATTCCGATGAAGTACTCGCAGCTGCCGATCGCGATGGAAACGGTATTTCTGAAGACGATGTAGCCATCGTTGGACGCGTTGATGTCACACAAACTCAGTTTGAAGACGCCACTGTCTTTGAGGGAATTGATGTCAACAGCGAGTTCTTTGATCCGAACAACCTCCATTATTACTACGCTGTTGTGCCTGTTGACGCAATGGGACTCATGGGTACACCGAGTATCGTTCCAGACAGCATCACACCAAGTGTTGATATCGTGAGCGAGGCACCTGCTTTCTTTATTCAGACGCAACCGCACGGTACAGGCGAATGGAATGTTGAAGTACAAAGCACGTATCCACTACAGGCTTCACCTCACTTGACGGTGGAGGGTCCGCATAGAAATGAATACACTGTCTTTTTGACACAAGAAACCGAGACGAAATGGTATGGGACACTCCGCACGAACGGATTTCCACCAGCAGGTATCTATCTCTATAAGATTCAGGGACAAACCGCTACTGGCATAACAGGCACTCGAATCTGGCAGGGACGAACCTTCAATTATGTCGCCAATAGTGCGAACCGAAATGTCATCGTCGCACCTAACCCGCTTTATGTGGGGCAAGGCAAACACCTTACCTTCTATCCAAAGGGATTAACCGTTGAAATCTACGATGCGTTGGGAAACTTAATTAAAGTGCTGGAGGGTGCCTCCGAGTGGGATTGCACGAACGCACGCGGCGAAATGGTCTGTACCGGATTATACTTCTTCCGGGCAACCGATGGAAACGGATTCCAAAGTACCGGCAAATTCTGTGTGGTAAAATGATGAAAAGTTGTCAGCAGTCAGTTGTCAGCAGTCAGCAAGAGAACCTTATGGCATTCAAGCGAAACATGCATGCCACACACCGAAAGCCGAAAGCCTTTTTGCTGATGGCTATTCTTCTGTTTCTCGTGAGTTGTGGAGATGAGGGACTCATTGACCCGCACGGCGAAACAACGCTTCCACCGCCTGAGACGAGAGGATTCCAAGCCATTGACCTTCCAACGGCTCCCGGTTCCGCATGGACTTATGTCAACGTGGACACCAACCAGGAGTTCACGATGCGAGTCGAAGGCACACGCGATATCAGTGGCACAACGCATCGGCAACTCACCATCAGTGAACTGACCACCGGAGACCCCGACCAATTCAGTGTTGAGGCTATTGACCACTTGGTAGCAAATGCATACTATTTGCGGATAGAAACCGAATTTTTTGACGGGTTCTCGTTCCCAATTTTTGCGACCTACTTTTTTAAGACCTCTCAAGCGTTGGTAGAATCCGCGTTTGACATGTACCTTCCGAGCGTTGATAATCCGGGCTTCCTCCGTATATCTCACCAAAAACATTTTCCCCCGCGTCGTCTATGGGATTTTCCATTGGAAGTCGGGAAAGAGTGGGTGGTTTTTGAGAAGACCGCTGGAATACCGGTCACGGTTACACGCTATGTAGTAAGCAATAATGAACAGGTTACCGTCCCCGCTGGTAATTACAGTACTTATGTTGTTCACGAAGAGGTCGTTTACGGGGATAGTCCAGAACCGTCGGTTTTCTTAATTAGTCCGCCCGCAATTTATTGGATCGCGCCATCCGTTGGGGTTGTCCAGTATCGTTACAGCCGTTACCGTGCCATAGATGAACCGTCGTCCCAAACCTTTGCTTTGAAGAGTGTGTATCTGCCGCCACCAAATACGGATTAGGTTCTACAGAATGAATAGCCGACGGTTTCCGATAGTCATTCCCACTGACAACCGACAACCGACAACCGATAGCCACCTATCACATCGGAACATCCCGATTACCATCATCGGCGGTGGGATACATGGTGTGTCTATCGCAATTCGGTTGCTTCGTGATATGCCAGTAGCGGCGAAATGCCTCGCGATTGTTGATCGGCATCCACAACCGCTCACCCAATGGCGGTCTAAAACGGAACGCCAAGGCATGACGTTTCTCCGCTCACCCGCTGTTCATCACATTACTCCGGATGCACTGGGTATCGTAGAGTATGCCGAGCGTCACAACCGAACGAATGAGTTGGCACCCCCCTATTCGCAACCCTCCACGCAACTCTTTTGGGATTTCTGCGAAAGCGCGCTTACGGAATCGGGATTACAAATCCCTCCTACAAGGAACAGCGTCTATTATCAGTTTGATGTCGCGAAATTGCGATGGGACAAAGGGGCAGGTAGATTTCCGTTCCGCCTAATCTCAACAAATAGTGAAGGGTTTCGGAGCAGTTGTGTCATTCTCGCCATTGGGGCTGATGACTGTGCTTACGTCCCACCTGAGTTTGTCCAGTGGCAACACCAATACCCCGATCAGATTTTACACGCTTCCCAATTTACGGTGGATTGTGAGGATACGGGAAACCGAATTGTTATCGTTGGTGGTGGATTGACGGCAGGGACGCTTGCAAAAAGCATCAGCGAACGCGGACATAATGTAATATTGATTGCTCGGAAGGACTTGAAGACGGAGCAGTTCGATTTTCCGCCAGTATGGCTGGGTCCCAAAGCACTCGCCGAATTTGCAAGTGAGACCGATTTTCAGCGGCGTTATGAGACAATTCAACAGAACAGAGGCGAAGGAAGTATCACTCCCGATATTATGGATGCTTTACTGAATACCCCGACCATTGACATTTATTCTGAAACCCGTATTCATAACATCGCTGCCGAGGAAGAAGATCTATCTATCCGAAGGCTGAGGGTTGAAACCACGCGGGGTGTGATTACGGATGTGTCTCGTGTTATCCTCGCGACGGGGTATAGGTTCAATCTTCGTCGTTACGGATTTTTAACGGAATTGCTCACACAACACCAAATTCCGCTTGTCTGCGGACTCCCACGACTTGATGCCGATTTACAACTCCATCCCATTGAGAATCTATTCGGATCTGGCAGCATCGCGCAACTTCAAATAGGTCCGGCTTCAGGCAACATCGCTGGCGCGAACCTTGCGTATGAACGCTTGCGTGAAAAACTGCTTTCACACCTGTAGGAGGGATCTCCGAATCCCGACTCTTCCTGACCGATGACGGCTATTCCTACCGTGTCAATGCATAAGCAACGACATTTATTCCTTGTTTAAATGCCCAAGTCCGCTGCTCCTCACCGCCGGGTTCGCACGGTCTACCTTCCCAGGCACAATTCAGGTCGCTCGGACAAAAATAAACAATCACACGGTCGTCGTCCATAATTGCCTCGTCATAGTCGGTGATGTCAGGGATGCGCTTATCACCGCCGAGATACTCATCATGATCATAGAGGGTGCGATAAATCGGATGGCTCATCTCCAGTCGTTCAAAATTCTTTTCCGGATAGACTTGGCGCATCATCTCGTAGATGTGCGGACGCAAACCACCGCGATAATTGTTGAGCCGTGCATCGCAGTCTTCAACGTGGAGGAAGCCGCCCCGTTCAAAATAGTCTCTCAGCTTTTTGACCTGTTGCGTAGAGAGCCGAATCCCGGTATGTCCCGTCATATAGAGGAATGGATAGGCGAACAAGCCTTCATCGTCAATGTCAACATATTGTGGATGCTCACGCACCTCGACGTCAATCGTCGTATTTTCGGCAAGGACCTTAGAAAATTGCAAATCCGATTGCCAGTGGTAATGGTTAACAATATTCGTGTACCAATCGCCACCGGGGTACTTAAGTCGAACGAACGTGAACTTCTCGCCGGTCGGATTCATCTCAGGATAATGGTGTTCGATCTTCCCATATCGTCCGTAGTGATAATCCCCTGCTGTGTCGTAAGGAAGATATTCTCGGAACCGCCACTGGGCATCTACTGGCAAAATGAACGTATCTGCAGCGAGTGCAGCGGCAGCAAGTCCAACGGAACCTTTGAAAAAGGAGCGTCTTGATAGGACCCTTGAATTCAGTTCCACTCTAGATATAGGTTTCTTTTCGATAAATTCAAGGGAATTACTGTTGTTTAACATGGCTTTTCCTCCTATTCCGACCTATTTTTTCGCGGTTAGGTGCGTTCATCGTGCTATAGACCGAATTCAGCGTTTCGCCTTATTCCTCTTGTTCAATTTTTCGCGCCTGTTCAATTTCCGCGATAATCGTATCAATACTTGGCATTGGACGTTTATGTCGGTCCACGGAGTAGTCTCCCTTACCGTCTTTATACTGAGACAGCTTATCTAAAACCTCACGAAACTTTGCCTCTCGATGCTGGCATTCCTCTATGTCCCTTTCTCGGATTTGGTTTTTGTTCATTTCTGTTTCCTCTTGTAGCCAAGTATGTGGGTTTTCAACTTGGACGCGAAGTTTAGAACTGATGCGTTGCAGAGGTTTTGAAAAGTCAAAAATTCGCCATTTTTTACCTCGATAAAAGGTAGATGCTTCTCAGCGAATGTCTCTTTTTACATTATAACCTAAAACCGCGAAAAAATCAAGATCGCATCCGAAATTGCCAGAGGGGTTCAGTTTTAGTTTTTTTGTTTTATTTTTTCACAGATGTTAATATCTTGACATAAGCAGAAGTCGCGTGAAATATCACGCGACTTCTGC
>Ga0209020_1002445_pt1 | contig 14966 bp, 10 predicted proteins | sample PinacodermBB_FD_187298 | JGI IMG/M metagenome (GOLD analysis project Ga0209020, IMG submission 187298) | Host-associated microbial community of the marine sponge Aplysina aerophoba from Gulf of Piran - sponge pinacoderm, lysed by bead... | ecosystem: Host-associated > Porifera > Sponge >...
CTGCCAGTGGCGCCGCCGCCACCAAGACATGGGCAGCCGCCGCCCCCACCACATAGTGCTGCACAAAGATCCGACCGGCCGCGGAGGGATGATCGAGGCGCCGTCCCCGCCAGAACCCGAAGAGGAATACCACCCAGGGGGCAGCCACCATCGCCCATCCCAGCCCCACCGCCCCCCCTCCGGTGGCCAGCACCACCCCAAGGACCGCCAGCCTGACCAACCCCTCCGCGGATAGCATCCAACCGACCCGGCCGTATCGTCCCCTGCCCTGCAGCACACCCTTCCCGATCCAGAAACACCCGTATCCGACAATCAACAGCACCATCTGCCACATGTGGGTGACGACCTGCTCGGTTAGGGGAGGAAGCGTCCAACCTGTTGCCACGGCCGCAGCCGCTACCGCCACCCCTGTCACGACCAGGACCAGTCCCAACCCGCCCGAGAGTGGATTCCTCCTCTCGGTGACTTCCCGGGTAACCCACTGTTCGAGGGGAAGGTAAAGCACCGTAATAATGATGAAAGCCCCCGTCCACATCACGCCGATGGGTGCGTAGGCGTCGGCGCCCAGGCCCCTTCCGCCCAGGGCGTGAAACAGATAGGCGGTCAGACCTCCCGCCATCGCCCCGGCGACCATCATGGGGGTGCCCTGCTCCGGCGCCGCTCCGTTCTCCGATTGGCTCTCGTTCATCGGGACCCCGATCCGGTGATGACGGTCCAGACCGAGGACCACAGGATTCGCAGATCCAGAATGGGTGAGACGTGCTTGATGTAATACAGATCGTAAGTGAGCTTCCGCACCGTGCCTTCCAGGTCGGCTGCATAACCAGTGTTGATCTGCGCCCATCCGGTTACCCCGGGCCTCAATAGGTGCCGTAGCGAATAGAAAGGTATCTCGCGGGAGAACTCTTCAACGAAAGGCGCCTGTTCGGCCCGCGGGCCCACCAGGCTCATGTCTCCGATCAACACGTTCCACAATTGGGGGATCTCATCCAGTCGGTACCGCCGCAGCCACCCGCCTCCTCTCACCAGCCGTGGGTCGTCCACCGCGGCAAACCTGGGGCCGTCGGCTTCGGCGTCACTGCGCATAGTTCGGAACTTGTAAATGGTAAAGGGTTGGCCCCCCCTTCCCACTCTGAGTTGGCGGAACAGCACCGGGCCCGGAGAGGATGCCTTCACCACCACCGCCACCACCCCGGCCACCAGGACCCAGATGGGCAGTGTGAGGGCCACTGCCGCCAGATCGAAAAGCCGCTTTCCCCACAGCCAATTGCGAACCTGCTGCAACGTGGTGGTCATCTGCCAGTCCTCCACCAGTCGGGGCAGCGGAACCCGTTCGGTGTGTTCTTCGTAAACAGAGGCCAAGGGCTTCACCACCCGGCCAGCCAGATCATTTCCCGACACCAGCCTGGCGACTTCGGGAGAGAGGGCTGCCGCCATGTCCACCACCAAGGTGATCTCCGGATCCAGGGGCCCCTGATCGGGATGGGAGGAAGGGTCGATCAAGGCTCTTACGTCGGCGTGCGGGGCGAGTTGCAGGTCCCTCACCATCTCCCGATCCGATGAGAACACCACCATCGGCTCGATCCAGGGTCTTCGCCGCCGCACCACCCGGTGGGCGACCACCGTCACCGCCCAGATTGCCATGGTTACCAGGAGCAGAGACCGGGAGAAGTAGATGCGAGTGGCGAGCACCATCAGGGCAACCGCCGACAGGGTGATCATCACCATCGTCAAACCCCTGCCGTAGCTGGGACGGGGCACCCCCGGACTCGGCATGGATGGCACGAGAGTCGAGGCGACCAAGGCAGCCAGCATCACGAAACCCAGCATGGGGAGCACCCGCGGACCCACTTGCCGGGCTTCCCACGGCAGCGGGGTACCGAACAGAAGCAGCGATGAGATCATCGCCGACCCCGCCAATAGAGTGAGGTCAACCATCACCATGGACAGAACGAACCTGTTGCGCATAGAGTGCGAATGCTAAGCCTCCCCGTTGGGCTTTCAGCCAAGAAGGCGTGTCACGCGGCTATGGTGAATTACCCGTGGCAGATCAATGGCCCAGTGTCTCCGTTCTCATGCCCCTGCTCAACGAGGAAGCAGGGTTGGGGGAAGTGATGGCATCACTAAACGGCCAGGTCTACCCCGGTGAGTGGGAGTTGGTAGCCGTGGATGGAGGCTCCTCGGACGGGACGGTAGCCACCCTCCTGGCCTGGAAAGAGAAGATGCCCCGTTTGTTGGTGGTTCCTGCTCCGCCTGGACACAGAAACCTGACCGCCAGCCTCAACCTGGCCACCGAGGCCGCCACCGGAGAAATCGCGATTCGCGCCGATGCTCACACCCTCTACGAACCCGACTACCTTCATCGAAACGTGGATTGCCTGGTACAGACTGGCGCTGACCTGGTGGGAGGACCGATGAGTCCCCGGGGAGAAACCACATTTGGCCGAGCAGTGGCTGCGGCTATGGGTAACCCCTGGGTGGTGGGTCCGGCCCCGTACCGCCGGGCCTCCACCCGGCGCCCTGCCGATACCGTCTACCTGGGCGCCATCCGGCGCCACCGCCTCCGAGAATTGGGCTTCCGAGGTTTCCCCAGTGGGGTTGGCGAAGACGCCGACCTGGCATACCGGGTGAGAAGCAGGGGGGGAGCAGTGGTCCTGGATCCTGCCATTCGTTCCAGGTACCGGCCCCGCGCCACCCCGGCGGGCCTGTGGAGGCAGTTCTATCGGTACGGCAAGGGTAAGGCCGAGATGCTGTACGCCAACCGGAGACTGCCCAGCCTTCGCCCACTCGCTCCCATGGCTCTGATCTTCGGCCTCACCTTTTCGCTGGTGATGACACCCGCCCTGGGATGGTGGTGGGCATTCCCGGTCACGGCCGCAACCTGGCTGGGCTACCTGGGGGTGGTCTGCAGAGCCAAGCCAAGACTCTGGGCGGCGGCCAGCCTCATGCAACTATCCAACGGACTGGGGATAGCCGTAGGGCTGGCCAGGGGCCCGGGGCGGGTCCGTCGAGCCTTGGACACCTGACTCCGCGGGACACACCAGGCCTCCTCCGCCGCAGGAGTTGTTCGACCTATTCGGTCGAATCTTCTCCCTCGGAGGAGGAGCGGCCGTTGGTCTGCCCTCCGTTCTCCGCGGAAGACCCGGAAAACACTGCGCTCAGCAGGTCCTCGCTGACGCCCAACCCCCGGGTCAGATCGTCGACCGGGTTGAACGAGCCACCCAATTCCGATGCGGTCATGGCAGTGCCAAACTCCAGTTCCTCCGAGGCAACCGGGCGTTCGTAACCCACCACATCGGGAATGTGGTCGTGGTATTGGATCGCCCCGGTACCCGCCGGCACCAATTTGCCGATGATCACATTCTCCTTGAGGCCCTTCATCTGGTCGGACTTGGCGAAGATGGCCGCATCGGTCAACACGCGGGCCGTCTCTTGGAAAGAAGCGGCCGAAAGCCACGATTCTGTCGCCAACGAGGCCTTGGTGATGCCCATTAGTTCCGGACGACCGGTAGCAGGAGCCTTGTCGTCCTGCAAGAGTTGCCGGTTCTCTTCCAGGAAAACCTGTCCGTCCACCAATTCGGCGGGAAGGAAGCTGGAGTCGTTGGTCTTCACAATCCTCACCCGCCGCAGCATCTGGCGGACCACCAATTCGATATGCTTGTCGTGGATCTCCACGCCTTGGGACTGGTAGACCCTTTGGACCTCCGTGACCAGGTACTGCTGAGCATCTCTGACACCCCGGTACACCAGTACCTCCTTGGGGTCGAGCGGCCCATCGGTGAGAGGATCTCCGGCAACCACCGCACTGCCGCCGTCCACCTTCACCCGAGAATGACGAGAAAGGGGTATCTCGACTTCGCTCGGGTTGCCGACCTCATCAGTGCCGGTGATGCGGATGCGGCGGCCTCCCTCGGTAAGCTTCTCCACCGTCCCGCTGATAGGCGACAGAAGAGCCTTACCCTTGGGACTCCTGGCTTCAAAGAGTTCCAGAACCCGTGGGAGACCCTGCGTGATGTCCGATCCGGCCACTCCCCCGGTGTGGAAGGTCCTCATGGTGAGCTGGGTGCCGGGCTCGCCGATTGACTGGGCGGCCATGATTCCCACCGCGGCCCCTTCTTCGACCATGTTCCCGGTGGCCAGGCTCATTCCGTAGCACAGTTGACAGACAGAGGCGCGAGTGTCGCAGGTGAGCACTGACCGTACTCTTACCCTTTCGATTTCCGCCGCTTGGTTGATGATGGCAACCAACGTCTCGGGACCTATCAAGCGGCCTGCCTCCAACTTATCTCCGCGGTCGGTGGACACCACCTTCCGCCCGATCTTGACCGGCTCTGCCAGGACTCTTCCGAAAATGTGGCTGCGAAGGTGACGGATCGGCACCCCGCCGTCGGCAACGACGTCGAACCACACTCCCCGATCGCTTCCGCAGTCCGTCTCCCTGACCAGGACTTCCTGGGAGACATCCACCAGCTTGCGGGTAAGGTATCCGGCATCCCTGGTTCGGAGCGCGGTGTCGGCCAGACCCTTCCGAGCGCCGTGGGTTGAGATGAAGTACTCGAGAACCGATAGACCCTCACGGAAGTTGGAGGTAATGGGACTGGGAATGATGTCACCTCGAGGATTGGCTACCAATCCTCTCATGCCGGCGATCTGACGCACCTGCATGGTGTTGCCTCTCGCTCCCGATCCGACCATCATTTCCAGAGGGTTGAAGCGCTCTGCCTTGAGGGTCTTCTCCATCTCGTCTTTGACCTCTTCGGTAGCCTCACTCCAGATCTCGATGAGCTCGGAACGACGCTCGCTGTCAATGATCACACCCTTCTCGTAGAGATCCTGGACCTTGGCGGCCTTTCGAGCATGCCGTGCCAGGATGTTCTTCTTCTTCGGGGGCGTCTTGACATCTTCCAATCCGATGGTGAGACCAGCCACGGTGGCGTAGCGGAATCCCAATTCCTTGAGTATGTCCAGCGTCTTCACCACCTCGGAGCGCGCATAGCGGTTGATGGCCACCTCTACCAGCTTTCGAATGCCGGACTTGATGACCGGTTCATTCACATAGGGGAAGGACGCCGGAAACGCCTGGTTCAAGATAACCCGACCCACGGTGGTATCCGCCAATCCGGTTCCGGCCACCCACTGGGGATCGATCAGCCCTTCCAACTCGTCTCTCAATTCTTCGTGACGCTCTTTATCACCTGCCAGGTCGCCCAGGCGCACCTTGATGGGGGCATGGAGATTCAAATGACCCAGTTCATAAGCCATGATGGCCTCATCCACCGAGCCGAATACCAGCCCGGCGCCCTTCTCTCCCTCCTCGAGTTCGGTGAGGTAGTAGATGCCGATAACCATGTCCTGGCTGGGGGTGACGATGGGACGGCCAGAGGCGGGAGACAGCACATTGTTGCGGGAGAGCATCAGGATGCGAGCCTCGGCTTGAGCCTCCGGCGAGATGGGAAGGTGAACGGCCATCTGATCTCCATCGAAGTCCGCATTGAACGCCTCACACACCAGAGGATGGATCTGGATGGCTTTTCCTTCCACCAGTACCGGCTCGAACGCCTGGATCCCCAGTCGGTGAAGGGTTGGAGCGCGGTTCAGCAGCACCGGATGTTCGGAGATGGCTGTCGACAGCACATCCCACACCTCATCGCGTTGCTGTTCCACCATTCTCTTGGCAGACTTGATGTTCGGCGCTTTGTCGTTGTCGACCAGGCCCTTCATCACGAACGGCTTGAAGAGTTCCAACGCCATCTCCTTGGGAAGTCCGCACTGATGCAATTGCAGTTGAGGACCCACCACGATCACCGAGCGGCCCGAATAATCGACCCGCTTACCCAGCAGGTTCTGGCGGAATCGGCCCGCCTTTCCCTTGATCATGTCCGACAGGGACTTGAGGGCCCGGGTGCCCTGGCCGGTTACCGCCCGGCCACGACGACCGTTGTCAAACAAGGCGTCCACGGCCTCTTGCAACATGCGCTTTTCGTTGTTGACGATGATCTCGGGAGCGCCGTACTCCAGAAGCCTCTTCAGCCGGTTATTGCGGTTGATGACCCGCCGATACAGGTCATTGAGGTCGGAGGTGGCGAAACGACCGCCGTCCAACTGGACCATTGGCCGCAGATCGGGAGGGATCACCGGCAGGGTGTGGAGAACCATGTTGGTGGGATTGTTCAAGCCTTCCGAAAAGGGCCGCACCACCTTCATCCGGAGGGTGGCCCGCTGACGACGCTGGGCGGAAGTGGACTCCATGTCGTCTCGGAGTTTCTCCATCTCGGCGTCCAGGTCCATGTTTGCCAGCAGGTCGCGTATCGCTTCGGCGCCCATTCCCCCTTGGAAGTAGTCGCCGTAGCTGAACTCCATAGCCTTCCACAATTGCTCGTATTCAACCAGGTCCTTCACCTGAAGACGGCGAATGGTCTCATAGGCCTCGGACGCCAATTCGCATTCATCTTCCATCCTCCGCTCCCGGTCGGCGATCTCAGTCTGCGCCTTCTTGTCAGCATTGCGAATCTCAGCCAGCTTGGCGCCGCCCTCCTCCATGCGGGCCAACTCGACCTCCAATTCCTCCAACCGGTTGGTGCGCCACTCCTCAAACCGTTCCCGGTTCTCCCCGACTTCTTCCAAGTACGCCTTCTCCAACTCGGGAAGGTCCCGGATCAAACGGGTCCGATCCACGCTGGTAACCACATGAGCGGCGAAATAGATGATCTTCTCCAGTTCCCGCAACGAGATGTCCAGAAGATAACCGAGTCGGGAGGGTACCCCTTTGAAGAACCAGATGTGAGCAACCGGCGCCGCCAGGTCGACGTGCCCCATTCTCTCCCGGCGCACCTTGGAGCGGGTTACCTCCACTCCGCACTTCTCGCAAATCAGGCTCTTGTACCTGACTCTCTTGTACTTGCCGCAATAACACTCCCAATCCCGCTGTGGACCGAAGATCCGTTCATCGAACAGACCGTCACGTTCCGGCTTGAGAGTGCGGTGGTTGATGGTTTCCGGCTTTTTCACCTCGCCATAAGACCAAGCGCGAATCTGATCGCTGGAGGCCAGGCTGATCTGCACCTCATCGAAAATGATCCGGTGATTGGCGGCGTGGAATCTGGATTCAGTCATAGTCATTGGCTATCTTTCCATCGGGCCGTCATCTACATCAAGTACGAAGATGTGGGGCTGGCTTCCTCAGGTCTCTCGGGACGGGAGATATCGATCCCGTCCAGCATGCTGGTGGTCCGGTAGGCGTCCTCATCGGTCTCCCGAAGGTCGACCCTCTCACCCGAGGAGAGCATCTCAACACTCAGTCCCAGGCTCTGCATCTCTTTGACCAGCACTCGGAAACTCTCCGGCACACCGGGCTCGGGCGGGTTGTCCCCCCGGACGATCGCCTCATAGACGCGGATTCGCCCACGGACATCGTCGGATTTGATGGTGAGGAACTCTTGCAGGGCGTAGGCCGCCCCATAGGCTTCCAGTGCCCAAACCTCCATTTCGCCGAACCTTTGGCCTCCGAACTGAGCCTTTCCCCCCAGTGGCTGCTGCGTGATGAGTGAATAGGGTCCTGTGGAGCGAGCGTGGATCTTGTCGTCCACCAGATGGACCAGCTTCAGCATGTAGATGTAACCCACCGTGATGGGCTTGTCGAAGGCCTCTCCGGTCCGGCCATCGTACAGAGTCGCCTTGCCGGTGCGGTCAATCAGTTTCTTGCCGTCGGAGTTGGGCTTTGCTCCTCGCAGAAGCTTCAGTATCTCTTGCTCCCGCGCTCCGTCGAATACCGGAGTAGCCAGCCGGGTCCAAGGGTCGCCCTCGGAAGGCAGCGGGCTGTCCGGTTCCGAGTATTTCTCCCATCCCGCGGCGGCCACCCACCCCAGATGGGTCTCCATGACCTGACCGAGGTTCATCCGGGAGGGAACCCCGAGAGGAGAAAGCACTATGTCCACCGGAGTCCCATCCGCCAGGAAGGGCATGTCCTCCTCGGGGAGTATCTTGGCAATCACCCCTTTGTTGCCGTGGCGGCCGGCCAGTTTGTCACCTTCGGAGATCTTGCGCTGCTGAGCCACATACACCCGCACCTGCTCGTTCACTCCCGATTTGAGGTTTTCGCCGTCAGCGCGGCGCAACACCTTGACATCGATCACTTTTCCGCCCTGGCCGTGTTTCACTTTCAGGGAACTGTCCCGCACTTCCCGGGCCTTCTCTCCGAAGATGGCGCGCAGCAACCGTTCCTCCGGCGTCAATTCCGTCTCTCCCTTGGGAGTGACCTTGCCCACCAGATAGTCGTTGGGACTGACTTCGGCGCCAACCCGGATGATTCCATTCTCATCGAGATGCGCCAGGACTTCATCGGGCACATTGGGTATGTCGCGGGTGATCTCTTCGTCGCCCAGCTTGGTCTCCCGGGCCTCGGTCTCCAGTTGCTCTATGTGGATCGAGGTGAGGATGTCGTTTTTGACCAGGCGTTCCGACAGCACAATGGCGTCCTCGAAGTTGTATCCCTGCCACGGCATGAAAGCCACCAGCAGGTTCTTCCCCAGCGCCAATTCACCCTGTTGGGTTGACGAGCCATCAGCGAGCAAATCCCCCTTCGCCACCGGGTCGCCTTCTCCGATCACTGGCTTGTGGTTGATGCAGGTCCCCTGGTTGGAGCGGGTGAACTTGTCCAGCTTCAAGTTGTGGAGCTTGCCGTTTTGCTCCCGGACCACCACCTCTTGGCCGGTGATCTCCGAGATCTCTCCGTCCACCGGCGAGACGACCATGTCCCCGGAGTCCCTCGCCGCTACCTCCTCCATGCCGGTACCCACCAGCGGGGCTTCGGAGCGAAGCAGGGGAACCGCCTGGCGCTGCATGTTGGAACCCATCAACGCCCGGTTGGCGTCGTCGTGCTCCAAGAAAGGAATCAGGGAAGTGGAGAGTGAGACTATCTGTTTGGGGGACACGTCCATGTAGTGGACTTCCGATGCGGGAACCCGGTCCACTTCACCACCGGCCCGCCGCACCAAAACGGTATCGTTCATAAAGGAACCGTCCTCGTCAATGGGCGTGTTGGCCTGGGCGATCACAAAACGCTCCTCCTCGGTGGCCGCCAGGTAGTCAACAGTGTCCAGGACTCTTGAGTCTTCCACCTTGCGATAGGGAGTCTCGATGAAGCCGTACTGGTTGACCCTTGCGTAGGTGGCAAGCGAGCCGATCAACCCGATGTTGGGACCTTCCGGCGTCTCGATGGGACACATCCTGCCGTAGTGAGACGGGTGCACATCCCTAACCTCGAAGCCTGCCCGCTCTCGGGAAAGTCCTCCAGGGCCCAATGCCGACAAGCGACGCCGATGCGTCAAACCGGCCAAAGCGTTGGGTTGATCCATGAACTGACTCAGCTGGGATGTTCCGAAGAACTCCATGATCGCTGCTGTGACCGGGCGACTGTTGATAAGAATTCGGGGGGTTATGGAGTGGTGATCCTTGGTGGACATGCGCTCTTTGACCACTCTCTCCAGGCGGGCCAGGCCGATCCTCAACTGGTTCTGGACCAACTCTCCCACAGTGCGCACCCGGCGATTCCCGAAATGGTCGATGTCGTCAGTCAGTACCGGCACCTCCACGCCCCGATGAGTGGTCATGGCGGGCTGCTTGGCGTGCAGAGCCACGACATAGCGAAGGGTGTCGATGATGTCCTCGTCGCGGAGCAACTGCAGGTTGCGGCTGACGCCGTTTTGGGAAACGTCCCGATATTCAACCGGCGCCTCATCGTTGAATTTCTGGGCGAGCTTGTATCGTCCCACGCGACTGAGGTCATACCGCTTCGGATTGCGGAACCAGTTGTTGATGAGTCCCAGGGCGGATTCGGCGGAGGCCGGTTCACCAGGACGGAGCTTGCGATACAGATCAATGAGTGCCGCATCGCGGTTGGGTGGCACGGTGTCTCGCTCCAGAGTGTTCTTAACGGACTCAGCTCCCCCGAAGATCTCCAGAATCTCCTCATCCGTCTCGATCACCCGGTCGGTACCGGGGACTGTCACGCCGATCGCCCGGAGGAAGGAGGACATGTACTGGCGGCGCTTGCGATCCACCCGCACTCCGATGGTGTTCTTGCGGTCCGTGTCCATCTCCAACCATGCTCCCCGGCCGGGAATCACCTTGGCGCTGTAGAAGTAGGCATCGGAATTCTTGTCCGCAGTGCGGTTGAAATACACCCCGGGCGAGCGGACCAACTGGGAGACGATCACTCGTTCCGTACCGTTGATCACGAACACCCCCTTGGGGGTCATCATGGGGAAGTCGCCCAGGTAGATCTTTTCTTCTTTGATCTCTCCGGTGTGGCGGTTGAGAAACCGGCCTATCACCGTGAGGGGGCGACCGTAGGTCTTGTCCTGAGATTTGCACTCTTCAACCGTGGCGGTTGGTTCCCCGAAGGTGTGGTCGGCCAGCATCAGGATCAACTGGCCGGTCACGTCTTCGATAGGCGAAATCTCTTGGAAAACCTCATCGATTCCCTCGTTAAGGAACCAATTGAAGGAATCCCGTTGTATGGCTATTAAATCGGGAAGGTCGTGGGCTGGTGGGATACGGGAGAAAGAAAAACGCTCGGGCAGACGCGCAGACAAAACGCGGTCCTCCTTAGAAACAGGCGTGCAGAAACAGAGCAATTGCTAATTGTAGACAGGTGCGCACCCTTCGCGCAAATCCCTATTCATGGCCAAGCCAATGGCCACCCTCCGAGGCTTACTCTAAACACCACCAACCCGCTTTGTCAAGTAAATCGTCACCCCTGCTGCTTGGTCACGTCGAATTCCCTTGGCAGGGCACAAACCCGGCGAGGAGACCTCACCCATTGCATCCACCAGGCCCATTGCATCCACCAGATCCGGTGGAGCAGACCGCCGTCAGCCGCCAACTGCCGGGGATTGGGCCACACCAACCCCAACCAGGCTGTCCCGGGTGACCAGGGCCGCCAACTCCTCCTCATTCAATCCGTCGGTTCCTCCGGGTCGAAGGGGCAACACCATGTACCTGAGGTCGGCTGCGCTATCAACCACCCGCACCTCCACTTCCTCTCCGACTTGCAGTCCAAACTCTTTCATGACACCCCGAGGGTCTACGACGGCCCGAGACCGGTAGGCGAAACTCTTGTACCAATCGGGAGGAGGGCCGAGCAAGGATCTCGGATAGCACGAGCAAAGCGTGCAAACCACCAGGTGGTGAACCTTCTCGGTGTTCTCGACCACCGCCAGTTTGGCGCCTGAGACGAGCGGGTAACCCAACTCGGCAAGAGCAACCCGGGGGTCGTCCAGCAACTGCGCCTTGAAAGCGGGGTCAGTCCACGCCCGCGCCACCACCCGTGCACCGTCCACCGGCGACATGGCGGCCATGAAGTCCAGCAGGCGTGGTACGTCGTCGCGGCGAATCACCTCTTTCTCCACCAGGAGTTCTTCCATTGCCAACACCCGGCGGGCACGTTTGCCCAATTGGATGTCGTCCTCCAATCCAGGATGATCGTGGTGGTCGTGCTCCCCGTGGTCTGTGTGAGGATGATGGTGATCTCCGCCCATACCCAACCTCAATTACCACTCGACGCAGTGACCGGCTCCAGCCAATTCTCGTAGAGATCGATCAACACGGTGTCACCCTCTCTCCCCCGATATTGGTTCCCCCAAAGACTCTTCATGTCGAACTCCACCAAATAGAGTTCTCGTTTAGGAAGCCCGCTTCCACCGTAGGCCCGTGTCTCGGGGTCATAGAACCTGCCCGATCGAGCAGCGATCCGGCCTATCTTGCCTTTGACATAACCGGGTGTCCGGTGATGAGTATGCACCTTGGTGGGTAATACCTTGACGACGTCTCCGGGACGAAAACCCCCCAACTCAGCCCCACCTCTTCCGGACCACAGCTTCCCTCTCATCGATTTCCTCCGTGTTGAGCAGACCCTTTTCCACCAGCAGAAGCTCCAACGAGGCCGACCATCGCTCGTAGTAAGAAAGGCCTCGATACTCGTTTTTCGGCAGCGACTCGATGCCCCGCCGCAGTTGGTCCGAGTTGATGACCCGTTTCTCGCACAGCACATCCACCAGGGCGGTCGTCCGCAGTTCCCATCCCGAGAGAGCGCGTTCAGACCTGTCAATGGGATCCTTGTTGGGCAAACCGCCCATGTCATGCGCCTGCTTCATGAGACCACCAGATTCTTGCAATGCATTGGGCAGAGAATAGATGATTTAGCCCCCTGGTGGGACGCCATGGAATCGACGGATGTCGGAACCCATCAACTGTTCAACCCGCGCCAAGACCACCAACCCGAAGGTGGGTATTCTCGGTGATGATGTAGAGCCTGAGGAAACCGGCAGAACCCTCAAGAGAGGAAGACAGGCAAAAACCAGTGGTTGGTGGAGCTGACGACCAATGGGTCAGGGTCCACAGGGGTTCCATACGGTCCCATGTGGTCTTTGTTTGCCCAGGTCACCTAAACGTCGTTAGTCCCAGGGCGTACCACACAGAACAACGGGGTCCCAGGCAGCCGCAAAGCGGTTGTAGTAACTGCCGTAGTAACCCGCTCGTAGGGCCTATCAGGGCTCTCCAGACATTGCCAGATTGTAGCGAAGGAGATTGAGAGAAGATGAAGAGACCCAAAACACTCACAGCCTCCTTCGTTAAGACCATACGGCTACCGGGCCGCTATGGCGACGGCCGCGGAGGTCACGGACTCAGCTTGCTGGTAAAACCCACCAGAATCCAGGGGCGACTCTCCAAGACATGGGCACAGAGAGTCCGGATCAACGGTAGGTACACCCTCCTGGGGTTGGGGAGCTACCCAGCGGTCACCCTGGCCGAAGCCCGCCTCCGGGCACTTCGAAACCGCCAGGCCATCGAAGAAGGACGCCACCCCCGAACCCGCAACACCCCAACCTTTCAGGAGGCAACCGAGAAAGTAATCCAACTACACACCCCCAAGTGGAAACCGGGAGGCCTGTCCGAAGGACACTGGCGATCCACCCTCGGAACCTACGCCCATCCCCGCCTAGGAAACAGACAGGTAGACCAGATCACAAGCGCCGACATCATGGCCTGTCTCACTCCCATATGGCATAAGAAACCAGAGACCGCCCGCCGGGTGAAACAACGGATCTCAGCAGTGATGAAATGGTGCATTGCCCAGGGGTTCCGAGACGACAACCCAGCCGACGATCGTATCACCGCCGCGTTGGGTTCCAACACCCAACGACCCCAACACATGAAAGCCCTCCACCACAGCCAAGTCGCCGATGCAATCAAGACCATCGAACAAACCGATGCTCACTGGGCAACAATCGCCGCTTTCAAATTCCTAACCCTTACCGCCACCAGAAGCGGAGAGGTCAGACAAGCTACCTGGAAAGAGATTGACCTCGGCACCGCAACCTGGACCATCCCCCCTGAACACACCAAAACAGGTCAACAGCATCGGGTACCTCTCAGCGGTGGCGCCCTTTCTGTTCTCGCTAATGCGCGTCCACGGTCAGCCGGCCATGGCCTAGTCTTTCCATCACCAACAGGACGGGTGCTCAGCAGTGCCACCATCAGCAAACTTTGCAAGGAGAACAACGTGGGCTGTGTACCTCACGGCATGCGAAGCAGCTTTCGTGACTGGTGCGCAGAAACCGGCATACCCCGCGAAGTAGCCGAACAAGCCCTCGGTCACGAAATCAGAAACCCTGTCGAAAAAGCCTACGCCAGAACCGACCTACTCGAACAACGCCGCCAACTGATGGAAAACTGGAGCCAATACCTAGGTTTCTAAGCCTGAATCCACCGATAGTTTGGTGGTGGGTGGGGGTGAAATGCTGTGAAGTGCCTCTCTGACCTGGGAGAATAGCTGTTAGCTAACAACGGCTGTCACCCAAGCAGAGGAGGCACTTCTTGTGAACAGGATACCTGATATTGACCGGTTGGATGTGAGGTTCGATGAGGGGTCGTTAGTGGCCGACGCCGGTCTGCTGGTAGCGGCAAGTTTGGTGTCCCGTTTGGGTTTGGAACGGTTGGTGGATGACACGGTACGCATGGACGGCCGACCGGGCGGTGCCCGTCCGGGTCGAAAAGGTGTTGTCTTTGGTGGTGTCGATGCTGACCGGCGGCACTCATATCGATCATGCTGATCGGCTGCGGTCCGGGGCAACCCGGAGGGTGCTGCCGTTTCGGGTGATGGCCCCGTCCACGTTGGGAACGTTTCTGCGTTCGTTCACGTGGGGTCATGTCTGCCAGTTGCACAAGGCCCTGGGAGTGCTGTTGAAACGGGTGTGGTCCCTACCGGGCGCCGGTCCCGGCGACCGGCCGCTGGTCATCGATGTGGACTCCACCATCACCTCGCCACCCAATACCAAACATGGCTCACCACCCAAAACCCGATTTGCAAATATAGGAGCATCCCACTCTCGATCAGTGAAATTCCCCACCTCCTGGGGGTTAATACCCGTTGTCGGGTAGGGCCCCTTCCAAGCTGCTGATTGGAAACGTTGGCAGCTGTGGAGAGGAGCCCTGCCTCTTATGTTGGTTGTGAGAATGTGGGGGTCCCTTTTGAGGCTGTATTCGGGTGTGCTGCTGGTCGACGAGACATCGATGGACGCCGGCACCGTTATGCAACCCTGTTGCCTGCGGCGAGAGCGGCAAGGTGTTGGCGATGATCCCAGACCGCACGAAAGGGTCTCTGGCCAGGTTCTTTAGGGATCAAGGACTCTGGTGGTGCCAGCAGATGGAGATCGCTATTTCCGACGGGTCCCTGTTCATATGAGGCTGCCATCTCACAGTACCTCCCCGACGCTCGCCACGTGCTGGACAGATTTCATGTGGCTGGCTGGTTCACCCAGAGTCTAACCCTGGTGCGCCGAGAGATACATGTTGGACGGCCGCTGTCACGCCGTTCAAATCAGTATTTGCAGCTGATGGGTCGGGCCTTTAGTTTAGGTAATGACCGGCTATGGGAGAGAAGCTATGACTGTCAACAGACCGAAGAA
>Ga0209020_1002451_pt1 | contig 14917 bp, 7 predicted proteins | sample PinacodermBB_FD_187298 | JGI IMG/M metagenome (GOLD analysis project Ga0209020, IMG submission 187298) | Host-associated microbial community of the marine sponge Aplysina aerophoba from Gulf of Piran - sponge pinacoderm, lysed by bead... | ecosystem: Host-associated > Porifera > Sponge >...
GTGTACGAGGTGATGTTGGGCAAGCGGGTCACCGAACCCTGGCAGTCGGGTGGAACATCAGGGTGGAACTATGAGCTTGCCGCCAGACAGCCGCATGAGATCACGGCTTACCGCTGGGGCGGCAACAACACGACAGGCCCCAAAAGTGGGGAGGAACTCTATGACAGCGTATCTCCGTTTGGGCTCGACATGCCATATGCCCGTTTTTTAAATAAGACCCACATGTTGCTGTACCCCAGTTTCCAGCCGCTGGGCATAGGAGACTTCTGCGGGTTTGGCCATCTGCCGGTGTATCCCATCGGAATGATCACAAACTATGCCTGCAATGCTGACGGGGTGATGTACGGTCCACTGGCATTTTCAATGCATGATGTTGGGCACGCGAACTGGCTGAGCGAGGTAGAAGTGTCTGATGTTCGGGAAGGGGTAGTGCGGCCGACTGACGCGATGCGATCATCTGAACACCGCCTCATCCTGCGTCAGATGCTGCTGGGTTCCAGGAGTCCGGCTGACCTGAAGCCAGGCTTGCGTCTTTTGCTGTTCCATTTCCTGCACGAAAAGACCACGCACGGGGTGGCAAGGCTGCTGGGGAATGACAATCTGACTTTTCCCCGCTGTCTGGAAATCCTGCTTCACACTCTAAGGTCGTGGCGCGCAGCTTACCTGCCAGACGATATAAAGATCACTGATGGCGGGGCTGTCATGGCAGCACTCTGGGGAGCACGTCTTCTCTGTCATTGGCGAGCAGCAGGCTTCAAACCTTTAAGCCCGGAGCAACTGGATGCCTGTGCCGGGACCTTCGAGACACAGGATGCCCCCCTGTTACAGCAGCATCTGGATTTTATCGCGCAGCACAGGGGGAGCTTGCGTCAGATGTTTATCCGAGGCTACAGCGAATGGATCGAAGATGGAGAACAGCACTACTACTGCAAGACAGTCGTTGGCTATGATCTTGACGTGTTCTTCGATTACCTGATGCCCTTGTTCGACAGTTTCGGTTCTTACAGTGGCCTGTGTCATGTGGACAACATTGATCTGGTGTACTTTGCAGCACTGACCTCAAGTGCACTGCGCTCTGAAATGGAACAATGCACAGGTGCCGAGCTGCCGGAAGGCATAGTGTTTGCGTCTGAGGCCCCACAGTCGTAACCCTTGTGCTTGCGGTGGTGTTAACGCCAGTGAGAGAGGGTTTTCCCGATTTCCACAGGCACGCCCATGGCAGCCTGTGTGTGTACCTTTGTCTGGTGACAGGCCCGGACAGACACCCGCCCGATTTTTCTGAAAGCCTTCCAGAACCCTGAGATGCCGTTCATGGCTGTTGGTCTTCTGCCGAGGCCCGGTGCAGATGAGGGCCAGATCTGTTCCACCGGATAATCCCCCGACTCAGCCACAGTTGTTCAAATAAGTAGCCGCAACTGAACTTTGTGCTGCACACCAATGTCCGACATATCCAGGGGGGAGCCAGAGGGGGTAATTGTGCCCTGTGCCCTCCCTGTGTCAGCAGGGTTGTCGGTAAAGCACCTGCAAAAGTTCATGGAGTGCGTCGAAGAGCTGTTTCTTTTCTATAGCTACGACTGCTTCCGGATATTGTCGGGTCGTCAGCTGTCTTCAGACCAGGGCGACGACGTTTTTCATCTGTTGCGAATGTTGCGAATGTTGCGAAAGAAGGATATGACCATGCAAGCTGGTGAAGTTTCTACAAACAGAAGCAGAGGTGCTAAAGCAAACTGGCTTGATAAGCCATCAAACAGCGGTTCCACAGTTCGGGACGGCACACACAAGGTTCAGCGACAAGAGACGCAAGAGACACTGGCGGTCGCGACGAGGCCGCCGGAGGAAAACCAGCCCGTCCGCTCGTCCGATCAGCTGGCCATTTCCGTAAAAAGTCTGAAGCTGCGTGATATTCAGCCAAAGCACTACAAGGTTGACCTGGGTCGCTCGGACCTCCCCATCAACTATCCATTACCGGGCTGGAAATTCCCGCAGGAGGATATCCCGCATCCCGAATACGAACCTGACCTGGACTGTGACGCGGCTTTGGGTGACTGGCTCCAGAAGCCAGGCAGCATAGACTTCATCAGGAGCCAGCTGGCGGAGCGCAGAAAGGCAATAGCGGAAGACAAAGCGGACTCTTTCACTTTCGAGCCCTTGATGACGACACTGGGCAACATGAAAAAATTCGTCTGCCATATAGGTTCCGGCCGGCATTTTGGCGCTGATCAGCCCTTGACTGACAGCGATCGCACCGCATTGGACTGGTTGGAAAAACGTGCCGATGTGCTCCTGAAACAGAAGGCCCCTTATGCGTTGACGGTGCATCTGGCCTTTGCGTTTCTGGCCGTGTACGAGGTGATGTTGGGCAAGCGGGTCACCGTTCCTCGGGACCGGGATGGAGGCTGTCGATGGCGCTATACGCTTTCCGCCAGGCAGCCGCATGAGATAACGGCTTACCGCTGGGGCGGCAACAACACGACAGGCCCCAAAAGCAGGCAGGAACTCTATGACAGAGTATCCCTGTGTGGGATCGACATGGCACTTGGCCGTCTTTTACACCAGACCCACATATTGCTGTACCCCAGTTTCCAGCCGCTGGGCATAGGAGACTTCTGCGGGTTTGGCCATCTGCCAGTGTATCCCATCGGAATGATGACAAACTATGCCTGCAATGCGGACGGCGTGATGTACGGACCACTGCAATTTGCAATGCATGATATTGGGCACGCGGGCATCTTGAACCTGGTAGAAGTGTCTGATTCTCCGGCAAGGGTAATGCTGCCGACTGACGCGATGCGATCATCTGAGCACCGCCTCATCCTGCGTCAGATGCTGTTGAATGCCAGCAGTCCGGTCGACTTGAAGCCAGGGTTGCGTATTTTGCAGTTCCACTTACTACACGAAACGATCCCGGAAATGGCGGCAAAACGGCTGGAGAATGACAATCTGGCTTTTCCCCGTTGTCTGAAAGTTCTGCTTGATGCTCTCAGGCGGCGGCGCGCAGGGTACCCGCCAGACGATCTGAAGATGAGTGATACACAAGCTGCCAGGGCAGCACTCTGGGGGGCCCGCCTTCTCTGTCACTGGCGAGCGGCAGGCTTCAAACCTTTGAGCCAGGCGCAGCTGGATCTTTGTGCCGGGACCTTCGAGACACAGGACGGTCCCCTGTTACAGCAGCATCTGGATTTTATCGCGCGGCACAGGGGAAGCTTGCGTCAGATGTTTATCGGAGGCTACAGCCAACAGATCAAGGATAAAGAACGGCACTATCGCAGCGAGACTGCGTTTGGCCGGGGTATTGGCGCGCCCTCCTGTGGCCGGATGACCCTGTTCGACAGTATCGATTCTGACGCTGGCCTGTGTCATGTGGACAACATTGATTTGGCGTACTTTGTAGCACTGACCTCCAGTGCCATGCGATCTGAAATGCAACAATGCACAGGTGCCGAGCTGCCGGATGGCATAGTGTTTGCGTCGGAGGTCGCACAGCCGTAACCCTTGTACTGGCGATGGTGTTAACGTCAGCCAGAGAGGGTTTTCCTGACTTCTACGGGCACAGCACAGGGTGCCCACGGCAGCCTGTGTGTGCCTTTGTCTGATACAGGCCCGGACAGACACCCGCCCGATTTTGCTGCCAGCCTGCCAGAACAGAACCCTGAGACGCCGTCTGCCGACGCCCGGTGCAGATGAGGGCCAGATCTGTTCCACCGGATAATCCCCCGACTCAGCCAATAGTTTTTCAAATAAAGCGACCACAGCTGAACTTGTGCTGCACACCAATGTCCAAGGTATTCAGCGGGAGGTGACTTCTGCTCTGTGTCGTCTGCTCTGTGTCGTCTGTATCAGCAGGGTTGTCGGTCAGGCAATCTGGAAAATCCATAGGAATCGTCGAAGAGCTTTTTCTTTTCAGTTTCTACAACGGCGTCCGGAAGCTGTTTGGCCATCAGCTGTCTCCAGTACAGGACGACAAGGTTTTTCATCTATTCCAAATTCATCTATTCCAAAAAAGGACATGTCCATGCAACCTGGTGAAGTTTGCGCAAACACAAGCGGAGGCGCCGGAGCAAACTGGCCTGAAGAGCCATCGAACCCTGTTCCCAGGGTTGCGTTCCGTACACACGGCGTCCAACGGCAAGAGGCGCTGACAGTTGCTACGAGGCCACCAGAGGGAGGCTACCCCGTCGGCTCGCCCGGTCAGTTAGCCAGTGTTGGAAGAAGTCTGAAGCAGTGTGATATTGCGCCAAAGAACTACAAGGTTGATCTGGGGCGCGTGGACCTCCCCATCAACTATCTATCACCAGGCTGGAAATTGCCGCAGGAGGATATCCCGCATCCTGACTGCGAACCCGATCTGGAGGATGACAAGGCTTTGGGTCTTTGGCTCCAGCAGCCCGGTGGCCTGGACTATATCAGGATCAAGCTGGCAGAACGCCGAAGGGCGATAGAGGAAGACAACGCGGACTCTTTCACTTTTGCGCCTTTGATGACGACACTGGGCAACATCAAGAAATTCGCCTGCCATATAGGTTCCGGCAGGCATTTGGGCGGCGCACATCCCTTGACTGACAGCGATCGCACCGCATTGAACTGGTTGGAAGAGCGTGCCGATGTGCTCCTGCAAGAGAAGGCTCCCTACGAATTGACGGTGCATCTGGCCTTTGCGTTTCTGGCCGTGTACGAGGCCATGTTGAGCAAACGCGTCACAGCTCCCCGGGCTCCGGATGGCGGCTTGCGATGGGACTATAAGTTGTACGATGTGGAGCCGGATGAAATCACGGCTTACCGCTGGGGCGGGAACAACACGACAGGTCCCGGAAGCGGGGATGAGTTTTATAACCACAGTTGTGTATTTCACCTCAGGAAGGCACTGACCTTTCTGTTGCAGGAGCCCAACATGCTGCTGTATCCCAGCTTCCAGCCGCTGGGGATAGAGGACTTCTGCGGGTTTGGTCATATGCCTGTGTATCCCATCGGAATGATCACAGGCTATGCCTGCAATGCTGACGGACGCATGTATGGGCCGCTGAAATTTGCAATGCACGACGTCGTGCATACGGACGGCTTGCGCCATGTGGCTGTGTTTGATTGTCGCGCCCGGGCATGGGCCAGGGAGCTGCTGCCGGCTGATGCCATGCGATCGTCTGATCACCGCCTCATCCTGCGTCAGATGTTGCTCGATTCCAGCTGCCCGGCTGAGCTGAAGCCGGGCCTGCGTATTTTGCAGTTCCATTTGCTCCACGAAAAGAGCCCGGAGGAAGTGGCAAAAGTGCTGGAGAATGATAATTATGCTTTTCCCCGTTGTCTGGAGATCCTGTTTGACACTCTCAGGGTACTGCGCGCCGGTTACCATCCTGATGACATCAATATCACTGACAGCAATGCTGTCATGGCAGCACTCTGGGGAGCTCGATTTCTCTGTCAGTGGCGAGCGGCAGGCTTCCTGCCATTGAGCCAGCAGCAGCTGGATCTGTGTGCCGCGACCTTCGCGACCCGGGACCGTCCCCTGTTACGGGAGCATCTGGATTTTATCGCAGAGCACAGGGGGAGCCTGCGTCAGATGTTTATCGGAGGTTACAGTCAATGGATCGAAGATACGCCAGGGCACTATCAAAGCGTGACCCTGTTTGCCCGCGCATCTGGCCTGTTCTCCAGGTACTGGATGACCTTGTTTGGCAGTTTCGATTCTGGCAGTGGCCTGTGTCATGTTGACAACATTGATCTGGCGTACTTTGCGGCACTGACCTCAAGTGCGATGCGATCTGAGATGGAACAATGCACGGGTGCCAGACTACCGGCAGGAATCGTGCTGGCGTCTGACGACTCACCGCCGTAATACGTGCACCGCCGGTTGCTGGCTCGCACGGGCACAGGGCACCCATGGCAGCCCGGGCTCGTATCTCAGTCTGACGACAGTCTGATGCCATGCCCGGACGCACACTCGTCCGATTTTGCTGAAAGCCTTCCAGAACCCTGAGATACCGTCCATGGCTGTTGGTCTTCTGCCGACGCCCTGTACAGATGAAATGATCTGTTTCACCGGATAATCCCTCGACTTAGTCAACAGTCGTTCAAAAAAACGACCACAGCTGAACTTTGTGCTGCATGCCAATGTCCAACATATCCAGCAGAGGGGTGCCAGAGGAGGCGTAATTGTGCCCTGTGCCCTCCCTGTGTCAGAGGGTTGTCGGTAAAGCAACCTGCAAAAGTTCATGGAACGCGTCGAAGAACTGCTTCTTTTCTATAGCGACGACTGCTTCCGGATACTGTCGGTTCGTCAGCTGTCTTCAGACCCGGGCGACGACGTTTTTCATCTGTACGAAAGAAGGATATGTCCATGCAAGGTAGTGAAGTTTTGGCAAAAATCAGCGGAGGTGCTACAGCAAATTGGCCTGAAGAGCCATCGAACAGTGTTCCCGGGGTTGAGTACCGTACACACGGCGTCCAGCAGCAAGAGCCGCTGACGGTTGCTACGAGGCTGCCAGAGGGAGGCTCCGGCTCGTCCGGACAGTTAGCCAGTGTTGCCAGAAGTCTGCAGCAGCGTGCTATTGAGCCAAAGAACTACAAGGTTGATCTGGGGAGCGCGGACCTCCCCATCAACTATCCATCACCGGGCTGGAAATTGCCGCAGGAGGATATTCCGCATCCTGAATGCGAACCCGATCTGGACGATGACATGGCTTTGGGTGACCGGTTCCAGAAGCCAGAGAGCATGGACTTTATCAGGAGCCAGCTGGCAGAGCGCAGAAGGGCAATAGAGGAAGACAACGCGGGCTCTTTCACTTTCGCACCCTTGATGACGACACTGAGCAACATAAAAAAATTCGTCTGCCATATAGGTTCCGGCCGGCATTTTGGCTGTGACCATCCCTTGACTGACAGCGATCGCACCGCCCTGGACTGGTTGCAAGAGCGTGCCGATGTGCTCCTGCAAGAGAAGGCCCCCTACGAATTGACGGTGCATCTGGCTTTTGCGTTTCTGGCCGTGCACGAGGCCATGTTGAGCAAGCGCGTCACAGCTCCCCGAGATCCGGATCGAGGCTTGCGATGGAACTATGAGCTTGTCGATGTGGCGCCGCATGAGATTACGGCTTACCGCTGGGGTGGTAACAACACGACGGGCCTCAAAAGCGGGGAGGAGTTTTATAACCGCCATTGTGTATTTTACCTCAGGGATGCACTGACCCTTCTGTTGCGGGATCCCAACATGTTGCTGTATCCCAGCTTCCAGCCGCTGGGGATAGAGGACTTCTGCGGGTTTGGCCATATGCCTGTGCATCCCATCGGAATGATCACAGGCTATGCCTGCAATGCTGACGGATACATGTATGGTCCGCTGAAATTTGCCATACATGACGTTGTGCACACGAACGGCTTGCGCCATGTCGCTATGTTTGAGTGTGGAGCCCGGGCATGGGCCAGGGAGCTGCTGCCGGCTGATGCCATGCGATCGTCTGATCACCGCCTCATCCTGCGTCAGATGTTGCTTGATTCCAGCTGTCCGGCTGAGCTGAAGCCGGGCCTGCGTATTCTGCAGTTCCATTTACTGCACGAAAAGGGCCCGGACGCAGCGGCACGCGTGCTGGAGAATAATAATTATGTTTTTCCCCGTTGTCTGGAGATCCTGCTTGACACTCTCAGGGAACTGCGCGCCGGTTACCATCCTGATGACGTCAATATCACTGACAGCAATGCTGTCATGGCCGCACTCTGGGGAGCTCGATTTCTCTGTCAGTGGCGAGCGGCAGGCTTCAAGCCATTGAGCCAGCAGCAGCTGGAGCTGTGTGCCGCGACCTTCGCGACCCAGGACCTGCCCCTGTTACGACAGCATCTGGCTTTTCTTGCCGATCACAGGGGTAGCCTGCGTCAGATGTTTATCGGAGGTTACGGCCATTGTCTCGCAGACACACAAGGGCACTACCAAAGCGTGACCCTGTTTGCCCGCGCATCTGATCTGCTCTCCAGGTACCGGATGACCTTGTTCGCCAGTTTCGATTCTGGCAGTGGCCTGTGTCATGTTGACAACATTGATCTGGCGTACTTTGCGGCACTGACCTCAAGTGCAATGCGATCCGGGATGGAACAATGCACGGGTGCCAGACTGCCGGCAGGAATCGTGCTGGCGTCTGAGGATTCACCGTCGTAATACGTGTGCCGCCGGTTGCTGGCCCGCACGGGCACAGGGCACCCCGGGCTCCTGCCTTTGCCTGATGACATGCCCGGACACGGGCCTGATTTCGTTGCAAGTTCTCCCGCCCCTTGAGATGCCGCCTCGGAACCTTGCGGCCCTGCCGAGGTCTCGTGCAGACAGAAACCCGCGCTTTTTACCGGATAACACCCAGGATCCAGCCGGTGTTCATTCAACAGATACCCCCACTGAACTTTGTGCGGCCCCCCCCTGTCCAACGGGTCCCGTGGGAGCTTGCCTGTGCCCCGTGCTGTCCCTGTGTCAGCAGGGTTGTTGGTTGTACAAGCAAAGTTTCATGGAAAGCGTCGCAGAGCTGTTTCTTTTCTGTCTCTACAGCTCTGTCTCGACAAGGGCTTGCAGAAACCTTCGGGGCGTCAGCTGTCTTCCGCACCAGGACGACAGCGTTATTGATCTGTTGCGAAAGAAGGGGATATCCATGCAAGGAAGTGAAGCTTGTGCACACAGAAGCCGGGGCGGTGAAGGCAACAGGCCTCAAGAGCCCTCGAGCAGCGCTTCCACCGTTGAGTACGGCACACACAGCCTCCAGAGAACAGAGGCGCCGGTGGTTGCCAGGAGACAGCCGGGGGGCGACCAGCCCGTCGGCTCGCCCGCTCAGTTAGCCCTTTTCGTAAAAAGTCTGAGGCAGCGTGATGTTCAGCCAAGGCATTACAAGGTTGATCTGGGGCGCGCGGATCTTGCTCTCAACTATCAGTCACCGGGTTGGAAATTTCCGCAGGAGGGCAGTGCGCATCCCGAATGCGAGCCGGAGCTGGCGTTTGACGAGGCTTTGGGCCGCAGGCTCCAGCAGCCAGATGGTGTGGACTTTATCAGGATCCAGCTGGCGGAACGCAGAAGGGCTATAGAAGAAGGCAAGGCGGGCTCTTTTACTTTCGCGCCCTTGCTGACGACACTGGGCAACATAAAGAAATTCGTTGGCCATATAGGTTCCGGCAGGCATTTTGGCGCTGATCATCCCTTGAGTGACAAGGATCGCGAAGCCTTGCAATGGCTGGAAAGGCGTGCAGAGGCGCTCTTGCAGGAGAAGGCCCCCTACGAATTGACGGTGCATCTGGCCTTTGCGTTTCTGGCTGTGTACGAGGTGATGTTGGGTCAGCGGGTCACAGCTCCCCGGCAGCCGGATGGAGAAGCGCGGCGCTACTATGAACTTGCCGATATGGAGCCGCATGAGATCACGGCTTACCGCTGGGGCGGTAACAACACGGCAGGGCCTCAAAGCGCGAAGGAATGTTATGGCCGTGAATCCCTGGCGCTCGTCAGGACAGCGCTTGACTGCTTGCTGCATGAGCCCCACATGCTGCTGTACCCCAGCTTCCAGCCGCTGAGGCCAGCAGACTTTTGCAGGCTTGGGCATCTGCCGGTGCATCCCATCGGAATGATCACAAACTACGCCTGTAATGCTGACGGCTCGATGTACGGACCACTGGGATTTGCCATGCATGATATCGGGCATGTGCACGACTTGAGCCAGGTAGAAGTGTCTGATATCCGGCCGGTGCGGGCGGCTGATGCGATGCGATCGTCTGCCCACCGCCTCATTCTGCGTCAGATGTTGCTGGATGCCAGCAGCCCGACGGACCTGCGGCCAGGGCTGTGCATTTTGCAGTTCCATATACTGCACGAACAGGATCCTGACGAGGCGGCAAGACTGCTGGAGAATGCTGATTTTGCCTTTCCCCGCTGTCTGGAGATCCTGCTCGACACTCTCCGAGGGGGGCGCGCCGGTTACCTGCCAGATGACATAAATATCACTGACAGCCAGGCTTGCATGGCCGCACTCTGGGGGGCACGGCTTCTGTGTCGGTGGCGAGCGGCAGGCTTTGAGCCATTGAGCCAGCAGCAACGGGATCTGTGTGTCAGGACCTTTGAGACACAGGAAGGTCCCCGGTTACAGCAGCATCTGGGTTTTATCGCACGGCACCGGGGGCGCTTGCGTCAGATGTTTATCGGCGGTTACAGCAAATGGATTGAAGATACACCAGGGCGCTACCGCAGCGAGACCGGGTTTGGCCATGATATTGGCGTATTGTCCGGTTTGCGGATGACTCTGTTCGACAGTATCGATTCTTACGCTGGTCTGTGTCATCTGGACAACATTGATCTGGCGTATTTTGCGGCACTGACCTCAAGCACACTGCGCTACGAGATGGAACAGTGCACGCGCGCCCGATTGCCGACAGGAATCCTGTATGTCTCACAGCCGTAACACTGAGCTGGTGCGGGCCTTCACGGGCACAGGGTGCCCCTGCAGCCCGTGTTGGGGCCCTTGTTGGATGACAGGGTCCGGACAGAGGGCCGCCCGATTGGGTTGAATGCCTTCCCGCACCCTGAGAGGCCGTCCATGGCTGCTGGCATGCTGCCGACACCCGGTGTCGATGAAATGATCTGTTTCACCGGCCAGGCTCCAGTACCTGTTGAAAAAAGGAGACCACAGCTGAACTTTGTGTTGCACACCAATGTCCAAAATTTTCAGCGGGAGGTGACTTCTTCCCGCTGACATCAGACGACATCAGTAGTGGCGGACCAATGCTGCAAAGGAGAGAATTCAGATGAACAGCGACATCGGTTGCGGAAACCGCGTAAGTTTTTGGCACCAGGGTGCTGGCGAAACATCATCATTCGGCCGTGCAGGTTCTTGCGTATGCGCAGCAAGCAACATCCAGCGTGCCCCCCTGGGGGACTGTGCCAGCCTGACAGTGCAAAAAACAGTGCAAAAAGGCGATGCCGCCATGCTGGAGCAGCAGGTGCCACCGCGCCCCTGGTTCGAACGACAGATGCCAAAGCCTGATCAGGATGTCGCCTGCGACCTGATACGGGACCCTGTGCTTATGGATACACTGCAGGATCCTGTAGAGGGCCTGAAGCTCTATGAGCAGGAGGCACAGCGCCGGGTGGACATGGAAAGGGAAAACAAGGAGTACACCTTCGCCCCTTTGAAGGTCAGCCTGCAGAATATGCACAAGCTGACAGGGCACATGCTGGAGAACAAGCAGTTTCCGCAGCCGCTGGCTGGTGACGAGCGTCGTGTTCTTGCCAGATTCCAGGGGCATACCGAGGATCTGATCGCATTGCAAGCGCCGTACAAACGCACTGTGAAGCTGGCTTTGCTGATGAGCATCCTGCAGGAAATCCTCACGGTCCGTCATCTGATCAATCCGCTGCGCAAAACAGTGCCCGAACTGTTCCACCGAGGAATGGTGACCGCCAATTTGCGGTGTCTGGATCAATCAAGAATCAGGACACTCAAAACGGAAAGCATTCCTCTGGAGCAGGCTTTGACCTGTCGCTGGGGCGGACTGGGTGCGCACGGACAGCAAGGTGAAACAGGGGAGCTGATCCATGATTTTCAACATGCACAGGATCTGATGGACTTACTGGAGAATCGCCGGGTGTTTCTGTACCCCTCATTCGCGTCCCTGGCGCTGAGTGACTTCTGTGGCTTTGGCCATCTGCCTGTTTACCCGTTGGGCATGATGTCTGCCTATGCCCTCAATGCCGATGGCCGGATGCAGACACCTTTGCAATTTCTCATACACGATGCCAACCACACCAGCATCAATCGAACATGGCAGCATCTGGATGGCAGGGGGCCACTGGAGAGCATCAAGAGCCGTCTTCTGTTTCAACAGCTGGCGCGATCCAGGATGCCCGCTGTGTTGAAAGAAGAGCACCAGTTGGAGCAGGCTGTTGAGCTGGTCCTCTTTGACGTTCTTCATGAACAGACAGTGCTCGGTGCTCAGGCAACCCTGGAGGCAAACAGTTTTTTTCTATTGTTCGAGAGTAACTGTTGGATCAGGCGCTCTGGCCACCAGGGTTATTCGCAGACCTACAGAGCGGTCACTGACCGGCAGGCGCTGCTGGCCTGTTCCTGGGTACACTGGGTATACACCCGGTTGCGCACTGGCACCAGCTCATCCGGCGCTCTGCCGGATGAGCTGGTATCCCGATTTATCCGGCAGGACCTGCCAGTTTTGCTGGAACACCAGCGTTTTATCGATCGGCACCGGGAGCCCCTGCATGAGTATCTTCGTTCCATAGCCTGTGTGGACACCGGCCGTAATGGCTCTCAGATATTCAAATATCAGAAACCCGGCACCTTCTCTATTCGGGATAGATTGCTACTGGAGGATACTCACGACCAGGAGGCTGACGGCGAGGTGCGCTTCACCGATCTTGTTTACCTGGAGGTGTTGCAGTCCGATGTGGAAACTGCGCGAATGCAAGAGGCGTTGGGTGTGCAGGTGCCGCCTGGTCGCTTCCACCAACCTGCATCCCCGGCGACCTGCTGACAAAGGTGCGGCCGGCCGTCAGGCTTGCTACAGGTTTCAGCGTCCTTGTTGTCGCCGGGGAGCTATCAGTGGAAGACAGGGGGCGGTAAAAAGCCGGTCTTGCAGGGTTGGCGTGCAGGTGCCCATGGGGTGCCAGCAGGCGGTCGCCACCCGGTTCTGGCTTTTGTGTCGCATTTTATGGGCAACTCCAGGCCCGGAGTGTGTCTCCGCCTTCGCTGGAGGAGGCTGGGTTGGACGCAAGAGAGCCGGGGGAGTCTACCCAACTGTTTAACCGCAATGTCTTTCTACTGGGAACAAGCCTTGCTGTTGGCTACAGCGGCATAGACCCTCCGCCGTCATTCCTGTTCTCTCCATCGTCATTCCTGTTCTCTCCATCGTCATTCCTGTTCTCTCCGCCGTCATTCCTGTTCTCTCCGCCGTCATTCCTGCTCTCTCTACCGTTGAGGCACCTGGAAATGTCCACAGAAAACTTCGAAGAGCGGTTTGTTTCTACATACACGACGGATCATGGAAACTTTTGAGCCTTTCGGCTGTCTTATAAACATGACGATGCTCGTTTTTTATGACCAGGAGGTTTCCATGCACAGAAGTGAAGTTTTTGTCGACAGAGTCAGCGGCTGTGGCGGTAGCTGGCCTGAAAATCCATCAACTCAGCTTGTTCAGGTTGCTGTAGCGCAGTACTGCGCACAGGCTGTCCGGTCGCAAGAGACAGCGGCACTCGTGACGAGCCAGCCCGGGAAAACTCACCCCTTCTGCTCGTCTGATCAGATGGATTTTGTCGTAAAAGGTCTGGCGCAGCGTGCTATTGCGCCAAGGCACTTCCAGGTGGATCTGGGGTGCTCGAACCTCAAATGCAATTATCAATCATTGGATTGGTATCTACCGCAGGAGGATATCCCGTCTCCCAGAATCCCGGTCAAGCTGGAGGATGACGAGGCCCTGACCGACTGGCTTCAGAAACCAGGTGGCGTGGAATTTACCAGGATCCAGCTGGCGAAGCGCAACGCGGCACTGGAAGAAGGAAAGGGTGGTTCTTTCACTTTCAAACCCTTGATGACAAGCCTGCGTAACATGAAAACAGTGGTCTGCCATATAGGTGCAGGCAATCACTTTCCCGATGATCATCCGCTGACTGACAATGAGTGCAGAGCCTTGCAATGGCTGCAGGAGCGTGCAGAGGTGCTCTTGCACGAGCAGGCTCCCTACGAATTGACAGTGAATCTGTGCTTTGCGTTTCTGGCCGTGTACGAGGTTATGCTGGCCAGGCGGGTGGTACCCCCCCGGGATTCAACAGGGAGATTGGGATGGCTCTATATGCGCCTTGATGTGGAGCCGGATGAAATCACGGCTTACAGCTGGGGTGGCAACAATACGACCGGCCCAAAATGCAGGGAGGATTTCTGTTCCCGTGATCTCATGACCGGGATCGGCAAGGCACTGACCGGGCTGTTAAAAAGGCCCAACATGCTGCTGTACCCCAGTTTCCAGGCACTGGGTATAGAGGATTTCTGCAGGTTCGGCCATCTGCCCGTGTACCCCATCGGAATGCTCGCAGACTTTGCCTGCAATGCTGATGGCATGGTGCTCAGTCCACTGGAATTTGCCAGTCATGATATTGCGCACACCAACCACTTGCGCAAAGTCAGTATGGGGAAGGTCGAGACCCGGCGGGCGGCTGAGGTGATGGGGTCGTCTGAACATCGTCTTGTTGTGCGTCAGATGCTGCTGGATCATACGCCGACCGACCTGCATTTTCTGAAGCCAGGACTGCGTATTTTGCAGTTTCATTTACTGCACGAAATAAGTCCGGCCAAGGCGGGAGCACTGCTGGAGAATGATAATCTGGCGTTCCTGCGTTGTCTGGAGCGCGTGCTCGGTACGCTGCGGTGGTGGCGGGCTGGTTACCTGCCAGACGACAGAAGCATCACGGATAGTGAAGCGTTCATGGCAGCACTCTGGGGGGCGCGTCTTCTCTGTGACTGGCGAGCGGCAGGCTTCAAGCCCTTGAGCCCGCAGCAACAGGAAGCCCGTGCCAGAATTTTCAGGAAACAGGACCTTCCCTTGTTACAACAGCATCTGGCTTTTGTTGCGCAGCACCGGGGGACCTTGCGTCAGATGTTTATCGCAGGCTACAGCACCGGGAAGGAAGATACACAGGAGCGCTTCTATAGCGAGACCGATTTTGCCAGCAAGTCAGGCCTGCTTTTGCAGGCACGACTGTGCCTGTTCGACAGTTATGATCCTGACAGCGGCCTGTGTAATCTGGATAACATCGATCTGGCATACTTTGCGGCACTGGCCTCAGCCAAACTACGGGATGAGATGGAACAGTGCACAGCTGCCAGGCTGCCGGAGGGAATCGTGTTTGCGTCTGATATCCCGCAGCCGTCACTCGGATCCTGCCGGTAGTTTTCCCGATTTTCACAGGTAC
>Ga0209020_1002462_pt1 | contig 14850 bp, 15 predicted proteins | sample PinacodermBB_FD_187298 | JGI IMG/M metagenome (GOLD analysis project Ga0209020, IMG submission 187298) | Host-associated microbial community of the marine sponge Aplysina aerophoba from Gulf of Piran - sponge pinacoderm, lysed by bead... | ecosystem: Host-associated > Porifera > Sponge >...
CCTATGGAAATAACGACACTATTGGCGTCGTAAGCGCATCCCTGAGTTTACGTGTCGTCAATTGACAGGCGGGTTTGAAACCCGCCCCCGCCACTTCATTCCGCGGCGCGATCCGGTCCCGATCCCGCGCCGCTACGCCGCCCGCTCCTCCGGCACCTCCACCATCGCCGACCCCAGGGCTCCCCGGTACGCCCGGTCCAGCGCCAGGCAATCACGGGCGGCGCGGATGACGGCGGCTCCGGTATCGGCGTCGCGGACGTACTTGTCCAGGACCGGATCGAACATGTCGGAGTGGCCGATGTCGGCGGTCATGTGGAGTTGCGTGTTGGCGTCGAGCTTCTCCACGGAGCCGACGATCTCCTCGGCCTTCTTCATGGCCATGCGGTGGGTGAAGCCGCCGCCCTTGACGATCTCGTTGTTGTTCTTGCGTTCCGTGGTGTGGTTGATCATCAGGCTCTCGATCCACGACCGTGTGGAGCACAGGTGAAACCAGGCCCAGAAAGCGGCCCGCGCCCCCGGCAACAGGTTGGCCTCGTCCGTCGCCGCGGCCATGTCATCGTCGGTGAGGTGCGCCGACCCCAGCCGCTCGTCGAAGATCAGCTCGTCCTGCTCGTGCTCCCAGATGGCCCGCTTGACGTCCAGCGGCGCCTTGCCCGAGGACACCGCCCAGCAGTCGCGCCGGCTCTTGATGTAGTGCGGGTAGTGAAGATCCAGGATGGCCTGGCGGGCCGGCGTGAGCCGGACGCCGAAGATGCGCCGGTACTCGGCGCTCTCGAAGTGCCGGTTCACCATCTCATCGATGACGGTGCGTGCCTTGGACCACTCGCTCATGGAACCGCCTCAGACGGGCCAACCGCGCTCGGACACGTCCACCCGGTTCTCTTCGGGGTCCGTGATCCAGCTTTCCGCGATGGCGCCGTACGTGTTGGCGTTGGCGGTCTTCTGCACCGACTCCTCGACGGCCTTGACGCTATCCACCACGAAGCCGAAGTGATGGATGCCGTAGGGCAGGTTCGGACTGCTGATGAGCGCCACGTCCACGAAACCGTCCGACAGGTAGATGGTCCCGTTGGGTCCGCGCGACTTCTCCTCCAGCGCGAAGTGCTCCTTGTAGTAGTCCGCCATCTTGTCGCGGTCGTGCGTGTTGATGGCGATGTGTCGAATCCTGGGCTTGGCCATGCGCCTTCTCCTTCTCTGTATGACGTTAAGGCCCCTGGGGCCTCAGTTCCCGATAATGTTCCTGAGCTTGACCTTCACCGCGGGCGACGTGGACAGCACCGTTTTCACCTGGGCCGCGACGTCCGCCGCCGCGACATGGTCGATGACCATCCTCGTCTTCTTGGCGAGGGCCAGGAACTCCGGGTCTTCCATTGTCGCCTTGAAGGCCCGGCGCAAGGCGTCGACGCCGTCGGCGGGGGCCTTGGGCGGAGCGGCGAACGGGCGGAAGAAGCGGTACTGGGCCATCCACGAGTTGAACGCCTCCATGTCCTCCGGCGCCTTGATGAAGTCGGTGTACTTGGGCAGCCCCTTCACCTGGGGATCAGCGGAATCGCCCTGTATGAGCACCGGTATCAGCCGCCCGTCGCCCTTAGCGTTGAGCATGTCCCGGGCGGTGATCTTCATGGACACCCACTGCCAGCAGGCGCCGTCCACCTCCCGCCGGGTCATGGCCGCGCGGATGCCCGCGGTGCCCTGATAGCCGGGCACCAGCTTCACGTTGGCGCCGATCAACTGTTTCAGGATCCGGGGCTGCTCGCGGGTGCTGCTGCCCGCCGCCCCCATGGTGATGGGTTTCTTCGAGGTCACCAGGTCCTGAAGCGTCTTGATGCCGCTGAAGCCCATGAACGCGCACACCGGCATGCCCACGCTCGGGGCCCCGATCCAGTGGAACTTGCCCGCGTCGAACTTGATCCCCTCCGTGCCCATGGCCTGCTCCATCACGAGCCCGCTGATGAGCATGGCGAAGGTCAGCCCGTCGGGCTTGGCCACGTTATACAGGTAGTTGGCGGCGATGAGGCTGCCCGCTCCCGGCATGTTCTGGACGATGATACTCGGCTTCCCCGGCAGGTGCTTGGGCATGTGGCGCGCGATGGCCCGGGCGTAGGTGTCGTATCCGCCCCCCGGCGATGTGCCGACGATGAGCCGCAGGGTCTTGCCGGTATAATCCGGAGCCGCCTGCACGGTGCCCACCAGGCACAATGCGGCCGCGGCCATGGCGCAAACAACGGTGCTGATTCTGTTCATCGTTCCTCCGGGCGTTTGCGCTGCCGCCAGCGTTACGCCATCACGTTCCAGACGGTGTCCTGCCATTTACCCCGCTTTCGGCCTCTCGTTCAACCCATTTCCGGCACTCGCGGGGGATACGATGCTCGTGTAGGATAGGTAGCGCACCCACTCGGGTGACGAAACGGCATCACGGAACTCAAGGGAGAACCCATGGACAAGATACATTTTCCCTACCGATCCAGCAGTCATCTCGCCTTCCTCCACGTGGTGGCGGAGTCGGGCTCGTGGGAGCGGCATGATCTCGACGTCGAGTACGACGCCTACATCAGCTCCGAAGACGCCCACAAGCAGGTGGCCGACGGCAGTGTCGAGTTCGTCGGCGGCAATCACGTCTCCACGTATGCGGCGCGCACCCGCGGGGACCAGTGGCTCTACCTGGGCCAGACCGTCAGCCTCCTGGACCACCGCCTCGTGGTCAGGGCGGACTCCGGCATCGACCAGCTCTCCGATCTGAAGGAGAAAGTGGTGGCCACCCGGGGAAACCACCCGGGTCTCAACAACTGGCTCTTCCTCAAGCAGAACGGACTGGACCAAGACCGCGGCGACGTGACGCTCGAAAGGATCCACGGCGGCACCACATGGGAGGCCGTGCGGGACGGCAAGGCGGATGCGGCGCTGGTGAACCCGCCGGCGGACCTCTTCGCTCAGCGCGCCGGCCTGAAGGTCATCCCCCTGAGCCCCCTTCCCATGGTCTGGTTCACCACCATGTCCAGCGGACGCCGCTTCGTCGACCGGAACCCGGACATCGTCGAGCGCTTCCTCAAGGGAACCTGCCAGGGCATCGCCTATTTCAAGACCCACCGGGAGGAGTCCATCCGGATCATCCGGGAAAGGTATCAAAACGAGGGCGAGCTCGATGTCGAGGCCGCCACGCGCCTGTGGGAAAGCATCTCCAAGATCCTGAGCCCGAAGCCCTATGCCTCCTTCGAGGCCGTCGGCAACGTTTACGAGCTGGCCAAGCGCAAGGACCCGGCGGCGGCGCAAGTCGAGCCCATGGCGCTGTGGGACTATCACTACCTGCGAAAGATCGACGACAGCGGGTTCATCGACGGGCTGTATCAGACCTGAGTACGCTGCTGGAGCAGAATGAAAATTGCAGCCCCCCCGACTTCTCTGCTAAGTGAGTCAAAGCACATGCCTGAACGATTCAAACGCTGATCAAGGAGGTCCTCTATGTGGCGTGTCGCGCTTGCGCTCGTGGTTTTCCTGGCAGCCTGTAGTGAAGGTGAGAAAAACACCTTCCGTGAAGTCGTCGATAACCTCCCGCTCGGTAATATCGTCCTGAACACCGACACCGTGATCGTAAGCGATCAGATCTCCGTCCAAGGAGACGCTGAGCCGTTCCCGACCCGATACCGATGCACTGGACGGAACTGCACTCAAGTCAACGACGACCCCCTGGTCGAACCCTTGATCCAGACGGCCTCCGATTTGCTCCGCTTCACGGACCCGGCCGCGGACCATACAACGCTACCGGCGCGTCGTGGCGTAGAGCTGTCCAAGAGCACCATCAACCTGGATGCCAATGGAACGGATTGGACCTTTACGAACTATGGCGCTTGGCTCAATCACGCCGCGTTCAACAACATCATAGGGACGGCCACCGTCGCGGGGGTCACCCTGCAAACCGCGTACAACGTATCCTTCGGGGACCATACCGAGACCGGAACGAATCCCGAGGGTGATGGAGTCTGGAATGGCGTCATGCTCGGCAACACGAGACACACGACGCTTGACCCGACGATCCGCCCACTTCGAGGCGACGCGACCGTGAACTTCGCCCTCGCCACGAACACGCTCGACGTCGCGTTCGACAACATCGTCTATTTGGACACCAACCAGTCACTGACTGACGACGAGATTAGTTGGTCCGGCCTTGCCGTTGCCAACGGAAGTTTCGAGCGCCGGAACGATGACCTCGGGCACATTGCCGGCACGTTCTATGGTCCGGACCATGCCGAGGTCGGAGGCGTCTTTACCTCTCCCTCGGCCATAGGTGCGTTCGGAGCGAAGAGAGAACCCTGAAACCCAAGGCCAGTGATAGAACCCAAGACCGTACTCGTCACCGGCGCAAGCGGCTTCATCGCCAAGCCCATCGTTCTCGAACTGCTGAACGCGGGCTACCGCGTGGTGGGCTCGCTGCGGACGGACTCGCGCCGCGACGAAGTCCGGAATGCGGTGCGCCCGCGGCTCTCCTCGCCGGCGGACCTCGACCAGCGCCTGCGCTTCGTCACCCTGGACCTCGACAACGATGACGGCTGGCTCGAGGCCATGTCGGGCGTCGACATCTTGATGCACACGGCGTCGCCCTTGCCCATGAAGCAGCCGCGGGACGAAAACGAACTCGTCCGGCCCGCGGTGGACGGGACCCTGCGAGCTCTGCGGGCGGCGGACGCCGCCGGCATCCGCCGCGTCGTGTTGACCTCCTCCACCGCCGCGGTCACCAACGCACCCTCCAAAGCCGACTCGGAGAAATTCGACGAGTCCGACTGGAGCGACGCGTCGTGGCCCGGCATCACCCCGTACACCAAGTCGAAGACCCTGGCGGAGCGGGCGGCATGGGATTTCGTGGGGAGCAAGGCGCCGGGCATGGAGCTCACCACGATCAATCCCTGTCTCGTCCTCGGGCAGCCCCTCGACGATCACTACGGCACGTCGTTGCGGCTCGTGGAACGGCTGCTCAGAGGCAGGGACCCCGTGCTGCCCAAGGTGGGGCTCGGGGTGGTCGACGTCGCGGATGTGGCCGCGATGCACGTCCGCGCCATTGACCGGCCGGGCGCCGCGGGCAAGCGCATCATCGGAGCCGCCGAGTTCATGTGGCTCGCCGAGATCGCCGGGTTATTGAAAGCCGAGTACCCACGAAAACGGATTCCGCTGCGAACCGCCCCGGACCTCCTGATCCGTCTCATCGGTATGTTCGACCGGAGCATCCGTTCCATCGTCCCCCTCCTGGGCCGGCGCCAGGAACTGCACAATGCCCGCGCACGCACGCTCCTGGATATGGACTTCATTCCGGCCGCCGAAAGCGTCCGCGCCGCCGCCCGCTACATTATGGAGCGCGGTCTGGCCGATTGATCCAACTAGTTTGGTCGGCTTCTCCGCGCCGGGTTATGCGCTCGCAACTCCCTTACTTCACCGACACGATCTCCTTGTACTTGTCGAGAAGCTCCTGCGGCGCCGCATAGAGGTCGGCCACGGTCTTCTTTATGCTCTCCGGAGAGGCCGGAGAGATGACGAGTTTCTGGAGCTCGGCCTGCTTCAGGAGTTCGGGACTCTTCAGGGTGTCCAGGAAGGCCTTGCGCAGGGTGGCCACGCGGTCGGGCGGCGTGCCGGGAGGCAGGGCAAAGAGGCGCAGGAGCTTCATGGTGCTTATCATGAAATCCGCGATGCGTTGCTGCTCGGCGTTGAGATTGAGGTCCTTGAGCGTGGCGATGCCCGGGATGGGCTTGAGCCGCGGCTCCTCGCCCAGGGACAGGATCGGGCGTACGAGGCCGCTCTCGATGTAGCGCCGGTAGTTGCCCTGCATGGTCTGCTGCGACATGACGCGCGCGTCCAGTTCCTTTCGCTCCATCGCCGCCATCACGTTGGCCGTGCCGCGATAACCCATGATCGCCTTGATGGGATAGCCCAGATGGCGCAGGAAGAGCGTGGCCGCGGTGGACGCGGAGCCGACGCCGGTGGAACCTGCGTTCAAGGGTTTCTTCAAGTTCTTGAAATCCTCGAAGGTCTTGACCGGAAGGTCGCTGCGGACCCACAGAACCTCGGGAAGACTTCCGATGGCCGGGTCCGTAAGCCAGATGTATTTCCGCGGGTCGAACTTGATGTTCGGTTTCCTGTTCACCGCCTCCACCAGCGAGCCCGCGTTGAACACGACCACGGTGAGCCCGTTGCCCGGTTGCATGGCATAGACGCGATTGGCCGCGGATATGCTGCCGCCGCCGGGCATGTTCATCACGAGCACCGAGGGATTGCCCGGCACGTGCTCGCTGAGGAATCTGCCCAGGAGCCGGGAGAACGTATCGAAACCGCCGCCGGGACTGTAACCCACGATGATGCGGATGGTCTTGCCCTTGTAGAAAGGCGCGTCCGCGGCCCAGGTAGCGCCTGCCAGCATCAGCAGCGCCGCCAGACCGATGATCATGGAGCGAAACGTCTTCATTGGAATTCCTTCCTCCGGCCGTTGCCGGCCGATCGCCGGCAATCGCGGCAAGGGTCACAAAGCCGGGGCCTCGGTGCCAACGGGTCGGCGAGTCCGGGAGCCGCGCCCGAGGCCGTCAGATCCCGGCCTTGGCCTTGATCTTGTCCACCAGCCGCACGGCCACCTCGATGTCCTCCTCCGCGGTGCGGCCGCTCACCCCCACCGCCCCCACCACCGCGCCGTCCTGGTCCTTCATCAGCACGCCGCCACCGATGGAGGTCAGGTTCGAGTCGCCGTACGCGGCGATGCCGCGGCTTCCCACCATCTTCTCGATCTCCACCGAGTCGCGGCCGAACCACACCGCGGAGTATCCCTTGTTGTGGGACAGGACCCAGGACCGGTAGGGCGCTCCGTTCATGCGCGTGTAGTGCAACAGCTCCCGGTGGGCGTTGAGCACCGCCCAGGACACCGGACGCCCGGTCTCGTTGGCCAGCTCGGCGAGGAGCTCGCCCGCCGATTCGTGAATGACGTCGTGTGACAAGTCTGCCATGTTCGTAAACCTCCTTAATTCATCAACTGTCGAGTGGCTCGGGTCGAGCCCTCGGACCCGACAACGCACCAGCCTGTTCTCTTATTGACCGCCGGTCGCGGAGTCAAGCTGCAGGACGTTCTCAAACGTCGGCCTCCCACAGGTCACGGCGCCAGCCGAGCATACCCAGGGTGGCGCCGGTACAAACGAAGGCGGCCAGGAGCAGCGTGGACGCCGGCCCCAACACGGCGGCCACCGCACCCATCTGCGCTTCGCCCAGACCCGGCATGCCCACGCTGAGCATGCGTGTGAAGCTCGACACCCGGCCCCGGAGCGGATCCGGGGTCACCAACTGGATCACGGCGTTGCGCGGGATGGTCTGGACCGCGTCGAAGACGCCCAGCAGCGCCACCATCGCCAGCGACAAGAGAAACCAGGGTGACAGCGCGAGACCCGCGAGGCAGGCGGCGTAGCCGAGGATGCCTCCCGCCACCACCAGACCCTTGTAGCGGATGTCCCCGCACGCCATGATCGCGGCGGCGCCGAGGATCGCACCCGCCGCGGGGGCCGACGAGAACAGCCCGAAGCCCGCCGCGCCCATGCCGAGATCCACCGCGATCACCGGCAGAAGGATTCGATAGGCGCCGAAGAAGACCGCCACCACGTCCATGGACACCAGCACCGCGATGACCGATTCCCGCTTGACGAACGACAACGCCTCCACAAGGCTCCGGAGCGCGGACTGGCCGCCGGTGGCGGGAGCCGACCGGTAGCTCATGAACAGGAGCACCGCCGCGCTCACGAGATAGACGCAACCGTTGAATCCATAGGTCACGCCGCTGCCGGCGAAGGCGATCATCGGCCCCGCCACCGCCGGGCCGATGATCTGCGCCAGCTTCCACGCCGTGGAGGTGAAGGCGAAGGCGTTGACCAGGAGATTCCGCGGCACCAGCGCGGGCGTGATGGCGGTACGGGCCGGTGCGCTGATGGCCACGAACGACGAACTCACCATGGAGATCAGCAGGATGTGCCACAACTGGACAGCGCCGGCGACGATGACCGCGGCCAGGAGCAGGTTCGCCGCCGCGCTGCCGAGCTGCATCACCAAGATGAAGTTCTTGCGGTCGACGCGATCGGCGATGAGGCCGCCGCCCAGGGAGAAAACGATGATGGGAATGCCCCGGGCAAGACCGGTGAGCGCCAGGTACGCGGTCGAGCCGGTCAGCTCGTACACCACCCAGAGGTCGACGATGCGCTGGATCTGGTTGCCCATGGACGCGCTCACGACGGCCACGTAGAAGAGGCGGAACTCGCGGTAGGCGAATGAGCCACCGGCCCGCTGGAGCGTGTCTTTGGTTCTTCGGATCATGAATCGGTGGCGACCCGCGCCGTCACCTCGTTCCGCAGGATCTTGCCCACCGGGCTCTTCGGAAGGGACTCGGCGAACTCGATGCGGTAGGGGATCTTGTAGTGCGCCAGCTCTTCCCGGAGGCTTTGGCGCAAGGCCTCCGCCAGCTTGTCCGTGGGCTCGCGCCCCTCCGCCGGCACCACCACGCCCAGCACGCGGTTGCCGATCTCCCGATCCGGCTCGGGCACCACCACGGCCTCGGCGACCGCGGGATGGCGCTGGAGCGCATTCTCCACCTCCGCCGGCACCAGGAACAGCCCCCGGGTCTTGAAACAGTCGTCGCTACGCCCGGCGATGAAGAAATAGCCCTCGTCGTCACGGTACGCCAGGTCGCCGGTGTCGTAGACGCCGCCGCGGCGCGCCGCTTCGGTACGGCCCGGGTCGGCGTGGTATTCGAGAAAGAGCCCCGGGTCGCCGGTGGAGATCACCGTGCGCCCCACCGAGCCGGCGGGCACGGTACGGCCGTGGTCGTCGACGATGTCGATGCCCACGCCCGGAGCCGGCACTCCCACCGAGCCCGGCTTCACCGGATGCCGGGCCCCGTGCCCGACCACGAGCTGGTACTCCGACACGCCGTAGTGCTCGTACATCTCGCAGCCGAAGCGGGACTTCCACTGGCGATAGGTGGCTTCGCGCAGCGCCTCGCCGGTGGAGTGGACCCCCCGGAGGGTGTGGATGTCGTAGGCGTCCTCGATCCCCTCGGTGGCCAGCATGCGGCGGTACACCGTGGCCACGGAATGGAGCAGGGTCACGCCGAAGGCCGCCACCTGCTCCAGCACGTTCTCGGGAGTGGCGCGCCCGGACAACACCGCGCAGGTGACCCCGTTCCGGAGCGGGAACAGCAGGTTGTGGCCCAAGGCGCTGATGAAGCTCCATTCGCCCGTGGCCATGACCACGTCGCCCGCCTCCGGCGGAAGCCGGTAGCGGTTGAGATCGCCCAGGGCGACGATCCAACGGTGTGCGTGGACGATACACTTGGGCCGGCCGGTGGTGCCGGAGGTGCACACCATGAAGGCCGGCTCGTGGGCCGAGGTATCTTTTGTGGCGAGTTCTTCCGGTGACTCGCGGCTCACCGAGTCGAACGGGACTTCGTCGCCCTGCCCCGCCCCCGCGCAAATCAGGGTCCCGAGGCCCATGGGCCGGCGAAGCTGGCGCAACGCCTGGGCGCGGGACCCCTCCGTGACGGCGAAGGCGGGCGCCGTCTGCTCCAGGATGGCCCGGACCTCGCGCACCCCCAGCAGCGAATTGACCACCACCGGCAGCGCGCCGAGCTTCACGGCCGCCAGAAAGGCCGTGGCGAACTCCGCCGAGTTGGGCATCTGCACCAGCACCGGCTCCCCGGGCGAAACCCCGAGATGCCGCAGGCCGCGGGCGAAGCCGTGCACCTTGTGGCGAAGTTCCCGGTAGCTGAGAGAGCCGCCGTCCCACACCATCGCCGTGCGGTCACCGTCACCCCCGGCCGCCGGACGTTCGAGCACCTCGTCGGTGATGTTGAGTCTTGGCGGGATTTCCCTGTAGCCCCGCCAAGGGACCAGCGCCGCCCTCACTCCTTCTTGTCCCCGTCCTTGTCCGGAAACGGCCAGCCGGCGTCGTAGGGGTAAGTGTAGCGGGGCGGACGCTTTTCCCTGAACGCCCGCATGCCTTCCTGGCAGTCCTTGGTGCGGGTGATCTCCAGCACCGACTCCAGCTCTTCGCGATAGCCTTCGTCGGTCCGGTTCCAGTTCCAGTACATCTTGATCAACCGCTTGGCGTGGCGCACCGACAGATACGGGTTGGCGGCGATCTTGCCGGCCAGGGCAAAGGCCTGCTCCATCAACTCCTCATGCGGGACCACCTCGTCCACCAGCCCGATGCGGAGCGCTTCCCGAGCGTCGATAATCTCGCCGGTGAGGATCAGGCGCATGGCCCGTCCGATGCCCACGAGCTTGGGCAGGTTGCGCGAGCCGCCGCTTTCGGGAACGAACCCCGCCGGCACCGCCACCTCGCCGAAGCGCGCCCGGTCCGAAGCGAGCCGCATGTCGCACAGCGTGGTCATCTCCAGCCCCACGCCCACGGCCGGCCCATTCACCGCGGCGATGGTGGGCTGCGGCAAATCCTCCAGCTTGCGCATGGCGCTCTGAAGCACCCGGTGCCGGAGGTCGTTCAGGAAGTACTCCGCCAGCTCCTTGTAGGGGCCTTCGATGCCGCTGGAACCCTCGAATGCGCCCAGCACCGCGCCCTCCGACGTAAGGTCGCCGCCGGCACAGAAACCGCGCCCCTCGCCGGTGAGGATAACCACCTTGAGGACGGAGTTGCGGGCGACCTCGTTGCACAGCGCGTCGAGCTCCAGCCGCATCAGCGGGTCCACCGCGTTGAGCTGGTCCGGCCGGCTCAGGGTGATCACGCCGATGCAGGGCTCGCCAGGCCGCAGCGGATTGTCATGCACGGCCCAATTGAGCGTTTTGTAGTCCATGGCGGTCTGGTCCTTTCGCCCCGGTCAGTCCTCGTCCTCGCCATAGTACGACGTGTTGGGCAGGATGTCCCTGGTGGAGCGGCGCTGGCGCGCGATCTTGGCGCCGGTCTTCCAGTATTCCCCGCGGGTGGCCAGGGCGGCCTCCTGCTCCAACTCCTCGTTCCAGTCTCCCAGCGAGTAGCCGAACCAGGGTGCTTGAGGCTCCAGCTCCGGCAGCCCCAGCTCCTCCCAGAGCGCCCGCCCCCGCTCCATGTATTCCCGCGTGGGAAGGGAGATGGGCGGCAGCTTCTCCTTCAAGGTGGCGTCCCACAGGAGGCACGAGTCCTCGGCGGAGCCGCGGGCGTCGTGCCTCGGGGCATGGCCCACGTCCATGCCGTGCATGATCTGCACGTCGCGGTGCGGCTTGGAGCGGTAGCCCATGGCCCAGAACACCGCGTCGAGGTTGTCCGGGTCGATGTCCTCGTCCACCGCGATGACGATCTTCGACATGGAGGGACGGAAGGCCACCGCCCCCATGAGCGCGCGCCAGACCTCCGCGGGACTGGGCTTGCGCATCTGGATCACCGTGAGCTTCTGGGTGGCGGTCAAGGGCTCGTGGAGCATCACCCGCACCACGCTCTTGACCCCGATACCGTCCCGCAGGTGCTCGAGGTAGAGCGGCTCGTAGGCCATCTTCTTGATCACGCTGGACTCCGACGGCGTGACCTGGCTGATGATCGAGCACAGGATCGCGTCACGGCGGCGGGTGATGCAGGTGACCTCCATGAACGGGTTGTATTCCTTGGGGTTCACGTGGCCGTGGGACTCGCCGAACGGCGCTTCGGGCTCCAGCCAGTCGGTGGAGACGTAGCCCTCGACGATGATCTCCGCGTCCGCCGGCACCGTCACCGGCACCGTGCGGGCCTGGGTGACCCGGATCGGCGCCTTGACCAGCCCGCCCGCCACCGAAAACTCGTCGAGGTCGTAGGCCAGTTTCTGCGCCGCCACGTAGGAGATGGCGGGGACGCCGCCGATGCACAGCGCCACCGGCATCTTCTCGCCCCGCTCCCGGTACTTCAGCCAATGGCGGTAGATCCCCTGCCCCAGCTCGATGGACGGGTTGCACCCGACCCGGGTCCGGGCCTTGATCATGGCCCGGTAGGTGCCGATGTTGTGCACCCCGTTATCGGGATCGCACGAGACGAAATGGGCCGCGCTCACGTAGGGGGCATTGTCCCAGCCGGGCGTGGAAATGGGCACCGGGATGCCGTCCATGCCCTTGCCCCGGGTCTTGAGCTGCGCCCCCGAATAGATCACCTCGTGCACCGGCGCGGCCTCCGAGGGGATCTCCACCGGCGCCACCGGGTTCGTCCTCGCCTCGCTCCACAAGGCGTTGATGTCCGTGTCCTCGTCGCATCCCAGCCCGATGCGGTAGATGCGCCGGTTGGCGGCCAGCACCCCGATGGCCACCGGGATATCGAAACGGTTCCCCTTGCCGTCCACCGGCTGCTCGAACAGGAATGCCTTGCGGTCCCGCTCCTTGATGCCTCCCCGGAACTGCCAGCGCACCAGCGGATGCATGTCCTGGTCCTTGTCCACCGGGCGCGCCACCCGGATCAGCAGGCCGGCGTCGTCCAGGCGGCGAAGATGTTCATGAAGATCGGGATAGCCCCGTTCGGGTATAGCCTGCACCGCGCTGGCGATCCTCGGGTTTCTTTTTGCCATGATGGATCCTTTTCCGTGGGAGGTTTGTGGTCGGTGGAGAGTGTCACTTTATCGTACCCGTGCGGGGGAAGTCCAGGAGCCTAGGGGCGACGGCGATTCCGGCGGCACTTGGCGTTTGTAACACGCTTCCGGGTGAGCGACTGCGTGACCGAACTCCTGCGGAAGCAGCCCTTCTTCGGGAGCCTCGTGCTGAGGCTCCCGCCCCGCGCCGATCCCACGCGCCGGACGCTCGCGAGCGACAGCTCGTCACCCACACGCTCTTGCGGGTTGCCGAGTTCACCCTCCCCCGAAGTCGATGCCTGGGAGGACCTCAGCGTGGATTTCCTTGCTTGACGCTTTCCTACCATGCCAGGCGAGCCAGTCTGAATGGTCCATACCCCATTGATTTTACGGACGAAATATTGATCGTGAAAGGGCAGGTGACAGGCTTGGAGATCCGGCGCGAACCCGTCGGTTCAACACTATTTCAACACCGATGCCGGGACTCTTAACCGGGCGTAGCCGTGTCCCTCGAAGGCGCGGAAGTTCGATCCTCAAGGCCGATTTGGGAGTGTAGACGCCATGGGGCAAGCAAAGCGAATAACGTCCGCACGAAACCGGTGAGACATTGTCGACTGCCTTCTCGCCAGCCTACGCGACCTGCCGCGGCGTGGCGGTCAACAGGACGTCGAGGCTCACACGGTCGTATGGCACACGCGGGATCAACGCGCCCCGTCGCCCCACCTTCAACTCCACCAAGCCGTACCGCGATATCGTCTTGAGGGTGCGCGACAGATTCGACTTGTGTCTCCCGGAAAGCTCCGCCAGTTCCGTGAGCGAGCCCGGCTGTTCCCGTGCGATGAGTGTCAAAAGCTCTCGATTGCGTTGCGAGAGCACCTTCGCGAAGCTCTCTACCGATGTGAACCAAACCTTCGGCTCGCCCTTCGCCGGCTTGTACTCGCCGCGGGCAATTGCCATGGTGCGCGCCTTCATTCGGTCATAGCCGGCGATGCCGATCTTCAATGTCTTCATGGAATCGAACCTCTCATCCTCAAGACCTTGTCCACTTCATTCCAGAAATCGGCGAGCAGCGTGGCGGAATCCCGGTACTCATACGGTCGGATGCGCCGGAATCGGTGCCTATGGTCGCTTTCGCCGCGTTTTCGCCTTCCCGGACCTCGCCGCTGCCTCACCGGGTGTGCGTTGTCGAACCCGACCAGCCGAGCGCCGTCCGGCCCGTGCAGCGTCAGCGAATAGCTGAGCCCGTGCGGCCGCTCCGGCGTCACCTCGGTTCGCAGCACGACAAACTTCACCCAGTGTCCGACTTCGTCCACGAACAGCGTCTCGCCGTGAAGATCCAGCAGCGTGTCCAGCCCTGGATCGTGGTCAGGCGTCGACATTGGGGATAAGTTATCAGTAAGTGATAATGAAGGAAAGGCCGCTTGGGGCCACAAAGTGAGATCGATGCGTGGCAATCTTCTTGGTGTTGAAGGGCAAGTATGGGAGACCAGTTCTTTGGCGACGAAGAAGCGAACTATGGAGGCGATAGCGCGGATGGGAATCAACTTGACGAAGAAGGTATTTCACGTGCGCTGCGCCGATCATACGGAACGTTCATGTGAGTCCCTTGCCGGATTGTTTGGAATCAGCGGTCATCAGCCTGTTCAAGAAACCGGGACCACCTCACTCAGCGGCGGCGACGGCATCCAAAGGCACAGCGTTGTCGAGAACGGCATGGTGCTTCAAACGCCCGTGGTTGCAGGTGTAGTGTATATGTGGCTGCCCAAGGCGCGTTACGAGCGGCTTGACCGCCAAGACGCCAAACTGTCACAGGGAGAAGGACGGAGGCATCATGGACCGAATCGTCGTTGATCCAGGAGTTCACTTCGGCAAGCCGTGCGTCGCGGGCACGCGCATCGCGGTACAGGATGTCCTGGAACTGGTCGACGAGGACATCCCCTTCGACCAGATCGTTCGCGACTACTATCCCGACCTGACCGTCGGCGATGTCCATGCATGCATTCGCTACGCGATCGCCTTAGTCGGCGCCGAGGACATTCGCCTGCGCCCGGCGACCGGGTAGATGAGGTTTCTGCTCGACCAGGACGTCTAGGGGGGAACGCGCCGACAACAGATCGGGCTCGGCTGCGGTTGACGGAACGCGGCGCGCAGACGGTGGACCCGGATCCGACGTGGGCGTTACGCAAGGGAACCTCGCGCCGCGAGTTCGGGCTGCCCCGAGGTCACACCCGTCGGCAAGGTGCCCATCGGCACCGTGAACGTCTCATCGCCCTCGTCCGGTCCTGCGCCGTGGTGATCGCGTTGGCCTTCTCGGACAGAACTGGCCAGACTCT
>Ga0209020_1002467_pt1 | contig 14812 bp, 13 predicted proteins | sample PinacodermBB_FD_187298 | JGI IMG/M metagenome (GOLD analysis project Ga0209020, IMG submission 187298) | Host-associated microbial community of the marine sponge Aplysina aerophoba from Gulf of Piran - sponge pinacoderm, lysed by bead... | ecosystem: Host-associated > Porifera > Sponge >...
CGCCGGCTCGCTCGTCGTACTGCCGCTCGTGCTGGAGGGCGCTGCAGTCGGCGCCGGTGCGCTGGTCTTCGCCATGTTTTGCGAGACTGTGGTAGCGGTCTTCTTCGCCCGGCGCATCTATGCCGGACTGCCCGAACACGGCGAAGCGCCGCCGACCGTGAGGGCGCAATGGCGTTTTTCCTGGCCGCTCATGCTGAATACCTCGGCCGAGATGGGGATGGTCTTCGCCATCAGCGTGTTCCTCGGCCGGCTTCCGGATCCCGACCTGGCGCTCGCCGCGTTCGCAATCGTATACGGCCTGGCGGGCCTGATGCTCAGCCCGCTGCGCAATCTGGTGCAAAGCGCCCAGACGCTCGTGCGCCGAATCGAAGACCGGCGCGTGATACTGAAGTTTGCCGGGCAGCAGATGCTGTTCTTCGGGGCTGTCGCCCTGCTCCTGTTCCACACACCGCTGGACAGCCTCGTGCTTTCGGATGCCATGGGCCTGGAGCCGGCGTTGGAAGACTATTGCGCCCCGGCCATGCAGTTTGCATTCCTCATGGCCGCCTTCTGGGGCCTGTCGGCAGTCTTTCGCGGCATGCTTGCGGGCGCGAGGGTTACAGGCGCGCTCGCGGTTTCGGGGCTTGGCCGCGTTTCCGCCGCCACTCTGGTTGCAGCGATCTCCCTGTTGCTGCCGGGGGGCAACGGCGCCGTCATCGGACTGGCCGCCTGGATGGCCGGCTACGGCGCAGAAGCCGCAATTCTGGCAATCCGGGTGCGCCGCCTGGGACCGCCCGGCTAGCGCGGCTAGCCCTCTTCGACGGCCTCCTCGGGGATTTCGCGGACGACGAGCGTCACGCCGTCCACTTCAACGACCGTCACTTCGGTGTCTGCCGGGAGTTCGCCCTCGGGCGATGCCAGGCGGAGCGCCCACATCGTGTCCCCGATGCGTATCCGCCCGCGACCGCTGACGGTCGGATCGCGGAGAATGGCGCGCGTGCCGACCATGCTGCGGCCCCGCCGGTTGAGGGTCGGATGGTCGGTCGGCCTCTGCCTCGAAGCCACAAAGCGGCGCCCGAAGAAGATTGCCGCTACCGACAGAACGGCGAAAACGACCAGTTGAGCCTGCCAGCCCGTGTCCGGCACGACAGCAAGCAGCAAGCCGGTCAAGACCGCGGCGATTCCCAGCCAGAGGAAGACGACGCCCGGAACCAGGATTTCCACCAGCATCAGGAATACGCCGAAGGCCAGCCAGTGCCAGTAGGAGATGTCCTCTAGTGCAAACGATTCCATCAGCCCCGCCTCAGGCGCCGGAACCGGAAGGCGGCACCGAGCCCCGACGCCGGCGGGCAGCGGGCGGCGCGGCCTCTCCGTCGGAACCGAAGGCCTCCCTGGCGATTTCCGTCAGCCCTGCGACGGCGCCGATAACGCCCGAAGCCTCAAGCGGCATCAACACGATCTTCTGGTTGGGGGCGCTGGCTATGCCTTCCAGCGCATTGACGTATTTCTGGGCGACGAAGTAGTTGATCGCCTGGATATTGCCTTCCCCGATGGCCTTCGAGACCATTTCGGTGGCCCGGGCTTCGGCCTCGGCTTCGCGTTCGCGCGCTTCGGCGTCCCGGAACGCAGCCTCCCGCCGGCCCTCCGCTTCCAGGATCGCGGCCTGCTTCTGTCCTTCAGCCTTCAAGATTTCGGCCTGCCGGACGCCCTCGGCCTCCAGGACCACCGCACGCTTTTCCCGCTCGGCCTTCATCTGCCGCGCCATGGCATCCACCAATTGCGTGGGCGGGGTGATGTCCTTGATCTCGATGCGGGTGATTTTCACGCCCCAGGGTGCGGTCGCCTCGTCCACCACCTTCAACAGCTCGGCGTTGATCTTGTCGCGTTGCGACAGCAGCTCATCGAGGTCCATCGAGCCCATCACCGTCCGGATGTTGGTCATCGTCAGGTTAAGGGTCGAGATTTCGAGACGGCGCACTTCGTAAGACGCTTTCACCGCGTCCAGGATCTGGAAGAACACCACGCCGTCCACAGTCACCATGGCATTGTCGCGGGTGATGATCTCCTGCGACGGCACGTCGGTCACCTGCTCCATCACATTCTGGCGCTGGCCGATGCGGTCCACGATGGGCACGATCAGGTGCAGCCCGGGCGTCAGTGTCCGCGTGTAGCGCCCGAAACGCTCGACGGTGAACTCGAAGCCCTGCGGCACCGTCTTGACGCCCATGAAGACGAGCGCCACGGCGAACACCAGCACGACGACGACGAACACTGAAAAGGGAGCTATTCCCGGTAAGGAATCGACCATATCGCCAGACTCTCCTGCGGACCGGCCGGCATCCTGCGCAACCGCGGGCACAATAATCGAACGCGGTCGAGTAGAACAGGCCCAACCGCCGCATAAACCGGTTCACAACCGCATTTTTTCCTCTGCCCTGCGGATCGCTTCCCAAATGCGGAACGGCGTCGCCGCGCCCTCGAAGTTCCGCACGCCGAGCGGCGCCAGCGCATCGAGAATGGCGTTGGTGACGGCGGGATATCCCGCGACGGCGCCGGCCTCCCCGCAGCCCTTTACGCCCAACGGATTGGTTGTGCACCGCGTGGGCGTGAACGCGACATCGAAGGACGGCAGGTCGTCGGCGCGCGGCATCGCGTAGTCCATGAACGAGCCGGTCAGCGGCTGGCCCGACTCCGCCTCGAACACCGCTTCCTCCAGCAGCGCCTGGCCGACGCCCTGCGCGATGGCGCCGTGCACCTGTCCGGCAACGATGGCGTCGTCGATATGCTCGCCATAGTCGTCGAAGGCGGCATAGCGCACCAGGCGTGCGGCACCCGTCTCCGGGTCGATCTCGACTTCCGCCAGATGGGTGCCGTTCGGGAAGGTCATCCACTCCCGCGCCCAGTGGTAGTAGGTGTCGAGCGCGCCGTCTCCGGCGAGTTCGAACAGGCCGACCGCCCGGTCGGTGCCGGCGACCCGGAAACCGCCCGCTTCGTACTCGATATCCGCTTCCGCCGCCTCCAGCCGGTCCGCCGCCAGCGCCCGCCCCTTCTCGATGACGATCTCGCTCGCGCGGAAAATCGCCGTGCCGGCCATGTAGGTCGCACGCGAGGAGCCGTGGCCGCCTCCCATGGCGATCTCGTCCGTGTCGCCCTGGACGAGCCGGATGCCGCCGCTCGGCAGGTCGAGGCAGCGGGCCGCGATTTCCGGGAAGGTGGTTTCGTGTCCCTGGCCGATATGCTGTGTGCCGGTCACGAGGTCGATGCGGCCGTCCTCGTGGAAGCGCAGTTCGACATTCTCCTCCGGGAAACCGCCGGTGGCCTTGATGTGGCAGGCGAAGCCCAGGCCCCGGAGCCGGCCTTCCACCTCGCTTTGCCGGCGCCGTTCTTCAAACCCGTCGGCCTGTCGCTCCGCCAGCGCAAAAGCCTCGGTGAACGCGCCACTGTCCACGGTGAAGCCGAGCGCATTGGTCATCGGCAGGCGGGATACGAGATTTCGCCGGCGAAGCTCTTCCCGTGTCATACCGGTTTCGGCCGCCGCCTTGTCGATCAGGCGTTCGAGGATGTTCACCATTTCGGCGAAGCCCGGCCCACGAGTCACGCCTTCGGGCGGCGTGTGGGTCAGCGCCGCGCGGATATGCAGGCTGACCGCCGGAATGGCGTAGACCGTGCCTGCCAGATGGACGAATTGCCCCGTCTGCACGCCGCCCGCGACATTGCCGAGCCAGGCGCCGACATTGGCCGTGCTCGATATGCTGAGCGCGAGGAAGCGCCCTTCCCCATCCAGCGCCAGCTCGGCTTCGGCGCGCTGGCCCCGGCACTGGTGGTCGCTCAGGAAGATCTCGGATCGCGTCGCCGTCCAGCGCACCGGACAGCCCAGCCGGCGCGCGGCCCAGAGCAGCAGCACATGCTCGGGATAGGCGAAGTTCTTCACGCCGAACCCGCCGCCGACATCCTCCGCGATGAAGCGCACCCGTGCCGGCTCCACGCCCAGGCACATCGCCGTATGGTCGCGATTGACGTGCAGGTTCTGGCTGGAGAGCCTGAGCGTATAGCGCCCGTCGGCCGGATCGTAGGATGCGCAGGCGCCGCGCGGCTCCATGGGGTTGATGACCACGCGATGGTTCAGGAGTTCGATCCCGACCCTGTGGGCCGCGTGCGAAAAGGCCTCCTCGACGGCGGCCGCATCTCCGGTCCGCCAGTCGATACAAGTCCTCTCCGGCTCCAGGTCCAGCGCCTCATAGACGACCTGCACCCGGTCCGCCGCATCCAGCGCCTCCTCCGGCGTCCGGCCGGTCACGAACGCGACCGGCTGGCCCGCATAGCTGGCGACGTCCCGCGCCAGCAGGGGCTGCGGCTCCCAGTCGAAGGGCTCGCCCGTCTGCATGTTCGCGGGCTGGTAGGGCCGCAGGCCCTCTAGCTCCGGAATGTCCGCCGCCGTGAAGACTTCGACCCCGTTGCCTTCCACCGCCCGGATCCGGGCGTGGGCATGCGGACTGCGCAGGAACGCCGCCCAGAGCGCTCCCGGAACCTCGATGTCATCCAGATAACGGCCCCGCCCGGTGATGAGCCGGGCATCCTCGCGCCTGCCTGCCACGTTCCTCCCTCCCGCTTTCGGGCTATAGTAGCGGCCTTGCGAGGGGAGAGTCCCATGGCCGAACTCTGGGAGCTGTCAGCAGAGGAAGCGGTTCGCCGGCTGACGGCGGGCGAAGTGTCGCCGCTGGAGCTTGTGGACGCATCCATAGCCCGCATCGAGGCCGTGGACGGGGTGGTGAATGCCCTGCCACTGCATCGATTCGACCGCGCTCGCGCCGAAGCGAAGCGGATGCAGGACATTGCGCCCGGCGACCGGGGCCTGCTCGCCGGCCTGCCGATCGCCATCAAGGACCTGATCGATGTCGAGGGCATGCGCACCACCTATGGCTGCCCGCTCTATGCCGACAATGTGGCGGACAAGTCCGACCCGCTCGTGACCCGGCTGGAGGCGCGCGGCGGCATCGTCGTCGCCAAGTCCAACTCGCCCGAAATGGGCATGATGCCGGTGACGACGAACCGTGTCTTCGGCCACACGCGCAACCCGTGGAATCTCGAAACGACGCCGGGAGGCTCGTCGGGCGGCGCGTCTGCGGCGCTGGCGGCGGGCGAAGTGGCGCTTGCGCACGGCTCGGATATCGGGGGCAGTCTGCGCATCCCGGCCGCTTTCGCAGGCGTCTGCGGCCTGCGCCCGAGCCCCGGACGGGTGCCGCGCACCCATTCCCACCGCTGCTTCAACCCGATGTCGGTGCAGGGCCCGATGGCGCGCTCGGTGGGCGATATCGCGCTCTTCCTCGACGCCATGTCGGGCCACCTGGCAAGCGATCCCCTGAGCCTTCCCGATCCCGCCGCCTCGTTCCGCACGGCGGGCAAGCGGCCCTCCCGGATCGGCTATGTCGCGGATATCGGCCTGGGCGGCGTCGAGCCGGATGTGGCCGCCGTCGTCGAGGCCGCGCTCGCGAAGCTGGATGTCCCGGTGGAACCCATCGCGCTCGATTTCGGCGACATGTCTCGCCTGTTCTCGGTAATGATCGGGCACAACACCTTGATCGAGCGCGCGGACTTCATCGCCGAAAACCGGGAAAGCCTGGAGCGCGTGCTGGGTCTGCTGCTCGACTTTGCGCAGGGACTCACAGCCGAGGACTTCATCTGGGCCGAGCGCGAGCGCGCGGCCGTCTTCCAGCGCCTGTCCGACGCCTTCGAACAGGTCGATGTAATCGTCATGCCGACGGTCTGCTGCACGGCCTTTTCGGTCGAGGAACGCGGCGCCCGGGTGGACGAATGGTCCGAAGCGCCGCCGCCCTGGTTCCAGCAATGCTGGGGCACGGTGCTGACCTCCTGCCCGATCCTGGCGATCCCGGCCGGCCTCACGCCGGGAGGCATGCCCGCCGGGCTCCAGATCGTGGCCCCGACGCGGCGCGAAGACACGGCGATAGCCGCCGGGCGTCTCATCGAAGAAGCGATCGGCACATTGCCGGCTATCGACCCGAGGCCGGCGCCGGCCTCCTGACCCCCAAGCCCCCATACGGAGTCCCGTTCATGGCCGGAAAGATCGACGCCCGCCTCGCCGAACTCGGCATAGAACTGCCCGAGGCGCCCGCGCCCGCCGCCAACTACGTTCCCTGGGTCAGGAGCGGCAACCTGCTCTTCGTGGCGGGGCAGGTTTCCGGCAACAACCAGGGCGTCCACAAGGGCCGCCTCGGGGACGATCTCGGCCTCGAAGAAGGCGTTGCGGCCGCGAGGGCATGCGCGCTGAACCTCATCGCGCAGGCCAAGGCCGGCTGTGGCGGCGACCTCGACCGGGTGGCGCGGGTCGTCAAGCTCGGCGGCTTCGTCAACGGCACGCCGGATTTCGTCCAGCATCCCCAGGTCGTGAACGGCGCCTCGGACCTCATCGTCGAAATCTTCGGCGACAAGGGCCGCCACGCCCGCTTCGCCGTCGGCGCGCCTGCATTGCCGATGGGCTTCGCAGTCGAGGTCGATGCCGTGTTCGAGATCGACTGAAGCCCGTGCCCGACGGCAAGGAACCGATCTCCGTTCGTATCGCGTCGGGCGTTGACGCCGTTTCCGCCGAGGACTGGGACGCCTGCGCCGGAGACGGCAATCCTTTCGTTTCGCATGCCTTCCTGAAGGCGCTCGAAGACGGCGGCGCCGTCGGGGCCGACACCGGCTGGGCGCCGCAGCACCTGGTCGTCGAGGACGAAACGGGCCAAGTGTCGGGCGTCACTCCCTTCTACATGCGCGGCGACAGCTACGGGGAATATGTCTTCGACCATGGCTGGGCGCATGCTTATGAGCGCGCCGGCGGCCACTACTACCCGAAGCTGCTGAGCGCCGTACCGTTCTCGCCGGTGCCGGGCCCGCGCCTTCTGGTGCGCCCCGGCACTTTCGCCGAACAGGCGCGCGCGGCGCTCGCCTCGGCCATGGTGGAGGTCGGCAGGCGGGCCGGCGTGTCGTCGGTCCATGTGAACTTCCTGCCGGAGGAAGAATGGGACTATCTGGGCGAATTCGGCTTCCTGAAGCGCCTCGGCCAGCAATATCACTGGTACAATGACGGCTACGGGACCTTCGACGACTTCCTGAACGCGCTGAACTCGCGCAAGCGCAAGACCATCCGCAAGGAGCGCCGGAAGCTGGAGGAATGGGGCCTCACCTTCGAGGCGCTCACCGGCGACGATCTCCGGGAACATCACTGGGACACGTTCTTCCGCTTCTACCGCAATACCGTGGACCGGAAATGGGGCGGCGCCTATCTCACGCGCGATTTCTTCTTCCGGCTGCACGAGACGATGGCCGACAGGACGGTGTTGATCGTCGGCCGGCGCGAGGGACGGATCGTCTGCGGCGCCCTCAACATGCGGGGCGCCGATACGCTCTACGGCCGCAATTGGGGCTGCGACACGCGCTTCCGCTTCCTGCATTTCGAGGCCTGCTACTACCAGGCCATCGACTATGCGATCCGCGAGGGCCTGGCCCGGGTCGAGGCCGGCGCGCAGGGACAGCACAAGATCCAGCGCGGCTACGTCCCCGTCGAAACCTACAGCGCACACTGGATCGCCGACCGCAATTTCCGGCGCGCGGTCGCAGACTATCTCGAACGCGAGCGGGATGCCGTCGGCGAGGAAATCGAGTTCCTCGCGGACTTCGCGCCGTTCCGGAAAGAGGGATAGGCGTCAGCCGAGCCGGGCGAGTGCCCCTTCCAGCGCTGTGCGCCGGCCGGCGAGTTCGTCGCGCTGCTCCCTCTGGTCCTCGACCACCTCCGCCGGGGCGCGGGTCAGGAAGCGCTCATTGGAGAGCTTCTTGTCGATGCCGGAGATTCTGGAATCCAACTGCGCCATTTCCCGGTCCAGGCGCTCGCGCTCCTTGCCGAAATCGATCACCTTGGCAAGCTTGAGCGCAACCGATGCGCCGGGCAGCGCTACCTCGACCGAACCCGCCGGCGCCGTTCCCGCACTCAGGCTTTCCAGCCGCGCCAGGCGCAGGATCTGCGGTTCGTTGCGTGTTGCGCGGGCGGCAACTTCGCCGTCAGCGCCGACAAGCACGGCATCGATCTTCGCGCCCGCCGGGACATTGAGTTCGGACCGAACCCGGCGAACCTCGGAAATCAGCAATATGGCCCAGTCGATCTCGGCCGGCGCCTCCCCGGCCTCGTCGTCGGGCCAGGCCGCGCCGATCAGGCCGCCCTCGACCAGTCCGAGCGCCTCGTTCAACTCCTCGGTCACGAACGGCGTCAGCGGGTGCAGCATCCGCAATATGCGGTCCAGCACCCATGCAGCGGCGGCCCGCGTTTCTTCCGCAGCCTTGCCGCCCTCGGCAAATACCGGCTTGGCGAACTCGATGAACCAGTCGCAGAACTCGCCCCAGACGAACCGGTAAAGGACATCCGCCACCTCATTGAAGCGGTAAGCGTCCATCGCCGACTCCACCTGCCGGCGCGTCTCGACGGTCCTGGCGACGATCCAGCGGTTCAGGGTTTCCTCGACCGCCATGGGATCGAAGCCGGGCCGGGGCGCGCAGCCGTTCATCTCGCAGAAGCGCGCGGCGTTCCAGAGCTTGGTGGTGAAATTGCGGTAGCCCGCAACCCGGCTTTCGGAGAGCTTTATGTCGCGGCCCGGCGCAGCGAGCGCGGCCAGCGTGAACCGCAGCGCATCGGCCCCGTAGCTCGCGCACATGTCCAGAGGGTCGATGATATTGCCCTTCGACTTGGACATCTTGGCGCCCTGCTGGTCGCGCACGAGCGCATGGATATAGACCGTCCGGAACGGCACATCGCCCATGAAATGCAGGCCCATCATCATCATCCGGGCGACCCAGAAGAAGATGATGTCGAAGCCCGTCACCAGCACGTCGCCCGGATAGTAGCGGTCGAGCTCCGGCACCGGCTCGGGCCAGCCCAGCGTCGAGAACGGCCAGAGCGCGGATGAGAACCAGGTGTCGAGCACATCCGGGTCGCGCTGCAGTTCCACGCCCGGCCCGAAGCGCGCCTCGGCCTCCGCCCTCGCCTCCGCTTCGGTCTCGGCGACGAACACCGAACCTTCCGGACCGTACCAGGCCGGAATCCGGTGCCCCCACCAGAGCTGGCGCGAGATGCACCAGGGCTGGATGTTGCGCATCCACTCGAAATAGGTCTTGGCCCAGTTCTCCGGCACGAAGCGCGTGCGCCCGGTCTCGACCGCCTCGATCGCCGGTTTCGCCAGCGCCTCGGCATCGGCGTACCACTGCTCGGTCAGATAGGGCTCGATCGGCACGCCGCCGCGATCGCCATAGGGAACCGTGTGGCGGTGGCGCTCCACGCGCTCCAGCACCCCCGCCGCCTCCAGGTCGGCGACCACGCGCTCTCGTGCGGCGAAGCGCTCCAGGCCGCGATAGGCCTCCGGCACGGAGTCGTTCAGGTGCGCCGTCCGGTCGAAGATATTGACGGTCTCCAGCCCGTGCCGCCGCCCGACCTCGAAGTCGTTGAAGTCGTGCGCCGGCGTGATCTTGACCGCGCCCGAGCCCTGTTCCGGGTCGGCATGGGCGTCGGCCACGATGGGAATCCGGCGGCCCACCAGCGGCAGGATGCAGTGGCCGCCGACCAGGTGCCGGTAGCGCGGGTCGTCCGGATGGACGGCCACGCCCGTGTCGCCCAGCATCGTCTCCGGCCGCGTCGTGGCGACGACAAGGCTCTCGCCGTCCCTGCCTTCGACGGGATAGCGGATGTACCAGAGGTGGCCGTCGGTCTCGGTTGGCTGCACCTCAAGGTCGGAAATCGCGGTCTCTAGCGCCGGGTCCCAGTTCACCAGCCGCTGGTCCTTGTAGATCAGGCCCTCCCGGTAGAGCTGCACGAAGACCCTTGCGACCGCTTTCGACAGGCCCTCGTCCATCGTGAAACGCTCGCGCGCCCAGTCGGCGGACGCGCCGAGCGAGCGCAGCTGCCGGATAATCTGGCCCCCCGACTCGGCCTTCCACTCCCACACCCGGTCGACGAACTTCTCCCGTCCGAGATCGGTCCGCTTGAGCCCTTCCCCGTCGAGCTGGCGCTCCACCACCATCTGCGTCGCGATCCCGGCATGGTCCATGCCGGGCTGCCAGAGCGCATCGCAGCCTTTCATGCGGTGGTAGCGGATCAGGATGTCCTGCAGCGTGAAGGTCAGGCCATGGCCCATATGCAGGCTGCCGGTCACATTCGGCGGCGGCATCATGATCGTGTAAGGCCGGGCGTCCGCCGTCACGCCAGCGGCAAAGGCGCCGGCGCGCTCCCAGGCGTCATAGCGCGGCGCTTCCACCGCGTCGGAACGGTAGGTCTTCTCCAGCATGGGGAATCCGCTTTGTCGGACGGGGAAAAGCGCTGTCAGCGCCGGCCGGACCGCGACAGGCGCTGAATCTCTTCTTCGACGAGACGCTCAACGATGCCGGGCAAGTGCGTGTCGAGCCATTCGTTGAGCATCGGCTTCAGCATGGCGCGGACCATGTCTTCTATGGTCTCGCCGCCCTCGCGCACCGGCAGCCGCCGCGCATCGGCTTCACCCTGCTCGACCGCCTTGGCCAAGCCTGCAAACGCCTCCGCCGAAGCGGCCGCAACGGACGTGGAGATCAACTCCTCCCCGGCGCCTGCGTCGGCATCTTCTTCCGGCGGCACTTCGTCCACGAGTTCGAGAATGTCGTCTTCAGCGTCCGCCTCCGGCTCCGCAGGCTTTTCGACTCCGCTTTCGTCCGAGACGGCTTTGCCAATGGTTGCCATGATCTCCTCCATGGTCCGCTCGTCCTCGCCGCGTCCGGCGCCGCCTGCAGGCTCACTCATTATTACGACCTCCGCCGAATATCGCGCCCGGGTCCCACCGAAGGGTCCGAACGCGGTCATAGTTCGCCTGGAAATCGTATGGCGCCACCGGCACCTGCTGGATTTCCACCGTTAGGCGCCCCGCCGCCGCAGCCAGCTGGTAGCTGGCGACGGCTTCCGCCTGTTTCGTGCGCACGACATTGACGCGGGCATCGAGCAGGTCCTGCTCCGCGTCCAGGACGTCCAGCAGCGTCCGGGTGCCGACCTCGGCTTCCTGCTGCAGGCCGTCCAGCGCGATCTCGGAGGCGCGGACCTCGGTGATCAGCGACTCCAGCCGGGCGCGGGCGGAAGTGAGGTTCTCCCAGGCCCTGACCGCCTGCTCGACCGCAATGCGGCGGCGGTCCTCGGCCACGGCCCGCATGCGCGAAGCGGTTTCGATGGCCGCGCGCCGGCGGGAGGTAATGTTGCCGGCTTCGTAGAGCGGCACCGAAACCGTGGCCGCGACCGTCACATCGTTGTTCCGGGTGCCGCGCCCGCTGGCATCGGCTGCATGCGAGACGGTCCCGACCAGGTTCACCCTCGGCAGCAATTCGCTCCGGATCGCCTCTGCGTCGTCCAGCGCCGCACGCTCGTCGAAAGAGGCCGCCGCCACCTCCGGATTATCCCGCGATGCGGCCTCGACCGCCTCATCCTTCGTCTGCGGCAGGGCGGCAAGCGGCGGCGGCCCGTCAAGCCGGGCCGGAAGCTCTCCGACGACGCGCTGATAGTTGGCGCGCGAGGTTTCCAGCCGGCCTGCGGCGGACACGCGCTCGGCGATGGCCCGCGCCAGGCGCGCCTCCGCCTGCGCCACGTCGGTGCGCGTCACCTCGCCGACCTCGAACTGGTCCCGCGCCGCCTGAAGGCGCCGTTGCAGCACACTGACATTGTTGACGGTCAGCTCGACCACGGCCTGATCGTGGACCACGTCCATATATGACAGGCCCGTACTCAGAAAGACGGTCTGCTCGACGGCCAGCAGCCGCGCCCGCTGGGCGGAGACGCGGTGCTTGGCTGCGCGCAGCCGGGCCGTCCTCCGGTCCCCGTCATAGAGCGGCTGTGTCGCTTCGACCCGCACGCTCGACGGGTTCCGCGATTCGGTGCTTTCGTTGAACTGTCCAAGCAGCCCCGACCGTCTCTTGCTGTTGAACCGGCCGTAGCCGGTGCTGCCTCTCGCTGTCACCGTCGGCCGCCAGCCGGAAAGCGCCTGCGGCACGCCTTCGTCGGTGGCGCGCAGGCGCGCGCGTGCGGCTTCCAGTTGCGGGTTCGCGACATAGGCCTTCGCCATCGCCTCCAGCAGCGTGCCGCCCGAAGCAGCCGCAGGCAGAACGAGCGCGAGCGCCGCCACCGCGGCCGGAAGACACGCACGCCGGAACCGTCGAACCTTCAAAACACGAACTCCTGCCTGGGCTCGAAGCCCGCAACATAGGGGGTGCCGGCATCGAAGACGGTGCGGGAGGAGACGACCCCGCCTCGCTTCGAAAAGATCGTAGCATGCCCGAGGCCGCCGCCCGACCGCACGACCGCCGCCAGCCGTCCGCCTTCCGCCAGCTGGTCGACAAGCGCCGGCGGAACCGCCGCGACAGCGCCCTCGATGACGATGAGATTGAACGGCGCTTCCTCCGCATAGCCGGCTTCCAGCGGTCCTTCGACCACCACGACATTATCGCTGTCGGCCGCCGCCAGCGCCTTGCGCGCCCGCTCCGCCATGTCCCCGTCGCTCTCCAGAGCCACAACGGCGCTCGCAACCCGGCCCAGAACAGCGCTCGAGTAACCGAGGCCCGGACCGATATCGAGGACATAGTCATCCGGGCCGGGCTCGGCGGATTGCAACAGGCGCGCGAACACCATCGGCTCGACCATGACGCGGCCTTCGAACAGCAAATCTTCATCGACATATGCGACGGGCTTCAGCGCTATCGGGGCGAAGTCCTCGCGCGCGATACCGCCCATCGCATCGAGCAAGGCCGAATTCGAGACGCGGCCGGCGCGCAACTGGCATTCCACCATATTCGCCCTTTGGACGGCATATTCGCTCATCGACACACGCCTGCTTCCCCGTATTCGGCGAATATAGCCCGTCTCGCGTGCATGACAACGCCGCGGAACCTCCGGCCAAGTCCGCTCTCCGGGAAATCCTGGGCGGCAAATTTTTCCACAAATAGCGGTGTCTAGCCGATGGCAATACGACATCTTGTGATGTATTGAAGAACCCATGCTTGTACGACGGACTCATGACGGGGCTGCGAACCCGATCGACCTGGTCGAAGACATCGCCCGGGCGCAAGACTGGGCCTACAGCCGTGATGACTCCCGGACGATTACCGCCGAGCTTCAGGGAAGCTGGGGCGACACGTCGTTGTGCGCCGCCTGGCACGCCCGCCAGGCCGTCGTGCAGGTCGCCGCGGCGTGCCGGCTGCCAGTGCCCCTGGAAGGCAAGAACCCGCTGCTGGAGATGCTGGCCTATGCCAACGACATCCTGGCGATGGGCCATTTCTGCTTCGACCGGGATGCCGGAGCGCTTTGTTTCCGCCATGCGGTCCCCCTGCGCGGCGTTTCGGCCACCAGGGAATTGTTTGAGGACGTCTTGCTGGCCGCCACCAACGGGCTGGACCAATTTTACCCAGCGTTCCAACATGCACTATGGGGCGGCAAGCCACCGGCCAAGGCAGTGGCCGCCGCCATGATCCATCCGATAGGCGAGGCATGAGCACTCCGAACCTGATCCTTGTCGGCTGCGGCAAGATGGGCGGCGCAATGTTGACGGGTTGGCTGGAACAGCGTTTCGCCGACCAGATCGTGGTCGTCGAGCCGGAAGACAAGGCGACGCGCGACTTCCAGGGCAAGCCCGGAGTCCATATCACGGAGGCGCTTGAAAATGTCACCGACCGTGTACGCCCGGACGCGGTAATCTTCGCGGTCAAGCCTCAGGTCATGGACGATGTCGTTCCGGCCTACCGCCGATATACGGGGCATGCGGCACCGGTGTTCCTCTCCATCGCCGCCGGGACCCCGATTGCGTTCTTCCAGCAAATTCTTGGCCGGGACGCAGCCATAGTCCGCGCCATGCCGAACACGCCGGCGGCAGTCGGCCGCGGTATTACCGCGCTCACGGCCAACCCGCGTGTCGATCCCGCACAGATGGCGCTTTGCCAGACGATCTGCGAGGCCGTCGGCGAGGTCGTCTGGCTGGGAGACGAGACGGCCATGGACGCGGTGACGGCCGTCTCCGGCAGCGGCCCCGCCTACGTGTTCTATCTGGTCGAGGCGCTGGCCGCGGCAGGTCAGCGCGAAGGGCTGCCGCCGGACATGGCGATGCGCCTGGCCCGCGCAACCGTTTCCGGCGCCGGGGAATTGCTGAACCAATCGCCGGAGGATGCGGACACGCTAAGGCGCAATGTCACGAGTCCCGGCGGGACGACCGCTGCCGCCCTTGACGTGCTCATGGCGGATGACGGCCTGGCGGTTCTGATGCGGCGAACGGTTGTCGCCGCCGCCAACCGCTCCCGGGAACTGGGCGGCTGACGCGCGGGCGCTTGACCCGTTTCGGCGGCGTCCCTATACAGCCGCGTTCTGAGCGAGACGGGTTCCGGCAAGGAGTGTAATGCGATGTCGCGGCGCTGCGCGATCACCGGCAAGGGCGTAATGACCGGCAACAATGTCAGTCATGCCAACAACAAGACGCGCCGGCGCTTCCTGCCGAACGTGCAGTCCAGGACCCTGCTGAGCGAAACCCTCGGTGAATCGGTGAGGCTGCGCGTCTCGGGTCACGGGTTGCGGACCGTTGAGAAGAACGGAGGCCTCGACGCCTTCCTGCTCGGCCGGCCCGACTCGAAGCTGACCGTCGAAGCACGGCGCACCAAGCGCCGCATCGAGAAAGCCAAGGCCAAGCGCGAAGCCCGCGAAGCGGCCGCCTAGCCGGGCTAGGGTCTGTACTCGATTAGGGGATTCCGACAGAGTCTGGAATGTGATTCAAGTTTCCAAACGATATGGAGGTTTGAATGGCGC
>Ga0209020_1002488_pt1 | contig 14681 bp, 10 predicted proteins | sample PinacodermBB_FD_187298 | JGI IMG/M metagenome (GOLD analysis project Ga0209020, IMG submission 187298) | Host-associated microbial community of the marine sponge Aplysina aerophoba from Gulf of Piran - sponge pinacoderm, lysed by bead... | ecosystem: Host-associated > Porifera > Sponge >...
CGTCTTCTGGCATTGCTTCGGGTTCAGTTGTGGTCGTAGTATCGTCCATGGCGTTGCCGTCTTCTGGCATTGCTTCGGGTTCAGTTGTGGTCGTAGTATTGCCTGTTGTCGAGTTGGAACTGTCTCCGCACGCGGCGACAAACAGAGCCAAGACTGCTAACAACGCAATCAACAAGTGGGTTCGTTTCTGTCTCATTTGGGTTCCCTCCTAGGGTATCTTTTGTGACGCTCTGGAATTATACCTGAGCGACCGTGGTAAGAACATACCAGCACACGCAACGCAAATTGTTGTCTTCGTCAAATGGGTTACGGAAGATTGAACGAAGTTTCTGTTCAGACAGCAGTTATGGGGTTCCGCGGTAACGTTGTTTCGTCATCAGTATCCTTGAAAATCTTGGCTCGACGGAATTCTCGAAGCACAGGCAATGTTGTTGAGACAAGAACTACGCCACCAACCAGTACAAGAAACGAGCCAACGCCACTAAAATAATTGTCGTCGGCTGACCTGACGTGAGTCGCAATCCAAGCGAATGCGATACACACGATTCCAGCGCCGAACCCAGCGGTAATGGTGTTCCACCTCCATCGGAATCGCTCAGTTGTCGACATGACACCAGCAGCAAGCAAAGTCGACCCCAAGGCAACCAAACTAGTCACATAAGCCCAAGTTCCTAAACTTGTACCTTCTGAACTCGTGCCCGATATAAGGATTTTATCCGACCTTTTCAAACTGTTGTAAATCGTACTGACTTGTGCCCCGTACACGCTTGATTGACGGGGGTCTAACTCGGATTTTGCCAACAGATCATCGATTTGTGCTTGAACTTCAGGGGTGATGATTACGTCTCCTCTTATGTCGTAACTCCAAATCGAGATTGCACCTACGCCGATCAACAATGAAGCTGCCACGGCTCCAAATACTTGACCCCAACTAAAATTGTCGCTTATCGGATGAAGAGGTGAATGAGGTGCGTGCTGGATCCACCATACCGCCCCAATCGTTGCGATCACACTGCCAATGAGGGCCAATATCGCGCCTGAACCGGTATTCTGCCCCACCGCGAGATGCGATGGCCTAGCGAGAAAATAGGCAGCCATCATAACCGAAACTGCGAGAGCGGCGATTACCGCACCATCTGCGGTCAACCACCGAGGCCCTCGTCCTGGTGAGAGTGAGGTAATTGCGACCGACAATAAGACAAAGGATCCTAAAACGGCGACCAAAATTCCGACCCATGAACCACCGCTTGCTGCGAGACCGTTGAACGACTCGCCGACCAATGTTTCGTCGGTACGGCGGCCATAAGCGCTCAAAAACCCACCTCCGCTGGTCCAAGGTAACAATACTGAGAGTACAGTTAGCAATGCACCAGCAGCGGTAATAACCATTGGTACGCGCTCAGACGAAGAGATTGAGGCGATCTTTCCATAATCAATATCGCTCTCTGCTGGAGCTTTGTTAGGTTCGTGAGTTTTCAGAAGTGTTTCAGGGTCGCGTCGGTGAGCCCAAGCTAGACGTATTCGCTTCAACAAACCGCCCGACTCGTCGCCATCGCGTTGCGAAATGCGGTCTAGAATAACTGCAACTAAGAAAAACGCCAATCCTGAAGCACCACCAGCCGCAACATCCTGATTTTGAATCGCTCGAAACAAGAGGGTGCCAAGGCCACCGGCTCCCATGATTGCAGCTATCGCCAGCATTGAGATTGCCAAGAGGAGGGTTTGGTTAATTCCGGTCATTATCGCCGGGCGCGCTAAGGGGAATTGCACATCAAATAGGACCCGCCGTTCTGGTGCCCCGTACGCTCGGCTTGCTTCCACAACATCGCTCGGTACTTGCCGAATGCCAAGGTTGGTCAATCTCACTAACGGTGGAAGTGCGAACACCATGGTCACCATTGTGGCCGAGACCTCGCCAATTCCGAAAAAATAAACAAAAGGCAGCATATACACAAAAGAATGCACAACTTGCATCGCATCAAGTACAGGTCTTACCGTATTCCAAACACCATCTATGCGTCCACAAGCGATACCTAAAGGAATTCCGATTATTGCACACAGGAAAACCGCAACACCAATAAATCCGATAGTTGCCGCCGTTTGGATCCAATAAGCATTACCTAATATTCCACATATGCCTAAACCAATCGCAGCAAAAGTGCCAACTTTGAGGTTCCGGCTCAACGTGCCGATCACGAAGAATGCCAGCGCAACCCAGACCCACGAGACCGCCTTTAGGGTGTCGACAACGATTACAGAGATAAGTTGATCAAACGGCCATTCAATGATGTTGAGCACGGGCTCAAGATTATTTTCCGTCCAATCTACTGCTTGGTCAATCCATTGTCCGAATGGAATTTCAAACTCGTCCAAGACCGCGTTGTCACTAATTGAAGGGCTTGGGGTTTCTGGATTGGTTTGTTGCGCTATCAGGCTCACATGAACACCTCTTTCTCAAAGTCTTCGATTAGGTTTTCTACTCGGCCCATTTCTTCCATTATGTGGCGGGGGTCAAGGTTGCCAACCAACACTCCAGCATCGTCGCACACTGCGATCGGTAACCCTCGTCCGGCGGCGGCATACACCGAATTTAAGCGATCTTCGGGTTTGCAGCGCTCAAAGTCGGTACGCAAAGCCGAAACCAATTCGGTAGTACCCATGCTGGATGCTCGCGCCCCATCCTCAATAGTGAACAGGTGCGTAGGTACGCCGAAGGCATCAAGGATAAACGCACCAGAGCGTTCTGTCGTGCGGGTCAGCGCATCAGCGAGCGCGGTATCTAAAGATAACGGGGCCGGTGGTTGCATAATCTCATGCACTTGAATAACCCGGCCTTGGTCCACATCCTGGACAAACTCGGCTACGTACCCCGTGGCTGGTTGCGTAAGGATTTCTTCAGGTGTTCCGATTTGCACCACCGCACCGTCTTTCATGATGCAAACACGGTCACCAATTCGCAACGCTTCATTCAGATCGTGCGTAATAAACAAGATCGTCTTTCGAAGTTCACCCTGGATTTCCATCATCTCGTCTTGCATTTGACGGCGGATCAGTGGGTCAAGAGCGCTGAACGCTTCGTCCATCAACAAGATCTCTGGATCGGACGCTAAAGCACGTGCCAACCCAACTCTTTGCTGCATGCCACCAGAAAGTTCAGACGGAAGGCTCTGCGCGTAGGTATCAAGGCCGACGAGCGCGAGTGCTTTCATCGCCGCATCTTCGCGCGTCCTTTTGTCCACCTTTTGAACTTTCAAACCATAACTCACATTGTCGATCACATTGCGATGGGGAAATAAGGCGAAGTGCTGAAACACCATACCCATATGTGTGCGACGAAATGCCTGAAGTGCCGACCCCGCAAGCTGTTGAACGTCGGTGCCCTCGACCAAGACCGAACCATCGGTAACGTCGAACAACTTATTGACGGTGCGGATGGCGGTGGACTTGCCTGAACCCGAAAGACCCATCACCACGAATATTTCGCCTTTCTTGACTGAGAACGAAACATTGTTTAACCCAATTACGTGGTCGGTAGCCGCTTGGACTTGGTTCTTGCCCATCCCTGACCGAACTAAGTCAAACGCTCGACCCCTTGGTTGGGGGCCAAAAATTTTGTAGACCTCGTTGAGGATGACAATATCTTCACCCATCTCTACCATACGAAAAACCTCCCGGCAGCGGACGGGGGATTACTGTAGCACAACTCTCGCGGTCATTGCACATCGCGCTCAAATTCTCCCTCGCGCCCCTACATTTGCTGCACAGCGCATGGGTCAATGCCCCGGGTCGAGACCGCCGAGCCAGTTAGCCGCGTCGTGATGCCTACATTTGCTGCACAACACATGGGTCAATCGCTCACCTAGATTGTTAGCAAAGCCGCTGGCACAACACCGATACCGTCAGTTCGGCGATAGGCGTACGGCCCGCAGGTCACCACGACCGCGTCGAGCAAATCGGAACCGATACGCTTGGCGAGCCAGTGCAGGTGACGTACATCTTGGTCGTCAACAGTGCTCGAAAGTTTGACTTCAAGAGCAACGACCTTGCCGTCACCCCGCTCAATGATGAGGTCAATCTCGTGCTCGCCGCCATGGGTGCGAAGGTGCAGCACTTTAGCTTCGTTCTGCTGCGCATAGGTACGAACCGAAAGAGTCACCAAAGACTCGAAAAGCGACCCTAGGAGTGGGCCGTCACGAGGCACAAAAGGCCCAGCGGAAACCCCTTGTAACAGTGCTGCCTCGTCAACACCCAACAAGCGTGCTGCTAAAGCCGGATCAGCGAGTTGATGCACGGGCGATGCGCCCAATCTCCTAAGCCGATTGCGAGTGGGCAACCAAGACGGCACCTCGTCAATCAACCAAAGCTGTTCAAGGACCGAGCGGTATGGGTACACCGTGGATTTGGAAGGCTTGTGGGATTCCCCAGCGGAGGCGGCATCGCGAATAGTTTCAAATGTTGCAGTAGTTGACGTTGCCGCCGCATACGCAGTTAACCATCGGCGTAGTGATTCGGTGTCACGCACCCGCTGGTCTAGTTCTTCGAAGTCGCGCTCCACCGCACGGTCAATGTAGCCGTCAAGAGCCGACCGCAGGATACGTCCAGAGTATTGACGCATACCTGGAAACCCCGAACGTATGATTTCGGAGGTGTAGTCGGCCACGGTGAGTTTGGTTTCACCGCGCAGGTCACCTTTGTTGCCGCTGAGTAAACTGGCGAGGCTTACCGTTGTTTCATCGCGAAACCGTTCGGCTAGCGACATGGGGCGCATTCTTAGCGTGATGATACGGCCAGCCCCAGAGTGAGTTGGTAGCCGTGTTGGTGTTGCCGAACCGGTCAACAAGAAGCGGCCGGCTTTGCGCCCTTCGTCAACGGCGCGGCGCACGACATCCCAAGACTCTGGCAGCCGTTGCCATTCGTCAATCAATATGGGTTCCGCGCCTTCGGATAGTTGTTGACGGCGGGCTTTGACAAGGGTTAGTTGGTCTGGGTCGTCTAGGCGATATACGGTAGTGGCTCGTTGCATTGCGGTTTCGGTCTTGCCAACACCTCGAGGCCCTTCAAGGGCAATCGCAGGCAACCCAGCGAACAGTTCATCAAGTTCGCGGTCGACAATTCGGGGCATGTATTGGTCAGTCATCGCTCTATAATACCAATTCGACGGTATTTGTTAGACGAATTCGACGGCAAATACAATACTAATTCGACGGCGTTTATCAGGCGATTTCGACGGTAATTACGATACGTATTCGACGGACTTCGCTTAGGCGATTGGATTGACATAGGGGTCGGGTAGAATACGGCGATGCACGAGCATTATGACTATGTAATCGTTGGTGGGGGATCGGCTGGTTGTGCTTTGGCGAACCGCTTGTCGGCAGACCCCAGAACCTCGGTTCTTGTATTAGAAGCCGGCAGGCGTGACTGGAAGTTTGACGTATTCATACATATGCCCGCCGCTTTGTCGTTCGGAATTGGTAATCGATTTTACGACTGGAAATACGAATCCGAGCCCGAGCCAGACATGGGTCAACGCCGTGTCTACCATGCCCGTGGCAAAGTTCTCGGCGGTTCCTCAAGTATCAACGGGATGATTTTCCAACGAGGCAACCCACTCGACTTTGAACGTTGGGCTAGCGACCCAGGTATGCAAACTTGGGACTACGCTCATTGTCTCCCGTATTTCAAACGCATGGAGAACTGCCTCGCTGCAGAAGACGGGCCAGACTACCGAGGAGATCAAGGCCCGCTGGTGCTTGAGCGAGGCCCAGCAACCAACCCCTTATTCAACGCTTTCCTTGAAGCCACCGAACAAGCCGGCCACCCACGCACCACCGACGTAAACGGCGAACGTCAAGAAGGCTTCAACGCCTTCGACCGCAATGTCCACCGAGGCCGCCGCCTCAGTGCAGCCCAAGCCTACCTCCACCCAGTCTTGTCAAGAAAAAACTTGGATTTAGCGACCCAAGCCTTCGTCACCAAAGTTCGTTTCGAGGGGAACCGAGCGAACGGCGTGGAACTAAAGCACTGGGGTCGGCCTCGCACTGTGGAAGCCCGTGAGGTCATCTTGTGTGGCGGCGCTATCAACTCACCCCAACTTTTGCAACTCTCGGGGGTGGGCCCGGCCTCACTACTCGAACAACACAACATTGAAGTGATATCAGACCTCCCAGGCGTGGGGCAAAACCTCCAAGACCATCTTGAGGTTTACATCCAATATGCCTGCAATGAGCCAGTCTCAATGCAACCCAACCTCGCCATGTGGAGACGCCCTTGGATTGGCCTGCAATGGCTTGCGCGCAAAGGCCCGGGCGCGTCAAACCATTTCGAGGCGGGCGGGTTCATTCGCAGCAACTCCGAGGTCGAATACCCCAACCTGATGTTCCATTTCCTGCCAATCGCGATTCGCTACGACGGCACCACGCCATCGGGCGGCCACGGTTACCAAGTGCATGTGGGGCCGATGTATTCCGATGCGCGTGGGTCGGTTCAGATACGCAGCAACGACCCCAAGGCCAAACCAGCGTTGCGTTTCAATTATCTGTCCACCGACCAAGACCGCCGAGAATGGGTAGAAGCGGTGCGCCACGCTCGCCGCATTCTCAATCAACCAGCAATGGCTAGTTTTAACGGTGGCGAGATCTCCCCGGGTGCCGAAGTCGATAGTGACGAACAAATACTCGATTGGGTGCGAGCCGATGCCGAAACCGCATTACATCCGTCTTGCACAGCCAAAATGGGGATTGGTGACGATGCGGTGCTTGATCCCCTGACCATGCGGGTGTATGGCACGCAAGGGCTCCGAGTGATAGACGCATCGTCTATGCCGTATGTCACGAACGGTAACATTTATGCCCCGGTGATGATGCTCGCCGAAAAAGCCGCCGACTTAGTGCTAGGCAACGAACCGCTCGCCCCCGAGACCCGCGATTTCTACCGTCACCCGCAAGCAGAGCAGCCCAACTCCGTTACCACATCCGCCGTTGCCGACACTGACACTACCCCCCTTACCGACACGCCAACTGTTACCGCAACCCCCGCCCAATGATCGAAGCGGAGTTCTATCGGTTCGACACGCTGAGCCTTCACGCCGGCCAACGGTCCGACCCAACCACCGGCGCTCGGGCAGTCCCCATTTATATGACGACCTCATATGTGTTTGACGACACAGACCATGCGGCGGGGTTGTTCAACCTCGAAATCCCCGGTCACCTTTATTCTCGGCTCACCAACCCCACGGTCGCGGTGCTTGAAGAACGCATCGCTGCATTAGAAGGTGGCGTGGGTGCGGTCTGCACGGCGAGTGGCCAAGCAGCGTTCCATCTCGCTGTCGTTACCCTCATGGGGCAAGGTTCCCACATCGTGGCCAGCCGCAACATTTACGGCGGGACGCACCAAATGCTCAACGTGACGCTACCTCGCTTCGGCATCACCACAACGTTTGTCGGCCCTCGCTCGCCCGAGCAGTTTGCCGCTGCGATACAAGACAATACCCGTCTGGTGTTTGCTGAAACGTTAGGCAACCCTGGCATTGAAGTGCTTGACATTGCTGCAGTTGCTGAGGTCGCGCACAACGCTGGGTTGCCGCTAATGGTGGACTCAACGTTCTCCACACCGTACCTGATTCGTCCCATTGAGCACGGTGCCGACATCGTGATGCACTCGGTTACGAAATTCCTCGGGGGTCACGGGGTGGCGCTCGGGGGTGCGCTAGTAGACGGTGGCCGTTTCGATTGGGAAACAGCGGGCGCAGGCTCAGGGCGTTTCGACACGCTCACCGAACCATACGCCGGTTATCACGGTATTACTTTTGCCGACGAGTTCGGGCCGAGCGCTTTCATCACCCGTGCCCGCGCCGAGGGGTTGCGAGACTTCGGAGCGGCGATGAGCCCAGCGAACGCTTTCCAGTTGCTCCAAGGGATCGAAACTCTGCCCTTGCGTATGCAAAAACATGTGAGCAACGCCATTGCGGTTACCGAAATGCTGGTTGAGCATCCTGCTGTTAGCTGGGTTAAGTATCCGAGTGCGCCGACTCACCCAGATCAAGAACTTGCTAGTCGTTTGTATCCCAATGGTGCTGGCGCGATCTTGAGCTTTGGGGTTAAAGGTGGCCGTGAGGCAGGTCGGAAGTTCATTGAGGCCGTGAAGTTGGCTTCGCATCTGGCCAATGTGGGCGATGCGAAAACGCTGGTGCTTCACCCGGCAAGCACCACCCACCAGCAACTATCTGCGCAAGACCTAGCCACGGCGGGCGTGAGTGAAGATTTGATTCGGGTGTCGGTGGGGATCGAAGACCCACAAGACATTGTCAACGACTTAGCCCGAGCTTTGCGGGCTTCGCAACGCTAGGCCGGTGACCGAGCAATGCAGTTCACGCTGAATGATCGCCAAGTACGCTACGCCACTGGTGGCAAGCCGGCCATTGTTGGCGATGGCGCTGAGAGATGCGAACCAACGGTGGTGATGCTGCACGGGGCGGGAATGAACCGCACGGTTTGGCAATTGCAAACTCGTTATTTGGCACATCACGGTTATCGTGTCGCTGCGCTTGACTTACCGGGGCATGGTGGCACCGGCGGACCAACGCTCAAGAGTGTTGAAGGGCTAGCGGATTGGGTCGCTAAGGCAATAACCGAATTGGGTTTCGGTCAATCTCATCTCGTTGGGCACTCAATGGGCACCTACATCGCTTTGGAAACGGCTAAACGTCACCCGTCCGCAGTGCGGTCGCTGGTGTTGTTGGGCACTGCCGCCACCATGAAAGTGCATCCCGACCTGTTGTTGGCGGCATCAACGGATGCAACCAACGCCGCATCCTTGATGGCCTCATGGGGTTTCAGTAGCAACGCCCACCTCGGCTCGCACCCAACACCTGGAACTTGGCAGTTGGGTGCTGCAAGGGCGCTTGTCGAAGCATCACCTGAGGGTGTTCTTGCGGTTGACCTGAACGCCTGCGATAAATACCGCGGCGCGCTTGATGCCGCCGCCGCAACCCGTTGTGCGGTGTCGGTCATTTTGGGGAGTGAAGACAAGATGACACCGCTCAAAGCGGCGCAAGAGTTGATAGCCGCGTTCGATCCGCCCGCATCGGTGACGGTGCTTGAAGGGGTGGGCCACATGATCCAAGTCGAAGCGCCTACCCAAGCACGGGTCGCCATAGTCGAAGCGCTGAGTAACGCTGAGTAACGCTGAGCAACGCTGAGCGCTAGTGTTTTGTCGAATTTTGTATAGCAAAGAAGCATTTTTCGGCTTTTTTTTAGGTAGTGACGTACAAAAGGCTCGCGAATGTCCCCGCTCGAAGTTTTCTCTTACTTGGCGTACGCGGTGTCGGCAAGAGCACTTGGGCGCAACAGAACGTTCCGAGTGCTCTGCGAATGGATCTTCTTGATGAAGCACCGTTCACCGACCTGTTAGCAAATCCATCATTGTTTCCTCGATTAGTGGGCGACCCACAACATGGTGATTGAGTAGTGGTTGACGAAGTGCAACGAATTCCGCCACTGCTCAACGAGGTTCACCGTCTGATCGAAGAGCATGGTGTGCGGTTCGCGCTGCTCGGTTCGAGTGCTAGGAAAGCGTTGATGCGCGCACAGGTGCTAAACATGTCGGGGTTTGCTCGCGAATCCAAACACCCACCAACCGACAATGCCTACGGTACATTTCTTACGTTAGTGGGTTCAATATCGGCAAGGTCGTCGTGTGCGGCACTTGGTGCTACGATGGACTAACTATGAGCCCAGATGATGGCACCGAGGGCTACCAGCTCAATATCTCCCGACTCACGATCGACAAACTGGGGGTCCGACTCTATGACCGAGCTTCCGCTGTCGTTGCTGAACTGATCGCCAACGGCTACGACGCAGACGCAACACACGTGACCGTGAGTCTGCCTTTGGGCACCCAACTCGACAACCCTTACCGTGACGGTCAATTGTGGCAAATCATCGTCGAAGACAACGGCCATGGGATGAGTCCCGAAGAAGCGCAATCTCTGTTCTTGGATGTCGGCGGCGACCGCCGGAAACGTTCGAAGAACGGACCCAGATCGCCTAAGTTCAAAAGGCCGGTGATGGGTCGCAAGGGTATCGGCAAGCTTGCACCGTTTGGCATCTGCCGCCAGATCGAGATCAACTCCGCGGGTGGTGAACTCATTGAAGGCAAATAGCAGAAGCAGGAGCAAGCCATAACTGGTCGCTGGGCCAACGGTTGCATATTTCACTTGATCGTCGACCAGATAGACCTTGCCGACCAAATGCAAGCCGACTTGCTCCGCCGTTATATCAAAGATGGAACTGTGGTCCACTCAACATGGCTAAACTTGTTGGCGAAGACGAAACGATCTAATGCCGACTTCCTTGAAGCACATCAAGCGTCGCTGCAAGTTGCCAGTGATCCTAGATCACCCAACGAAACGGGAAATTGAGATGAGTTCCTCGACGTTGGACGCAGCAAGCCTTTTCTCCAATTGTGGTGCTGGGGATGTCGGTTACGCGAAGGCAGGTTTTTCTTTCAGGGTCATGGCTGAGATCAAGCAACGCCGCTTGGCAGTAGCGCTGGCAAATCACAAGGACGCACGAGGGGTTCCGGGTGATCTCCGATTCACATGGCGCGATGTCATCGCTTCGTACCATAACGAATCACGTTCGGGCCGACCCGCACTGCTCTCGGCGTGCCCTCCATGTCAGGGAATGAGCACTGCGCGTGGTGGCCGAGGTCGCGAAGGAGATGCCGCGGCGGGCAGTCGTGATGGTCGCAACTTGCTCGTCGAAGTGATTGCCCAAGTGGCGAACAGGCTACAACCGCGGATCGTTGTGGTCGAGAACGTTGCTGCCTTTCTCTCACGGTTGGTTCTCAATCCTCGGAACGGTGAGCCGATCTCGGCTGCTGTGCTGCTGAGAGACCTCTTAGGCCCGCGCTACGAGTGTTTTCCGTTCTTGACCGACTTGGCAGACTACGGCGTTCCGCAACGTCGGGTGAGGGCATTCACAACATTCGTTCGGAATGATGAGCCAGCCATCGCTGCACTCGCCCAATCGGAGTGCGTACCTTACCCGATTCCCACCGCTTCCGCTGAAGCCGGCAACTGGACATCACTTGAACAAGCGTTGTCGCATCTGGGCGCGAAGTGTCTTGATGCCAAGAGTAAGGAGGCTGCGCGCGACCCGTCACGACCGATGCACGCGGTACCAGTGTGGGGTTTCAACCATCAGTACCGCATGGTCGCTGCCATTCCACCCAGTTCTGGCGGACGCGCCTGGGATACGGCCGTGTGCGAAGACCGCTGCAATTCCCCTGTTGGTGCGGATGACGCAGTGTGTCCCGCGTGCAACAACCCACTTCTGAGACCTGTGGTCCAGGAAGCAGATGGCAGCTATCGCCTCGTCCGTGGTTTTCGCCGGTCAAGCTACTCCCGAATGCGACCCGACGCACCGGCACCGACCATCACAACGGCAAGTGGTCACGTCGGCTCGGACAACACGATCCATCCAGTCGAGAACCGTGTCCTTAGCCCGTTGGAGTGCGCTCATCTCCAGACGATTCCTGACGACTTCGACTGGGGAGGGGCACTCGACGACTGGGGCCCAACCGCTGTGCGGGCGATGATCGGTGAGGCCGTACCGCCTCGGTTCACGGAGATGCACGGACGCGTGCTCGTCGCGCTGCTTGAAGGCCGCACCGAAGGTCTCGCATCAGCGAATGACCGCCGCGTGGTAAAAGCCATCGAACGCATGCAGCGCGGCGTTGGAACAACCAATCCCGGGCGTTACACCGCAGATCAACGGCAAGCAATCCCAATTGATTGCCGTTGGCGATAATTGTAGATGTCATTGCGATCCAGCTAAGTTTAGGCTTGCGGTCAGGATCGGCGCTTGCTTTCAGCGTCTGAATTGGCTACTATGTCTGTTTGATGGTCACGACCACCACCGCCGGATTCCGTTTTCATTTGGTACGACTTCATGTTGGTTGTGCGTCAGTTCCATATTGCACTCAATCGAACCGTAGCATCCAACATCGTGTCTATTGAGCTGATTTTGGCAATCGTCGGAGTCGTGGCCGCCGTCGCAATCCCCGTTTGGCAACTTCGTTACGGTGAGCAGCGCAAACGATCACTGCCGAAGAAGATTGAGGTCGCTTATTTTGCGCTTACCGCCTTGGTTGCCGATCAGAATAAATCTTGCACAGATCATTCCGGAATGACGGATGAGGAACTTCGCACGCGCATCATTGAACGCTGCAACGAATCCACAAACGACGGAAATTTCGATACTGACACGAAGAACAAAACGCTTCATTCCTATATCAATAATTCCATCAACGAACTTAGCAATCCGAAATCTGAGACACTCGGGCCTTTGATTGAGGTGCAAGACAATCATCACAAGGTCACGGAATTGGGATCCAAAGTCCACCAAAAACTTTCGCCTGATCCTTCTGAGGCGGGGCCGATTCTGAGTGAGTTTTTGAATGGCAGTCGTGACTTTAACGAGTCCAAGTCTTCAGGAAGTGCAGGCACGGCAGCAACGGGTAGCGTGTCAAAGACATCCACTACGCCAAAAAAGATGCCCATTGACCTTGATGATTGGCGCAAGTACGTTTTCAAGGTGATGTCCAAAGACATGGAATTGGAACTAAGTGATCTGCAACAATATATTAGGTGCAATTTACCTTTGAATGGATATAACGAACGCGAACTTAATGAACGTATAAAGGAAGCAGTAGATTATAACGTTGAACACGGCCGTTTTCGAGAAGAGGATGGCCGGATACGCTTAGCAACTTCCAAGTCCAGCAAGACGCGTGATGATTCAACAAACCGCTAGCAGATACCAGAGAGTCACCTGATTTCTCAACCGCCGTGTCTCAGTGTTTCCCCTTTCGGCGGTTGTGCTGCTTGCATAGAATCTGACAGTTCTTCTCAACAGTTTTTCCGCCTTTTGACCATGGGGTGATGTGATCGGCTTCCATCTCAGACACCTTGAATTCTGCGCCGCATTCGGCGCATTTGCCATTCTGCTTTTCGTAAACCCTTTGCTTCACAGCCTTCGGGAATGAACGAATGTTCAGATACTTCTCGTCACGCGTGAGAATGTAATGGTAAATTCCCGCGTGCTTTTGGACATCCTCATCGTCAATTAATCGTTGCGTCTCTTCCTCAATATCTGCTGGGTTTAACGGGGCATTCTTGTATTTGTCGTAGAGTGGTCCCCAATCCACAGACTTCATCGCAGGGCGATCCTCATTGAAGGTATGCTTCACCCAATCGATCACCGCTTTGAAGTGCGTCCACAACGCCATGGCATCTGGATCATGCTGATGCTCGCTCATGTACGCCTCAATATTGTCGGGGCTCACCCAGCGGATCGCTGTTTCAAGAAACTCCTGTCGGATTGGGCTGCCTGAGACATAGCGGCCTCCGAGTTTGGACGCGGCGCATCCGTTCTTGCTGAACCACAGTTTGGCATCGGCGACCCACGGCCCGGAATAAACCGCATTGCGGAGTTCTTGGTTGGTCAGTTTCTCTCCGGCGATGTTGATGACCTTGAACCAGTCGAGTTTTTCACTGTCTTTGCCGCTGCAAACGTAGACCGTCAGTTCGTAATCAAAAATGTGTTGTCGCTTGTCGGGGGGGAGATTTTCAAAGAGCATCTGGTCGAGCGAGAACTGATTGGTCACGTACTGGGCGATCGAGATGGTGCGCTGCTGCCCGTCGATAATCTCGTAACTGCCGTCAATGCGCTCAGCCCAGTACATGACATTTAGGGGGAAGTTTTTGTTGACTGTTTCGATCACAGCGTTGCGCTGTTTTTCTTTGTAGACGAACTCGCGTTGGAACGGCGGCCGAATGTCTAACTTGCCGCCATAACCGAACACGCCACCTGCACCGTCATCGCAGTAACCGTTCACAAGTTCTCCCACCGTCACTTTATTGAGTCTGACATCCATTGCTTCCTCCTAATCAATATTCGTGCGTATATTTCTTTGTTGTTAATTTTGAATCGGCTGACTTTGCCCGTCAACTCATACATGAGTGGACGGTCCAATCCTACTATCTCGAACGTTGGATGAAGATTCTGTTGTATACCTTGCGGCCGTTGATCACCGTCAGCCCGCCTTCCCCGATTACCCTCGCTGAGTTTCCTATTCCTAGAATTCTGAACGTTGGATGAGAACTCGTGCGTACTTGGTTTGACCGTTGACGTGCGGAATCCACTGTCCTGGTCCTTGCTTCCCGTCTGGGTAGCTGAGTATCTTGAATCTCTCTCTCTCTCTCTCTCTCTCTCTCTCTATTGGCTGGTCATCGATTGTTGAATCAGAATGCGAAGATATGGTTCCTTCCCTGTTGTGAGTCTCAAGTCTTTCCCGTAGTTGCCTTTGCGGAACCCGACGATGTTGAACGTTGGATGAAGATTCGTCCGTATTTGCGTTGTCCTTTGACGTATCCTCGGTCGTACTTGTCGTGACCATTGATCCGTCTCGCTTCGACAATCCTGAACTGTGGTGTGTGTGTGTGTGTGTGGCAGGGATGTGGTGCGCCATGTATGTGATGGGTACTCCCATCACGCCGTAGTAGTCAACGGGGATGTCAGCAACCTTGTCTACGTTGATTGCGTCGTAGTTGTCGTAGGTCGGGTATTCGGCCGGGTTGTACTCGCGGAACAGAGTCAACGGTGGTTTGGCTCTTT
>Ga0209020_1002490_pt1 | contig 14674 bp, 15 predicted proteins | sample PinacodermBB_FD_187298 | JGI IMG/M metagenome (GOLD analysis project Ga0209020, IMG submission 187298) | Host-associated microbial community of the marine sponge Aplysina aerophoba from Gulf of Piran - sponge pinacoderm, lysed by bead... | ecosystem: Host-associated > Porifera > Sponge >...
GTTCGGCTTCACCTCCACCGGGCTGTCCATAGGAGGCTTCATGACTCCGGTCCTGTTCGGGTGGGTGATGGATATGGGCGACCCGCGCTGGGTGTTCTTCGGCAGCGCGACGGTCATGCTGCTCGCTGTCGCCACCTTCGTCGAAACCAGCCGCAATGCGGGCAGAGCAAGGGTAACGGCATGAAACAGCTTCCGACAGGCGACGAACTATTTCTGGATCATGTCGGCTATTTCCTCGCCGACCTCGAAGGGGTGGCGGCGCGATTCGAGCGGCTGGGCTTCACCGTGTCGCCGATCAACATCCACTACAACAGCGCCGACGGCGAGCTGGCGCGCTCGGGTACCGCCAACCGGCTCATCACCTTCGAGGCGGGCTATATCGAGGCGCTCGGCCAGGTCGCCGATACGCCGCTCGGCGCGGAACTTGCCTCGGGCGTGGCGCGCTATGAAGGGCTGCACCTGATCGCGCTCGCGCATGGACGGGTCGAGGAGCACGATGTCGGCGGCACGGCGATGCGCCCGACGGTCTTTCTGCGCCGGCCGCTGGAGGACGGACGCCTCGTGCGGGCCACCGTGCGCCGGGCGACGGCCGGCGCGATGCCGGAAGGCCGCGTGCAGCTCCTGACGCACGAGACGCCAGAGTTGATCTGGCTGCCGGCCATGGACCGCCACGCCAATGCCGCGCGCGCGCTCACCGGCTACCTGCAAATTGTCGCCGACCCGGAAGAGGCCGCTGAGCGCTACGCCCGCTTCGCGGGCCGCCGTGCCCGCAAGCTGGGGCCGGTGTTCGAGATCGCGCTCGACCGGGGATGCTTTGCGCTCGCCGGCCCAGATGCGCTCGGCGCACTATTGCCGGATACGACGCACCCGCCACCCCCCTTCGGCGCCGCAGTCGGCATAGAGAGCGCCGATCTGGACCGCACGCGCTTCCTCCTCGCAAACGCGGGCATCACCGTCCATGGGCGGCCGGACCGCCTGTTGGTCCCGCCGCAGGAGGGGCTGGGCGCCTGGATCGACTTCCACCGCCCCGGCGCCCCGCCGCTGTGGGCTGCATGACCGGTCCGATGGCCGCAGGAGCAGTTGTTTGCAAGTTATGAAAATATTCGGATTTTAGACTTGGCCTGGACTGTGGCGCCAGTGTGTCCATCCCGCGCCGCATGTCCGTCACACGGGGGTCGCAAGCCAGACCCGCGCCCCGCTCGGCACCGGGATCATCGCCGCTCCAGAGCCCCCGAGAACACGCGACTGCGTGGCCGTGTGCACATCCCGGTCGACTGTCAAGCGCGAGCCGTCCGCTAGAGCAATCTCGATCCGCCCGGAGGCAGACGGTTCGATATCCGGCGGCGCCGGCAGCAGCTTCACCGGCGACGCCCTTTCCGTTGAAGAGAGAACCACCGGGACGAAGCAGCCCAACAGGCGCACTCTCCCCGGTCCCCGACAAAAGCCACAGGAGGCCTACCTCGGAGGCTTACGGCAACGACGCAGATCGTGCCCCGGGGAGAGGGTAAACTCCTGGTGAAGGCCGCAGGTGAGAATATCGGCGCCGAACGAACGCATCGTCCTCGCTGCCGCTGCGCTGGTCGTTCTGGCATTTGCGGCTTGGCTGCTCTTCGGCACTGTCGTCCGCAGCGTGACCGTCGAGGGCGTGCTGATCGAGCCAGGCAAACGCCATATGGCGTTTTCCGCCGAGCCCGGACAACTGCTCGATTATCTGGTCGCTCCAGGCGAGCGCGTCGAGGCTGGCCAGCCGCTTGCCCGCCAGAGCGTGCCGGACCTGGATCGCGAGATAAACGCCCTGCGCGACCGGGTGGCGGTGTTGCAGGCGGCGCTCGAAGGGACCGGCGGCGGCTCCGAGGCCCTTCGGCCCTTGCTGGCGTCGTCCCAGACCGCCTTGCTGCAAATGGAAGCCCGGCGCTCGACCCGACAGGAGGTCGTTGCTCCGAGTGCAGGTGCGGTTTCCGCCCTGTTGTCCACGCCAGGCGAATATCTGTCGGCCGGCGCCGCCATCGCAGAGGTCCGCGAATCGGGCGCAGGAGCGTTCGAAGCGGTGCTGCGCACCGATCCGGAACTTGCCGGGCGCCTCCGGACCGGCATGGCGGCATCGGTCGAAGTCCAGATGCCCAGCGGCGAAACGCGCCGTTTTCGAGGAATGGTCGCGCGGACGGGCGCGGGCCCGCTGCCCGGCTGGCTGGCGCGGCTGACGCGGTCCCTTCCGCCGTCCTCCCACAGGGTCGATATCGTTCTCGACGAAATGCCGGGCTTCGGGGTTGCGGACGGCACGCCGTGCCGCATCCGCCTCGAGCTCGGCAGGCATGCGCCGACGGCGCTCTTCGATTCCGGACGGTCCTGAGTGCTTTTGCCGGGCAGGAACGCATCTGCCGGGTCGAGCGGGAAAGCCGCAGGGGAGCCCGTCCGGCAGCGGTTGACCACGCCGCTTATGCTGCAAATGCATGTGACGGAGTGCGGCGCTGCCTGTCTCGGCAGCGTGCTCGCCCATTTCGTGCGGTGGGTGGCGCTCAACGAGTTGCGCGAGAAGTGCGAAGTCAGCCGCGATGGCTCAACGGCCGCTGGCATTCTTCGCGCGGCCCGCCACTACGGACTGGAATGCACCGGACGGGCAGTCCAGCTCGACCAGGTCCGGAAATTGCCCTTGCCGCTGGTCCTATTCTGGGAGTTCAACCACTTTGTCATTCTCGAAGGCTTCGACCGCGGCCATTTCTATCTCAACGATCCCGCCACAGGTCGCCGCACGCTTTCCACCGAAGAATTCGGCAAGGGCTTCTCGGGAATCGCGCTGCAATTCAACCCGGGTCCCGAATTTCGGCGAGGCGGCGACCGCCCCAGCACCCTGTGGCAGGTCGGGGAGTGGCTCGGCGCAGCCCGGGGCGCCTTGGCTGCGACGGTCGCCTGCGGGTCATTGCTGGCCCTGTTGGCGCTGGCGGTCCCGGCATCGCTGAGTGTTTTCGTGGACCACGTACTGGCGGACGGCGAACCTTGGGGCGAGCTTGTGGCTGCCGTGCTGGCCGGGGCCGCTGTCCTCGTCTACTGCCTTGCCTGGCTCAAGCAGCGGTTCCTGAAGCGCCTCGCTGTTCGGATCTCGGTCGTGGCGAGCAACCGTTGCATCTCGCAATTGCTCCGTTTGCCGGTGGAATTCTTCGCTCACAGGCTGGTCGGCGAATTGACGAACCGCGTCATGTCCATCGACAGGATTGCGAACAGCCTATCGGACCGCTTTCTCTCGCTCATGATCGATGTCGCGATGAGTGCCGTTTTTCTTGCAGCCATGATGGCCTACGACGTCCTGCTCGCCTTCATCGTTCTGGGCCTGGCGGTGGTGAATGGGGCTCTGGTCCATATCGTCACACGCCTCAGGATCGACAGGAGCCTCGCCTTGCGGCGCGAACAGGGAATGTTGTTCGGCGTCGGCATGCTCATGCTGAACCATGCGGACAATCTGCGAATGACGGCGGCGGACGACCGGTTTTTCTCGCGCTGGAGCGGCCAGCAGGCGCGCGAACTGGATGCGCGCCAGCGATATGCGGAACTGGGCTATATCAATACGGCCCTGCCGGGCCTGTTCGCGATGTTGGGCAGCGCGGCGATTCTGGTCCTCGGGGCGCACCAAGTCATGGCCGGCGCCATCACATTGGGCACACTGGTCGGGTTCTACATCCTGGCGGCGATGTTCCTCGCGCCCGCCGGGCGCCTCGTCGAATTTGCCGACACACGCCAGACGCTCGAAACCGACATGTATCGGCTGGAGGACATCGCGAAATCGGTGGAAGATCCCGGTTTTTCGCGCCGGGCCCCTGAAGCGGAGGCGATTTCGACTTTCGAAGGGCGGCTGCAGCTGGCGGGCCAGGTGGAGTTGAGGGGCGTTACCTTCGGGTACAACCGGGGCCGGCCGCCCTTGATCGAGGATTTCAATCTGGTCATCCACCCGGGCCAGCGGGTTGCGGTGGTCGGCCCCAGCGGTTCCGGCAAATCCACCCTGTCGCGCCTGGTGTCCGGCATCTATCAGCCCTGGTCCGGAGACATCCTGTTCGACGACCGTCCACGGCACGAAATTCCCGAAGAAGTGCTCAGGCGTTCCCTGTCCATGGTGGACCAGGACGTCGTGCTCTTCTCAGCGACGCTGCGCGACAACATCACACTCTGGAATCCCGCAGTGCCCGATGAAGCCATCGTTGCCGCGGCGCGGGACGCCTGCATTCACGAGGAAATTCTCGGCCGGCCGCTCGGATATGCGACGCAGGTGGAGGAAGGCGGCGCGAATTTCAGCGGCGGCCAGCGGCAACGGCTGGAGATCGCAAGGGCGCTGGTCGGCGACCCGACTGTCTTGATTCTCGACGAGGCCACCAGCTCCCTCGACGCGGCCACCGAGGAAGTGGTCGATAACGCGCTGCGGCGCCGGGGCATGACCTGCCTGATCGTGCCGCACCGGATGAGTACGGTGCGGGACTGTGACGAGATCATCGTGCTCGACAAGGGCAAGGAGGTGCAGCGCGGCACCCATGACGAGCTGATGGCCGACGAGGACGGGACTTACTACAAGCTCGTCCGGGCAGGATGATTCCATGACGCAGCCTGAACGCGCTTCGCTCACGCATCTGGCCGCAGATGCCGGGGTTTCCGTGCTCTGCGCCGGCAACCTGCCGGTGAAGCTCGACGATCCCTAATTCGCCTGGCTGGTCGATGAGGGCTCCGTCGACCTGTTCCTGGTCGAAACCCGGGAGGGGACGGAGCAGTCTGCGCCGCAGCATCTGTTGCGCGCCGATGCCGGCCGCCTCCTGCCGGGCGTGGCGCCGGATGAGGGAAGCACGACGCTCGGACTGGTCGCCAAAGGGCTGCCGGGCACGGTTCTGAGGCGCCTGCCCGCCGCCGGCCTGGAGGGGGTGAAGCCTGCCGAACTCGCGGAACAGGTCGACAGCTGGCTCATGGACCTGTCCCGCACGCTTTCCCGTTTCGTCATGCATCGGCCGCGGCCGGACGCCATCGCCGAGCCGGGACAGATGGAGACGGCCGCGCAAGGCACGCTGTCCGTGCGGCGCGGCGTGGTCTGGGTGTCCGAGCCGCCGCCCGGCGCGGGCCTGTACATGAACCTGATCGACTGGACGGACCTCGGATCGGAAAGCGGTGCGAGCGCAATTCCTCTGACCCCGACAAGCTGGTTGACCCTGCTCACGGCGGCGCAGCTTTCCTCTCGGTCCTCCGAAGCTCTGGCCGAAGAAGGCGTGTTGCTGTCGGCCCTGGCCTCCTTCCATGCCGCCGCCTTTGCCCTGGAGCGCCTCAATCGCAGGTTGGCCGTCGTCGATCAAACGAACCTCGAACGGGCCCGCGCAACCAGCCGGCGCGGCGACGAAGAAGCCGCCCGGCAGCGCCTGTTCAACCTGTACGGCCTTCCGGTAGACGGTAGTGCCGGCGCGCAACATGCCGCGCTCCCCGAGGTCCTGGGGGCTATCGGCCGGCATGAGGGCATCGTGTTCAGGATTCCTGCGCGTTCCGGCGCGTCCGAAACCCCGGTCGAGCTCAGCGATATTCTCGATGTGTCCGGGGTGCGCGCCCGGCAGGTGCGCCTCAGGCCGGAGGACAAGTGGTGGCTCGAAGACAGCAACGCGATACTGGCGTTCCGGGCGGAGGACGGCCGGCCGGTGGCATTGTTGCCGGGACTATCGGGGCGCTACCGGGAAATCGACCCCGTCGGCGGGCGTAGGGCCCGGGTTACGGCGGAGAGCGCCCGCAAGCTGAAGGCCGAAGCCTGGCTGTTCTATCGGCCCCTGCCGCCGGAAAGTGCCGGGCCGGCCGATCTGTTGCGGATGGCGAGGCACGGATCGGCCGCGGATCTGGCGCGCCTGGTGCTCGCCGGCCTGCCGGGCGGCCTGCTCCTGCTGATGCCGACGCTGGCGCTGGGTTTCATTGCGGATCGGGTGGTTCCGGGCGGCGATACAGGAGCGCTCTATGCGGTCACGGCGGCATTGGCGGATTCGGTCTGCTGGGCGCACTGCTACATTTCGTCCAGGGCATGACGCTTATGCGCTTCGAAGGGCGTGCGGCATCCAGGATCGAAGCGGCAGTCTGGGATCGTCTGCTCCGGCGGCCGCCCGGTGTATTGCACCGCTACCCGGCAGGCGACCTGGCCATGCGGGGGATGACGTTCCAGGACCTGCGCGACGCCGTACAGGGGGGCGTCGCCAACAGCGTGCTGTCTGTCATTTTCCTTCTGCCGGCGTTTGTCGTCCTGTTCTTTTTCGATGCTATGCTCGGCGGCATAGCGCTCGGTTTCAGCACCGTTTCGCTGCTGGTGACCACGGCGCTCGGGCTGCGCCAGATTTTGCCGCATGGGCGGACGATCCGGGCCGTGCGGCAGGTGGCCGGACGTCTGTCCCAGATCATCCACGGAATCGCCAAGCTGCGCGTCGACAGTGCGGAAGGGTCGGCCTTTGCCGTTTGGGCGCGGGCGTATCGTGAGCAGAAGCGGGCGGAACTCGATCTTGGCGCCCTTGAGGGACACCTGCAGGCGTTTGCGGCCGCCCTGCCTTTTGCAGCCGGGGCGGTGTTGTTGTTCGCGACGGTCGTGCTCGACCGGCAGACGATACCCGTGGGCAATTTTCTCGTGATTTACGCGGTGTTCATGGCGTTTCAGGCGGCCGTAGCCAGACTGGGCGACTCCGTGGGGGCGATGGCCGCCATGCTGCCGGCGTTCGAGCAGGTCCGACCGTTCCTCACCCAGCCCCGGAGTCGGTTGCAGACAGCGAACCCGTCGAGCGTCTGGGCGGGGACGTCCTGTTCGATCACGTCTCCTTCCGCTACGGCCCCGACGGCCCGCCGGTCCTCGACGATGTCACAATCCATGCACGTCCCGGCGAGTTCGTCGCCATTGCCGGCGAGTCGGGCGCCGGGAAGAGCACCCTCTTCCGGCTTGCGCTCGGCATCGAGCAGCCTTCCGGCGGCGCCGTGTACTTTGACGGTCGCGATGTCAGGCACCTGAATGCGAAACAATTGCGCCGGAAGATCGGCGCGGTTCCCCAGGCGGTGTAACTCCATCCCCAGGACCTGTGGGACAATATCGTTGCTCATCACGACGGGACGACTCACGAGGAAGTCTGGCAGGCGGCGCAGGCAGCCGGGATCGACCGCGAGATTACGGCCATGCCCATGGGCATGTTGACGCCCGTCGGCACCAGCGGCGCCGTCATGTCGGGCGGCGAGAGCCAACGCATCACGATTGCCCGCTCGCTGATCCGCAATCCGCGCGTTCTCCTGCTCGACGAGGCGACGAACTGGCTGGACAACGAAAACCAGGCCAAGGTCATGCACAATCTGGCGGAGTTAACCTCGACGCGGATCGTGATCGCCCACCGCCTGTCCACCCTGAAGCAGGCCGACCGCATTTATGTAATGCGGGCGGGAAAGGTGGAGCAGAGCGGCTCGTTCGAGGAGCTGATGGCCGTCGAGGGCGTATTCCGGGACCTCGTGCGACGGCAGGTGACCTGAAAGACAGTGCCGGCCGACGACAGGAGGATCCGGATACTGCTTCCGCGCGTTCCCACCTTCGACGACGCCGCGCGCAAATGGGTTCGGGCGACCGGAATCAGGACTTCGCCCGCAATGTTGACATCGCCGCAGAGCCCCTAGACCACGCCCGGCGCTCTCTCATTTGTTGTTGCCGCCTCCAGGGCCTCGGCCATGCCGGTGAGGCCGAGCTGGAGCATGCATTCGATATTGGGCTGCCGCAGTGTCATGGTGTCAGTTCCTTGTCGTCGTTGTTCCTAAATTGTTCGATAACGAAGCCCGATGCGAACCGGTCAAGGTCGAGCGCCTCGGCGCAGAGCACGTCGAGGCACAGTTCGCCATGGTCTTCGGCGAGACGGATCATGCCCTGCACGTTGGCGAAGGCCTGCTCCATGCGGGTCCGCCCCCTGTAGAGCGCCCTTGCGAACCACTTCGGCCTGTTCTTGGCGTTCTTCCGGTAGGGAATGACGGTCAGGGAACCCCTTTCCCGAGTGCGTTGGCGATTATTGGCGCTGTCATAGGCCTTGTCAGCGACGATGACGCGGGACCGGACATCGGGGTCGAGGTCCATCAGGGTCTCGAAATGCGGGCTGTCCGCCGCTTGGCCGCCGGTCAGGTCGAAAGCGATCGGCAAGCCGTCGAAATCCGTCTTCAGGTGGATTCTTGGTGCTGAAACCGCCCCGCGAGCGCCTGGCCCTGCTGCCCCCCTGTTTGCGCCGGCCGCCGATACATGCGCGGGTCACGGTCGAATCGAACATTTGAACCAGATGCGCCGTGCCGCTCAAACCCGCCAGCGTGGCGAACGGTCAAGGGAGTACCACTGGCGCAATTTCGCGCTGCTGCGACCCGACCGGCCGGGCGCTTCCTGTGGAGCACTATTGCGCCGCCGCAAACAGAAGCCCTCGGCATCGCATCAGAGACGGTTCTCCAACACGTCGGCAATGGCCTCGCGGCCCTCGAACTTGCCGTAGAACGTGTCATGGTAGATGCCGTCCTCGGTAAAGCAGGCAGCGAGGGCCGCCCCATTGCCCGCCTCCACCGCCGCCGCGAAGCCTGGCAGCAAGGTGTCCAACGTCACCGCAATTTTCTTTCCAGTACTGGCCGCGCGCGCCGGCCCCCTACATCACCGCGCCGACCTGCCAGGGGATGAACTCGGCCGTGCCCAGGCCCTGGGCTTCGGACTTGGTGGCTTCGCCGGAAGCGACGGCGAGGAACTTGTCGAAAATCTCGCTTCCGACCTCCGCCACGCTGGCCGCGCCGTCGGTAATCGTGCCGCAGTTGATATCCATGTCCTCTTCGAGGCGGCGGTACATCTCGGTGTTGGTGGCGAGCTTGATCGAGGGCACCGGCTTGTTGCCGTAAACCGAGCCGCGCCCGGTGGTGAAGCAGACCAGGTTCGAGCCGGAGGCCACCTGGCCGGTGATGGAGCAGGGGTCGTAGCCGGGGCTGTCCATGAACACGAAGCCCTTGCGGTCGATGGGCTCGCCATAGCGGTAAACCCCGGCGAGGTTGGTGGTGCCGCCCTTTGCCGCCGCGCCGAGCGACTTCTCCAGGATGGTCGTCAGGCCGCCCGCCTTGTTGCCGGGAGACGGGTTGTTGTTCATCTCGCCGCCGTTCCGCTCCGTGTAGTCCTCCCACCAGCGGATGCGCTCGATCAGCTTGCGCCCGGTGCGCTCGTCGACGGCCCGGCGGGTCAGCAGATGCTCCGCGCCATAGATTTCCGGCGTCTCGGCCAGCACGCCGGTGCCGCCGTGGCGCACCAGCATGTCCACGGCCGAGCCCAGCGCCGGGTTGGCGGTGATGCCGGAATAGCCGTCCGAGCCGCCGCATTGCAGGGCTACGGTGAGCTCGGACGCGGCGACGGGCCGGCGCCTTGCGCGGTCCGCCTCGGGCAGCATGTCGCGGATGAGGTCGCGGCCCCGCTCCACGGTGGACCGGAGCCCGCCGGTCTCCTGGATGTTCATGGTCTGGAGGAAAGGCCCGCGCTGGATGCCGTAGGCTTCGAGCAGGAAGTCGATCTGGTTGACCTCGCAGCCGAGCCCGACCAGCACGATGCCGGCGAAGTTCGGGTGGCGGGCATGGCCCCAGAGCACACGCTGGAGGTTGTCGTAGCCGTCGCCCGCCCCGGCCATGCCGCAGCCGGTGGAGTGGGTCAGCGCGACCACGCCGTCCACATGCGGATAGTCCGCCAATATCCGCTCCTCGACCGCCTCGGCGATGAAGCGCGCCGCCGTCGCCGAGCAGTTCACGCTGGTCAGCACGCCGATATAGTTCCGCGTGCCGACGCTGCCGTTCGCGCGCAGATAGCCCTGGAAGCTCGCCCGGTTGCCCTCGGGCACGAAATCGACCGGCTTCATGTCCCGCCCGATGGCGTAGTCGCGCTCGAAATCGCCCATCGCGCAGTTGTGGACATGGACATGCGCGCCCGCCTCGACCGGCTCGCTCGCAAACCCGATGATCTGGTCGTATTTGCGGACCGGCTCGCCGACGGCTATCGGCCGCGTCGCGATCTTGTGGCCGGCCGGCACGACATCCAGCGCGGTGACGCCCTCGCCGGTTATCTCCGTTCCAGAGAGGATATCGACACGGGCGACGACCACATTGTCTTCGGGCGCAAGGCGGATGGAGAGGGTCATGACGGGCGGGCCTCCTAAGCGGCAAGCAGGCTGTGGAGTTCGGCGGCGCGGCCGGGCGCATCGAAGTCCCAGGCGAGCGCATTCAGGGCCTCGGCCGCATCGCCGAGCGCGGGCTCGGCGAGCGAGCGGAATTTGGCGTCGAGATCGGCGCGGGAGAGCGGGTTGCCCGGATTGCCGCGCGCCATAGCGGTCTCGCGCCGGTCGCTCCCGCCGTCCAGCCACTCGACCTCCAGCGCCGCCGAGCGCGTGTCCCGGCCCGGTTCGGCGACCGGCTCGACCCGGGAAAGCATGGCCCGCAGCCCGGAATCGGCCAGCGTCCCGGCGGTAAAGTCCCCTTCTACGGCCGGACGGCCGGCAAGGCCCAGCGCCGTGCAGAAGGCGAGGCTGAACTTGCCCTCGAGCGGGGTTTGCGGATCGGCCTTGCCGGCAAGGCGGATTGCGGCGGGATTGACGCGCACCTCGACGCGCTGCGCCTGGCGGCCCGCCGCCTCCGGTGCGAGCGCCAGCGCGGCGTCGATGACCGGATGGGTCAGCAGGCAGGCGGCATAGGGCTTGACCGTGTTGCGCAGCAGCTCCCAGCCGTCTTCGAAATCGACCGCGCCGATGCCCGCCGCGCCATCCTGCACAAGCGCGCCGGCGAGCCCGTTCCCGGATTCCAGCAAGGTCGTGGACGCCTCGAAGCCGGCGGCCGCCAGTTCGGCGGCAAGCACGCCGTTCATGGCCGCCTTGCCGGCATGGAAGGGCTTGGCGTGGGTGCCGAACGAGCCCGTCAGGCCGCCGGCCTGCGTGGCGGCGGCGCCGAGCGCGCGGGCAATTCCGTCCTCGTCGAGCCGCAACAGCACGCCCGCCGCAACCGCCGCGCCGAGCGCGCCGAAGATTCCCGTGGAATGCCAGCCGCGGAGATTGGCCACTCCGCCGATGCCGTTGCCGAGGCGCGCGCCGGACTCGAACCCGGCGATGAACGCGGCCATCATCTCCCGGCCTTCGGCCCCGGTCTGCTGCCCCACGGCCAGGGTTGCCGACCAGACCGGCGCGGAAAGATGCGCGGTCGCGCCGACATGGGTGTCGTCATAGTCGAGGCAATGGGCGAAGGTGCCGTTCACCAGGGCGGCGCCGGCCGCGCAGGTCGTGCCGCCGAGCGCAATGCGCGCCTCGCCGGCCGCCTGCCAGCTCTCGACGACGCGGCGCACGGCCGTGCCGGCCGGCTCGCCCACAGCGCCGAGCGTCACGCCCAGCGTGTCCAGCAGGCAGGCCCTGGCGGCTTCCAGAACCTCGGGCGGCCAGTTTCGTCCGGGTGCCGCAGCCGCCCACGACGCCACGCGCCGGATCGTTTCGTTTCCGCTCATGTCCCTGTGCATCCTTCCTCGCGCCCCGGCCGCTTCGCCGGTTACGGTTTTCCGCAGGCGCCCCACACCTCGTCCTTCCTGAGCCAGCCTCTATAGCCGTCGACGGCCACTTCGCACCAGCCGTCCCGGCGTTCGAGCACCGAGAGCAGCACGCCCGGCCGCAACAGGGCGACCCCGCTGGCGTCGGTCTCGGGCGAATGCCGCAGCCGGCGCGTCGGGCCCGTGACGATAGCGCGGGCCCAGTCCATCAAAAGGTGTGCGCTCATCCACCCGGTTTCTCCCGAGGGGTCCTCGATCTGCCGCCAGTCGAAATGCTCCCTGACGATCCGCACCGGCAGGCCCCGCTGCCGGTATTGCCAGCGCACCGCGTAGGTCGTGCTCGGCCCGACCCGGAGATTGGCTTCCGTCGCACGGATCGCGGCGTATCGCGGCAGGGGCTGGCCGGTGAGCCGGTCGCCGGCCGATACGGCCGCGGTCCAGAGGCACAGGACCGCTGCAATGGCGCTGCGAACGAAGGTCATCGCCTGGCTTCCGGCCAGATGATGAGCGCCAGCGCCAGCGCTACCAGCCCTTCGATCGAGATGACGGTCACGGCCATGTGGGCGCCCAGCCATTCGGCGAGCAGGCCGAGATGCAGGAAGCCGATCGGCGCGGTGCCGATGCAGATCGTCAGCATGCCCATGGCGCGATTGCGCATTTCCGGGCGGGCGCCGAGAAAGGTCAGGGTCGATTGCATGGTCGAGAAGCAGGCGCCTCCGATGCCGGCCGCAACCAGAATTGTGCCAGAAAGCAGGAACCAGGGCGAGGCCGCGAACACGATGGCGGCCGCCAGGTACGACGCCACGCCAAGGAAGTAGATGCGGCGGAACCAGACCGCGCGGGCGAACCAGGCGATGCCGAGCGCGCCGACCAATGCCCCCAGCCCTTCGGCGCTTTGCAGCACGCCGACCGGGAACGCCGACAGTTCGAGACTGTCCTTCCCGATCACCGGCACCATCGAGGTCATCGGGAAACCCCATATATTGAAGATGACGGTGACGGCCAGCGTGGCGACCAGCGGGCGGCTGGCCCGGACGTAGCGGAATCCGTCCCGAATGGCCGTGAGCAGGCCGGCGGGCGCCGCGCCCGCCCGCGCTCCGTCCTCGATGCGCACGCGCGCCATCAGGAGCAGCGAGAGCAGATTGAGGGCCGCGCCGGCGAAGAACGCCCCGGAAATGCCGATGCCTTCCAGCAGCGCCCCGCCCGCAAGGGGCCCGAGCATCCGTGTGGCGTTGTTGGTGGCGGTGTCGAAACCCATCGCCTGGGCGACCCGGCTGTCGCCGGCAATGTCCCCGAGCATGGTCCGCCGAAGCGGCATTTCGCCGGCCCAGATCACGCCGTTGAGGACGGCGCCCGCGGCGACATGCCAGAGCGCCAGCTCGCCGAAGGCGGCCAGGAGGCCCAGCACCGTCGAACTGGCGGTGAGCACGCACAGGCCCGCCATCACCAGAATCCGGCGGTCGAACCGCTCGGCCAGGGAGCCCGCGAGCGCGCCGAACAGCATGAGCGGAAAGAACCGCAGCACGAACAAGAGCGTCACGTCGAACGCCGAGCCTGTGCGGTCGTAAACCCACACGCCGACCGCCAGAATTTCCACCCAGCGGTTCACATTTGAGAGCGCGCCGGAGACCCACACGCGGCGGAACGCAACATTGCCGACAAGTGCGAAGGGACTTATTGTCTCTGCCATAGACTATGCAAACCCCACCCGCGTCCGGGGCGCAATCCCGAAAGCCGGCCCGGCCGCCGGATTGCGGGCGCGCCGTGCCGTTATCGGGAATGGCCGATATGCTTTACGCGCTTCACGAGATGCAGCGCTTTGCCTGGGCGCCCGCCCGCATGATGGCCGAGGCAGGGCGGCAGGCGGCGTCCAATCCGCTCCTGCCGATGGCTTGGCACCCCGCCGGGCGCGCGGTCGGCGCATTCTGCGAGTTGTTCGAGCGCGTCAGCCGCAAGCACGGCAAACCGGAATTCGGTATCCGGCATGTTTCGAGTGGCGGCCGGACGCTGGCCGTGCGGGAAAGGGTCGTCGCTTCCACACCTTTCTGCGACCTGCTGCATTTCGAGCGCGAAAGGCGGACCGGCGACCCAGTCGTGCTGGTGGTGGCGCCGCTTTCCGGCCATTTCGCCACTCTGCTTCGCGACACGGTGCGCGGCCTGCTCGCAGAGCATGACGTCTATATCACCGACTGGCAGGACGCTCGGCAGGTGCCGGCCGGCCGCGGCCCATTCTCGCTCGACGACTATATCGAAATGCTGCTGGACTTTCTCGCGCGGCTCGGGCCGGAGGTGCATCTCGTCGCCGTCTGTCAGCCTTCCGTGCCGGCGCTGGCGGCAACGGCGCTGCTCGCCGCGGCAGGCAAGGCCGCGCCGCGTTCGCTCGTGCTGATGGGCGGGCCGATCGACACGCGCGTCGGGGTCACGAAGGTCAACGAATTCGCCGGGTCGCACAGCCGGCGCTGGTTCGAGCAGATGCTGATCCAGACCGTGCCGCCGCCCTATCCGGGGTTCGGGCGGCGGGTCTATCCGGGCTTCATGCAGCTCTCGGGCTTCATGGGGATGAACCTCGACCGCCATGTCGGCGCGCATCTGCGCATGTTCGAGCATCTGGTGACGGGGGACGGCGAGAGCGCCGAAGCCCATCGCAGCTTCTATGACGAATATCTGGCGGTGATGGACATGCCGGCGGAATACTTCCTGGAGACGGTGCAGCGGGTGTTCCAGGAACACCACCTGCCGCGCGGCCTGTTTACGCATCGCGGCGCGCCGGTCGATACGGCGGCGATACGCGACACCGCGCTGATGACCGTCGAGGGCGAACGCGACGATATTTCGGGCGTCGGCCAGACGGAGGCCGCCCACCGCCTCTGCCCGAACGTGCCGCCGGAACGCCGCCGCCACCGGCTGCAGGCCAGGGTCGGCCACTACGGCATCTTCAACGGTCGGCGATGGCGGCAGGAGATCCTGCCGGACGTTGCCGATTTCATTCGCGCCGCGCGGGCGTAAGGAGCCGGGAACCCGATGAACGATATGGCACGCTCGGGCGAACCGCGGGGCGTCGCGGTCGCAACCCTCACCCCGATGACCGCCGGGCTGGAACCGGACTTCGACCGGTTCGCGGCGCATTGCCGCCGGATGCTG
>Ga0209020_1002498_pt1 | contig 14627 bp, 12 predicted proteins | sample PinacodermBB_FD_187298 | JGI IMG/M metagenome (GOLD analysis project Ga0209020, IMG submission 187298) | Host-associated microbial community of the marine sponge Aplysina aerophoba from Gulf of Piran - sponge pinacoderm, lysed by bead... | ecosystem: Host-associated > Porifera > Sponge >...
GCGGAGTTCCACCACGAGTTCGCCCGAGGCGTCCGTGTTCGCCGCGATCAGTGCGGTGGGACCAACCGCATCGATGAACCGGTCATGGAGCTCTGTGGTCGAGAGCCGCTCAGTCAACGTCGCTCTCCTGTGCCCACCCGCGAGTCATGCGTAGTACTCGCTGCCAACTCGCTCAAACCGGTCATTGCAGAGTTGCTCGAACGCCCGCAGCGAGAGCCCGTCGGGTTTCCCACCACCGCCGATCACTGCGCCCACGGCGACCGAGTAGAGGTAGTCGAGATGACGCTTCGGTGAAGTTGCGCCGTTGAGCCCTTCAAGGTGCGCAGTGACGGCATCGACCGCTGTGTCGCCCGCGCCGTTGAGCCGAGACCTGCCTCGCCTCGTGGCATCGAACGTCATGACCAGGTCGTAGAACGGCACGAGTTCCCCTCGTCTGACCTTGTAGCCCTTCTGACTGCGCTGACCCTTGTCGAGGATCGACACCTCTGCTTGGCGGAGGCCAGCATCTTCCACGGCATCAAGAAGCGCGCTCCACACGGCGTCATCGGAATTGTGGAAGACGACCGAGACACGCCCGTCCTTGACCACGACACGTTTCACCTCCCGGAAGGAGTCCGTGAGCAACCGTTGGTAGTCGGCCACCGTCTTGCCTCCGTTCTCGACGCGGCGTGACTTGTTGACGACGATCTCCTGGTCGTTGTCGGTCGGGTTCCCCAACCAGGACTCCCACACGATGTTGCAGTCCGCATAGTGGATGTTGTTACCAAACGGCGGATCCGTGAACACATAGTCGACCGAGTCGTCCGCGAGCCAACGCAGGTCGGTCGCCGACGCTTGGCTAACCTCGACATCGCCATCAGGAAGCACATCGTAGAGCCTGCAGACCTGGCGCACCTGGTGGCGGAACACCTCGAAGACGTTGGGCTCCGAGATCAACTGCGGGATGTAGAGAGTGCCCGTGAGCGGGCGCTGACCTCCCTTGGCGTTGTAGCGCCGCATGCGACTGGCGTGCCATGCCGTGTTGGTGAAAGCGAACTGCAGTGCCTCACGAACCGCCGTGTCCTCAACCAAACCAATCTGATGCCACAGCCGAGACAGCGCGATGGCGGGCCGACGAGCGAACATGTCAGCGACCGTCCGCACTCCACGAAGATGGAGCGCCGATCGGATATACATCTCCCGTGACGAGTCGATCGGTGCAGTCGGCATCCAACGAGTGGGGCGGCGGCGTCCTATCTTGTCGATGCGGTCTATCGCTTCTTTGGTGGGATGTCCATGGACCAGCTTTCCGCCCGACTCTGGAGCAAGCGTGATCCACCGCGGCACCGACGCGATCGGCACGCCGCCCCTCCGGTCGAACCACGACCCGCAGCTACCACACCGAATGTCGCGTGGGAGCGGGCGGTCGGGCTCAGTCGTGTCCCAAAGAACGATCTCCGACACGCACGTCGGGCACTCATAGACCTCCGACCAGACCGAATGACGCGCCAGACCGTGAATGACGCCGTCATCGGTGTCAACCGACGACCAATACAGGTCGCGCTCAGTACGACGCATCCAGGCGCGGTCGAGCGCAGCGACAGCTTCGGTCAACATCTCGGGGGACACGCGGTGCGTGTGGTTGCGGGCCAGATGCACCGCGCCCGGCGACAGATCCGAGAGCACAGCTCGGCGGCCTGTGAGCACCGCTGCAACTCCCGTCATTCCGGATCCGCAGAACGGATCGGCGACGAGACCACCCGGCACGGTCGACGCCTCGATGAACGGCGTGATCGTCTCGGGCGGCACCTTGGTCGGATACGTATGTGACGTGTACCAGGGCCCTCCTTTCGAGCCAGCCACATGTTCGGGCAGCGGCCCATGCGCGGCCATCGACGGGCGGACTATTTGCTTGTGGCCGGAAGATGCCATGCGTTGCCCCTCCTCTCAAGAATCTCACTGCACAGAGCCTCCACCGCGGCAAAGCTCCACCCAGCAGGGCAAGCACCGTCAGCGAGCAGATACCGCATCACCTGTGAGTGCAGCCACGGAGTGGTGCGACGCGACGCAGGCTGGTGCGCTACGTACTCCAACAGCTCCTTCTCAATCTCAGCCCGATCCGCCTCGCGCCGCCGGGCGCCGGCACCCGCCGGATCCCCTGAAGCAAGGTGCATCACCAGGTCGAAGTTCGCAACCCTCTCACCCTTGTCCTCGTGTCGGAGCCCCTTGAACGATGCCTGCCCCTTGTCCATCACAACCGCGGCTTCCACGCGCAACCCTGCCGAGTCGACAGCATTGCGGATGCTTGACCATACCGAATCATCGGAGTTGTGGAACTGCAGCGACGCCCATGCACCGGGGCGCATCACACGGCTGATCTCCCCCATCGCCTGGCTCATCGCCTTTTCGTAGTCGTCGAGCGTCGTTCGGCCCCTATCTGGGGTCAGCCGCCTGTTGACCACGGTCTCGGCAGCGACGTCGGTCTGTTCCCCAAGCCATGCCTCCCAGAGGAACGACGAGTCGCTGTAGTAGATGTTGGAGCCGAACGGTGGATCGGTGAACACATAGTCGATGCTGCTGTCCGCGACCCAGGCGAGATGCTCGGCGGAACCGGCGTGGACCTCACATGTGCCGGGCGCCTGCCAGGTTGCCCGGTACATGCCGGTGATCGTGGAGAGTTTCCGACGGAACAGGCTGAAGACGTTGAACTCGTAGTTCAGCGATGCCAAATACATGGTGGACGACAAGACGTTGGTCGGATGCCTCGGATGCCACTGGTAGCGGCGCGAGGCACGGTTGACGCTCGCGGTGAACACGAAACGAAGCCCGGCCCGCATCGAATCGTCGTCCACCTGCCCGATCGCTTCCCAGAGCGCCGACAGAGCACACAGGTTGCGCGCCGTGAAGAAGTCCGCCGAGGTCGCAATCCCTTGAACGGCGTGCTGCGCTCGCCACATCTCGCGCCAACGCTCCCAAGGAACCGTCGGATACCAATGCGGGATGCCGGCTCGCTCAACATCACGGTCAGCGACCGACGCGTCGACCGGTTTCACTAGCCGGGTGCGCTGCCCGCCAACACTGATGTTCTGTTGCACCGGCTCGGAGCGCAGCCAGCACAGATCCTTCTTCTTGAACGGTCCATGGCCCGCGGGGCACAGCATCGTGCTCCTGACCGCTCCGGCATCATGATCCACGCCCGCAACCCAGAACAGAATCTCGCGCTCACACGTCATGCAACGATACACATCAGACCAGACCGTGTACTCGACCCGCCCCTCCACCGCCCCGTACAGATCCATCTCCAACGGCTCGAGTCCAGCAAGCAACGCTGACGAGACCTCCGCAAACCGGACAGGGTCTATTCGCCGGGTGTAACCCCGTGCTATGTGGACCGCTGCAGGCGACAGATCAGACAATACCGCGTGCCGCCCGGTCAACAGGGCCGCAACACCCGTCTGCCCCGACCCGCAGAACGGGTCGAGCACCACGTCGCCAGGATCGGTGTAATGCTCAAGCAACCGAACCAGGCCCTCCACCGGAACCTTCGTGTGATACGAGTGCGCCCTATAAAAGACGCTGCCCTTCCCCCCCTCAATGTTGTCCGTCATCGGCCCACGCGAACGGGTCTCCCCACCCGCTGGTTGTCGGGGAGCAGAGTCAACCATGGCCTGCAGCCCTCGTTCCGTGGGAGCAGGCGACAGACACCGCGGTAAGCCTACGACCGCTCGACCCGAATCCCCAGAAGACCAATCCAATGACATACCCCGACAGCGTAGATCGGAGGTATGACGAACACGTTTGAGGGCCGCCAACCCCCAGTCAGGGACCCTCAACCAACCCGCCCCCCACGTTTACGCGCAGGCTCGCCAACTTGCGGCTGCCGAGACGGTGTTCGTGTTCGACTACTGGCGGCGGACCAGCAGTTGGAACTCGACTATGCCGTGGTCTGCCACCGACACCACGATCGGTGCTCTCGGTGCAGTGACGCCGAAGTCGGACCAGAAGATCTCGGTATGACCAACAATCAGACCGAGGCCGGGTTCGACGATCGTGGGGTGCAGATGGAAGGACACCTGGTTGGCGGTGCCGTTGACGGTCAGGTCGCCGACCGCTTCGACCTCGTGCGTGGCGCCCGACTCCAGGGCATCGACATCGAGTTGCACCGGCTCGGTGAGCACGAACGTCGCGGTCGGGTAGACACTGGCTCGGACCGCGCCGCGGATGGCGTTCTCGCGTCTGAAGTCGTTCGATTCGATCGTCGTCATGTCAACGGTTATCTCAGCGGCGACCAGCGTGCTGTCATCGATGATGAGTGAACCTGTCACGCCGCCGGTGCGGCCCACCGCGGTGACCTCGCCGACCGTCAGTTCCTCGTCCACGCGGAACCCGGCGAACGAACCGCTGGCGGTGTCGAAGTCGAACTCGCCGAATTCGTCGTCGACGATCCAGGTTCCGTCCGCGGCGCCTCCCGTCGGGGGTCCTGGGTCGGGTCCTGGGTCCGGCTCGGATCCTGAATCGGCCCCTGGGTCGGGTCCTGAATCGGGCTCAGAATCGGGCTCAGATCCTGAATCGGCGTCGTCTCTGCTCGGTGGCGGATCCGGGGTTGTGTCCCGTTCAGAAGCGAGGTCTTCTTGGAGCTGCTCGAGGCCTGCCCCGATGCTCACCGGTGCGGGCGTATCGCCACGGAAGAACACGAACCAGAACGCCGCAACCACCACGACCAGCAGGGCCAAGGCCCCGGCTGCCAACCATCTTCTTGTCAGTCGCGGCCCGTTCATGCCATCTCCTCGGCCACTTCTCTGCACGCCTTGATCGTGGCATCCAGCTCGACCTCGGTATGGGCCAGGGACGTGAACACGGCCTCATAGGCGCCAGGGGCGAAAGCCACGCCGCGGCTCAGCATCTGATGGAAGAACTGCGGGTAGGCGCCGTTGTCACAGACCGCCTTGGCGGACTCGAAGTCTGTCGGGGGCTCGCTGCCGAAGAACAGGCCCAACAGCGGTCCCACCCTGGGCACACAGGCCTCCACACCCGCTTCGTCGAACGCTGCGGTCAACCCCGCCTGGAGATACGCCGAGATTTCCGACAGTTCGCGGTAGGCATCGGGTGTCAGCAGTTCGAGGACTGCCAACCCCGCCGCGGTGGCCAACGGGTTACCCGACAATGTGCCAGCCTGATACACGCTTCCCAACGGGGCGAGGTTGCTCATGATCTCCGCCGAGGCACCGATCGCCCCCATCGGCAGGCCGCCGCCGATCACCTTGCCGAAACACCAGATGTCGGGGCTCACGCCGTACCACTCGGCGGCACCCCCATAACAGAGGCGGAAACCGGTGATTACCTCGTCGAAAATCAGCAGGGCCCCGACCTCGTCGCAGGCCCGGCGGAGCCCCGTGAGGAATCCGGCTGCGGGCTCGACTAGGCCCATGTTGGCGGCGACCGGTTCGACCACGACCGCCGCAACCGTCTCATTGAGTTCGGGCACGACGTTGTAGGGCGCAACCACGGTGTCGGCGACCGCGCCGGCCGTCACACCCGCCGATCCGACCAGACCCTGCTGGGCGACTCCGGACCCTCCGGCCACCAACAGTGCATCGCTGTGGCCGTGATAGTTGCCGGCGAACTTCACGATGCGGTCACGCCCGGTGGCGCCGCGCGCCATGCGTATGGCGGTCATGGTCGCTTCGGTGCCGCTTGACACGAGTCGTACCATCTCCAGGCCCGCGATGCGGCTCGATATCTCTTCGGCGAGGCGAACCTCGTTGTGTGTCGGCGCGCCGTAGCTCGTGCCCGAGGCCGCGGCGGCCTGCACGGCTTGGGTCACAGCCGGGTGGGCATGCCCGAGAATCGTCGCGCCGTAGCTCTGCACGTAGTCGATGTAGCGGTTCCCCTCGACGTCGTAGACGTAGGGGCCGCTGGCGCGGGCCACGAAATACGGTGTTCCTCCCACTGACCCGAAGGCTCGCACCGGCGAGTTGACGCCTCCAGGTATGACCGCCTCAGCGCGATCGAACAGCGCCCTGTTTGACGGCGCGCTGTTTGGCAGCGCCTTGTTTGACAGCGGGCTGTTTGACGGCGCGCTGTTTGGCAGCGCCCTGTTTGACAGCGCCTTGTTTGGCAGCGCCTTGTTTGGCAGCGCGCTGTTTGGCAGCGCGCTGTTTGGCAGCGCCTTGTTTGGCAGCGCCTTGTTTGACAGCGGGCTGTTGGCAGCTGCGTCGCTCATTGGAGTCTCTCGGCGAGCAGACGGGCGAAGTAGCTGCAGATCAGGTCTGCTCCGGCACGTTTGATTGCCAGTGAATGCTCGAACGCCACAGGCTCCAGTTCCAGCCAGCCGAGGCGCGCGGCGGCGTGGACCATCGCGTACTCTCCGCTGACGTGGTACGCGGCGATGGGGACATCGAATTCGGTTCTGGCACGCGCGATCACATCAAGGAACGGCAGAGCCGGTTTGACCATCACCATGTCGGCGCCCTCGGCAAGGTCCTCGCGGATCTCCTCGACCGCTTCACGGGCGTTAGCCACATCCTGCTGGTAGCCGCGTCGGTCGCCTCCACCGGCGATCGTCACGTCGACCGCATCGCGGAAGGGCCCGTAGAGCGCGGTCGCGTACTTGGCTGAGTAGGCGAGGATCGCGATGTCCGCGAAACTCGTTTCGTCGAGAGCCCCGCGGATGGCCGCCACCTGGCCGTCCATCATTCCCGAGGGTGCCACGATGTCGACTCCGGCCTGTGCCTGTGCGAGCGCCACCCGTGCATAGAGCTCGAGGGTGGCGTCGTTGTCCGGCTGACCTGTGGTGTCGAGCACCCCGCAATGACCATGGTCGGTGTACTCGTCAAGACACAGGTCGGCGATCAGCACCATCTCGTCTCCGTGGTCGTCGCGCAGATCCGCCAGCGCGACCTGCACGATCCCGTCCGGGTTCCACGCTTGCGACCCTTCGGCGTCCTTTGTTTCCGGTACCCCGAAGAGCAGCACCGCGCCGACCCCGAGCGCCCGGAGTTGATCGACTTCGGCTCGCAGCGAATCGCGGGAGTGCTGGAAGTGGCCGGGCAACGACGGGATCGGCTGGGGTTCATCAATGCCCTCGCGCACGAACAGCGGAGCAACCAAGTCATCAACATGGAGATGTGTTTCTGCTACCAGCCTTCGAAGCGCCGGAGTTCGGCGCAGACGGCGCAGGCGGCGTTGCGGAAAGGGCACCCAACCAGACTACGCCCTACCGGTCCCATAGCGAAGCGAGCAGGGGCAAACCAGGAGGGCGCGCGGGGAAGGGGCACGGCCGTGTCGCATTGTCGCGGTCTCCGGGGCCGTCGGCGGGTCGGTGTCACACCGCTCTGTCATCGTTGGGTTCTCGATTCCGGTCAGTTGTTTGACGTGCCAGATGCGATTTCCCCGCTAGGCCGGTGTTGAGCCAGTTGATCCAATTTCAGGCTGCTCGGGTATCGCCCGGCTCGCGGCTGTCGGCTACTACTCTCCGTGAAAGGGAAACCAGACCATGGCCTACAGAACCATCGACCTCTTTGCAGGAGCGGGCGGGCTCACCGCAGGCTTCTGGCTGGCACGCGACAGCGCGGGAGCTGAACTCTACGACCCCGTCTTCGCGGTGGAGCACGACCCAGCGGCTGCGGCCACCTACAAGGCCAACTTCGGCACACACGTCCATGACGGGGACATCGAGTTCGTGGACCCCAAGGTGTATCCCAGCGCCGACATCGTCATCGGAGGGCCGCCCTGTCAGGGGTTCTCTCCGCTGGGTCGTGACCGCGACGCCGACTCAAGGGCGGCACTCAACGGACTGTGGGAGCACTTCCTCGCCACAGTCGTGCAGGTGCGACCGCGAGCGTTCGTGATTGAGAACGTCCCTCAGTTCCAGCGGTCCGCACAGTTCAACGAGCTGCTCGACCGGATGGCCAGTCACCCTTTCCTGTCACAGTTCGGATACGGCTACGGGGTACTGAATGCAGCGGACTACGGCGTGCCGCAGACCCGTAGACGGGGCATCTTCATGGCCGTCCGCAAACAGTCAGTGCCTTGGCCCCCACCGCCCACGCACGGCGACTCGCCGATGTTCGAACAGCCGTATCGCACAGTACGCGGCGCGATCTCCGATCTGCCTGCCGAGCCCACTACAGATCAACCCACCACAGCAGAGGACGGCTCCCAGGATCTCCATATCCGGCGCAACCCGCGGGACATCTCCCTGCAGCGTTACCGGGCGATCCCACCGGGAGGCAACCGCTTCGATCTGCAGCGCAATCGTCCCGACATCACGCCCGCGTGCTGGCTCAACAAGCCCACGGGCACGACTGATGTGATGGGTCGGATGTGGTGGGACCGTCCAGGGCCGACCATACGGACCGAGTTCTTCAAGCCCGAGAAGGGACGTTACCTACATCCTGAGCACGAAAGGCCGATCACCCACCGCGAGGCTGCTCGACTCCAGAGCTTCCCCGACACATTCGTCTTTGAAGGAACCAAGATCGAGATCGCCCGCCAGATCGGGAACGCAGTCCCCCCGGTGCTCGCCCGTGAGATCGCTCTGCACCTCGCGCGTATCCTCGAATAGGGCCGGAACGCAACTGGTCAACACCACGATCCACCTGGCCACCCTCAGTCTGCTGGCCCAGATTCGATCATCTGTCGACTCAACTTGAGATAGAGGTCGCGGTCGGGACTGGGTTCTGACGCTTCGTTGGTATCAGCGAGTCGCCACCACCCTTTGCCCAGCCAGACACTGCGATCCGCTCCATTCTCGGCCGGGGCGACCCGGCAAGAAACCAGTTCCCCCTTGTAGGGAACAGGGAGCCCCAATCCTCGGGCGATGTGGGGGTCAGCCCCCTGGTGGCCCAGGATCAAGAACCCCTCGCCGCCAAGGTTCTTGGCCAACCTCGCATCACGCGCCCGCTTCATCGGGTCCTTCTGCTGTGCAACCGTCGCCATGGTCAGCCGGTCGATGATCTCGCCTTGGATCTCGGCCAAGAGCGCGTTCACGCGCTCTTGGCCTGAAGTGTTCAGCAGGATTTTGCGTCGGCTCTCTTGGCTCGTCCGCCGAAGCAGGTTCGGGGGCAGGTGACGAGGTCTGTGTAATTGGAGGGCGTCGTTTGGTGGACATCAGCGCCTACCTCAATAGGTAAACACCCCACAACAGGAGTTGTCTACCTCGGGTTCATTTGCAAGACGAACAGACACGGAAATGAGTTCACCCACGCCCCTGCTTTGATCGCGGGGCAGCCACCATAACGATTCACCATGCGGGTGCCCTCCTGACCGGACCACGGACCGTTCTTCACCGTGCGCCGGGGTCGCGGGGTCCTAGAACATGCGGCCTTCGATGCGGCTCGCCGCCAGCCACATTCCCATGTCGTAGATGGTCTGAGACATCGCCTGGCCGATGAGGTCGAGCTTGCGGACCTGCTCGATCCGCACTGATGCCTGCTCGAGTTCCCGCTTGGGCAGCAACTCTGCGAAGAGGCCGCAGGCGTCGGCGAGGCAGATGATCACGACGTCACGAGGATCTGGGATCTCGTCGCTGAACAGCACGCCCATGATCCGCAGCTTCACTTCGCGCTCGGCTTTGCCGTCGATCATCGGGTAGCGGCGCGACTTGAAGACCCACAGGAATCGGTCGTCCTCACGCTCCAGGATCCCGATGTCGACCATACGCCGCAGCGCCTCCTCACGGATCTCCACGGAGTGGGTCGCCTCCTGCTCGACCCAGTAGCGGGCATCTCGATGTTGGTGTTGCGGGTCTGCGGCGATTCGAGCGAGTGTCGGGTCGAGCAGGCTGTCGCCGGTCGGTGTGTCGTCGACCAGGACAAGCCTCTCAGGGTCGGTGTCGATGCGGTACTCCATCGCCAAGTCCATCAGCACAGCGCCAGCAAGGATCCGATCCAGCAACCAGCTCGGCACATGCACGAACTTGCCGTCATCATCACGCAGCAACAGCAATATTACTTCTTCAGCGAATCTCAACATGGTCCTGAACGGCCCCCAGTCTTGTCTTGTTTCGCAACTCTCGAAGGAGTTCCGGGTTCGGTCAGAGGCTAGCACTCCCACCGCATCGAAACTTTATCGCTTGGTTTCGGCGGTGCCCGAGAAGTGGTTCACGATCGCGTCGACGAGTCCGTCGATGGTGTGCGGTTCGGCTTCCACATCGACCGTCAGGCCCAACTCCCGCGCAGTTGCTGCGGTGGCGGGACCGATACAGGCAATCAATGCAGGGAGGTTCTCGGCACCGACTCCGCGGTGGAGATGGCTGACAGTCGACGACGACGTGAACGCCACTGCATCACTGTGCCGACAGGCCCACATGTCGGCATCGCTGACCGGTACGCCGACTGTTCGGTATGCCGCGACGTCGTGGACCGTCCAACCTCGTTTGCGGAGCTCTTCGGGGAGCAGCCTGCGGGCCGCCGCGGCGCGGGCCAGCAGGACGGTCGCGCCGTCGCGGCTCGGAAGAGGCATCGCTTCGAGCAGGCCCTCGGCAATCGACGTGTCGGGGATGAGATCGACTCTGATGCCCAGATCCTGGGCGCGTCCAGCCGTGCCGGGGCCGATCACCGCGACCGACACGCCCGGATTCAGCGGCACACTGTCGAGCGCTTGGGAGACTTTCGTCGCCCCGTTGGGGCTGGTGATCACAAGCCAGTCGGCCTGACCCAGACGGGCGAGGCAGTCTCTCAGGACCGCACCGCCATCGACGGGGTCCACGATCTCGATTACCGGCACCGAGACCGCGGTGGCGCCGCGTTCCGTCAACGCGTCGGCAAGCGCCCCGGCCTGCTCACGAGCTCTGGTGACCACCACCCGAACGCCGTCAAGAGGGCGACCAGACCCCGGCCCGCCAGACCCCGGCCCGCCAGACACTGCCGGCCCGTCAGGCACTGCCGGCCCTTCGGGCTTCTGCCAACAGGGCGTGGCCACCGGAATCGTCAAGCAGGGAGCGGGCCGTCGAGCGGCCGAGGAAGTCGGGGTCCGACCCGCGGCGTTGCTGCCGTAGCAGAGTTCGACCGTCGAGCGAAGCCAGCATTGCCACCAATTCGATACTGCCGTCGCTGTCGCCGTCGCCGTCGGTGTCGGCCGCGTCGCGGAGCACCGCAATCGCACCCGCGGGAAGCGTGCAGTCTCCGCCGAGCTCGGCAAGGAAGGCTCGCTCAGTGTCCACGACCCGCCGTGCGGCGGGATCCTCAATGGCTCCCAGCGCAGCCAGCGTGTCGTGGTCGTCGGCCCGGCATTCGATAGCAAGCGCACCCTGGGCGACTTGGGGAACCATGACTCCATGGTCGAGCGGGTCAAGCACTTCAACGTCCAATTCAAGGCGCTCGACCGCGGCCATCGCCATCACGATCGCGTCGAACTGCCGGGCCTTGCCCAGGCGTGTTGCGATATTGCCTCGCAGGTCTGAGAACACCAGGTCGGCGCGGTGCCAGGCGAGCTGTGCACGCCGGCGCACAGACCCGGTCGCGACACGGGCGCCTTCGGGAAGGTCGCCCAGGCGCGTTCCCACCAGCGCGTCGCGGCTGTCTCCCCGTTGAGGCACCGAGGCAAGAACCAACCCGTCAGGGGTGACAGAGGTGAGGTCTTTGGCGGAATGCACCGCAATATCGGCGCGGCCGTCGAGCACCGCTTGTTGCACTTCCTTAGAGAAGACCCCCTTCCCGCCCATCGCCTGGATCGGGGTGTTGCGTCGCCTGTCGCCGGAGGTTGACACGACGAGTTCTTCGACCCGGTCCGCCACGCCCGCCGAGACCAGCAGTGACGCCACATGACGCGTCTGCCACAAGGCCAGGGGGCTTTGCCGTGTAGCAGCGAGCATGGTTCGCTACGCCGTCGGAGCGCTCGGGTCCGCCGCGCCCAACGACCGTTCCGACGGGAGCTCAAAGCGGTCTTGTCCTTCGGTTGCGCCGGCCGACCGTTCCGAGGGGAGCTCAAAGCGGTCTCGTTCTTCGGTTGCGCCGGCCGACCGTTCCGAGCGGAGTTCAAAGCGGTCTCGTTCTTCGGTTGCGCCGGCCGACCGTTCCGAGGGGAGCTCAAAGCGGTCTTGTCCTTCGGTTGCGCCGGCCGACCGTTCCGAGCGGAGTTCAAAGCGGTCTCGTTCTTCGGTTGCGCCGGCCGACCGTTCCGAGCGGAACTCAGAGGTCATAGAGATCCCGCAGAGACTCGGCCAGGCGATCCCCGCGGGCCCGTCCCGCAGCTTCTTTGAGACGAGTCGACGGCCCGTGCAGCATCTTGTTGACAATCCGTCTGGTGAGAGCCTCCACGGCCGCCCGCTGGTCGGCATCGAGTTCCGGCAGTTTCGCGCTGATCCGCTCGAGCTCCGCCAACCTGATCTCCTCGGCCTGCTGACGGAGCGCACTGATCAGCGGCGCCACCTCGCGTGCTGAGGTGATCGACCGGTAGCGCTGAACCTCAGCATCGACTATCTCCACGACATCGGCGACTTCACGGTCGCGGCTCTCAAGGCCACCGTCGATGAACTCGCCGATGTCGTCCATGTTGAGCAGGGTGACGCCCTTGAGCCGGCCAGCCGCAGGGTCGACGTCGCGGGGAACGGCAATGTCGACGATCACCAGTGGCAGTTCGCCGCGCCGAGCGGCCATCGTCGCCACATCGGTGGCCGCCAGGATCAGTTCGGTTGCTCCGGTGCTGGTCACCAGCACCGCCGCCCGTGAGAGGGCATCGGGGAGTTGCTCTATGCCCACGGCCTTCCCATCGCAGAGCGCGGCGAGCTGCTCGGCCCGCTCACGGGTGCGGTTGGCGACAATGATCTCGCAAGCACCGGCTCTGAGCAGGGACTTGACCGTTCCCTCTGCCATCTCACCAGCGCCGACCACCAGCACACTACGTCCCGTGATGCCGCCGATGCGATCATCGGCCAACGCCACCGCGGCCTGAGACACCGAGGCGATTCCCCGCCCGATCGAAGTCTCGGACCGGGCGCGTTTGCCCACTTCGACAGCGTGCCGGAACAGGGCGCCGAGTGCCGACCCCACTGTGCGTTCCGAGACCGAACGATCCCAGGCGTCGCGTACCTGCCCGAGAATCTCATGCTCGCCCACCACCGCAGAATCAAGGCCCGCAGCAACCGAGAACAGGTGCCGGACCGCATCAGCGTCGTGGTATGCGTAGAGATGGTCGGCCACGTCTTCGGGTGCCAACCCTGCATGGCGGGCCAGAAACTCACGCACATCCTGATAGCCGCCGTGGAAGCGCTCTGCGTAGGCGTACACCTCGACACGGTTGCAGGTTGACAGCACCACCACTTCGGAGAGATTGTCCGCCTGCGACAGTCCGCCGAGCACTTTGGGCAGGTCGTCGGCTGCAACGGTCATCTGCTCGAGCTTGGCGAGCGGAGTCGACCGATGATTACACCCAATCGCGACGATCGACACAGCGGAGTTCCTCAAATCCGGTACGGGAGCGGGTCGTCGTGACGCCGCTCAATACTTCAGGGTTCAATACTTCAGGCTCAATACTTCACAACAACAGAACGGTACCTGTCTCAGGAGATTTCGGCGACCTCGCCGCTGTGGGGCGGAAACAGGCGCTGGAGATGGAATCCGAGTATCTGCAGTTCGGTGGAGAGGTCGACGCAGCGGACGTCGATCCCCTCGGGCACCACCAACACCGCCGGGGCGAAACTGAGAATCGAGCGAACCCCGGCCTCGACGAGCAGATCGACGGTCTGCTGCGCCCCCTCGGCGGGAGTGGTGATGATCCCGATCGCAACCTGGTGTTCGGCCACGACCTCGGGCAGGTGCTCAGGATGATGCACGGCCACCCCGTTGATCGTGGTTCCGATCTTGTCGGGGTCGGTGTCTACCGCGGCGGCTATCGGGAACCCCCGGTCTGTGAATCCGGTGTGGTTGGCCAGCGCCAAACCGAGATTGCCGAGTCCGCAGATCACCACCGGCCAGGTGTTGGTCACCCCCAGCGCACAGCTGATCTCAACGATCAGGTGGTCGACGTTGTAACCGACGCCCCGGGTGCCGTGCGGGCCGAGGTAGCTGAGGTCCTTCCGTACCTTTGCGTCGTTGACCCCGGCCAGTTCGGCGAGACCCACCGAGGAGACGGTCGTCGGACCGCTCGCAGCCAGCTCCAGAAGGCTCCTCAGGTACACCGGCAGACGGGCGACCGTTGCTTCAGGGATGGGCTCGTTGCCGGTCACCACCACAACCGTAGCCGCTGACAGTCGACACGCTTCAGTTCGTTCGACACGCCACAACCCCAGGCAACCCGGTTACGACATTGCAGACAAATGCACGACAACCCCTGCGGTCTTGGAGCGAAGCTTCGCGACGGGCTGCCGCCTCGGCGGACAACCTCCGCGAAACTGTTTGGGCCAGCTTGGCGGCACCGAGCCCGAAACCGCGCCCGCTTCGTCGCGTGCCGCCGCCGGCAGCCGGCGGTGGCGACTGAGCTGTGGGCGATGATGCTGACCGGGCTGCGCGACCGGGGCTTGGCCGACGCGTCGGTCGCGTGCTGTGATGCCATGGGGGCTGGCCGAGCCGGTCCAGGTGTTCTGGTTCGATGCGGGTTTGTGTCTGTTGGTTGGCTGGTGTACGGTGCCGGTGACTGCGTCGGCAGTCTTTGTTTGGTTGAGGAGCCACCTTGAACTATCACATCAACCTCCCCCCCCCCCCCCCCCC
>Ga0209020_1002501_pt1 | contig 14608 bp, 11 predicted proteins | sample PinacodermBB_FD_187298 | JGI IMG/M metagenome (GOLD analysis project Ga0209020, IMG submission 187298) | Host-associated microbial community of the marine sponge Aplysina aerophoba from Gulf of Piran - sponge pinacoderm, lysed by bead... | ecosystem: Host-associated > Porifera > Sponge >...
GTGGTGCCCGCCACTGCTCGTCATCGCGCCTTGCCGACGACGAAAAATCCTCCGCATATTATGACGCCAATTAACCAGACACCACACTAGTGCGCGTATTCGACAGCCCGGGTCTCGCGGATCACCGTGACCTTGATCTGACCCGGGTAGGCCATCTCATTCTCAACCTTCTTCGCCACGGCCCGGGCCATGGATGCGGCCTCGTCATCGGAAATCTGCGCCGCTTGGACAATGATCCGGAGCTCTCGTCCCGCCTGCACGGCGTAGGACTTTTCCACTCCCTTGAAAGAGTTGCTGATCCGCTCCAACTCCTCGAGCCGGCGGACGTACGTCTCGAGCATTTCGCGCCGCGCCCCCGGACGCGCGCCGGAAAGGGCATCGGCGGCATCCACCAAGGGCGCCAGTATGGTTTCCGCCCTGACTTCCTCATGGTGGGCGGCGATGGCGTTGACGATCTTGGGCGACTCCCCGTATTTCCTCGCCAACTCGCCGCCGATGATGGCATGCGAGCCTTCGACCTCATGATCCACGGCCTTGCCGATGTCGTGAAGCAACGCCGCCCGCCGAGCCTGTTTTTCGTTGAGGCCCAGCTCGGCCGCCATGCTGCCGCAGATGAACGCCATCTCGATGGAATGCAGGAGCACGTTCTGAGCATAACTGTAGCGGAACTTCAGCCTCCCCAGGAGCTTGACCAACTCGGGATGAACACCATGGACGCCGACATCGAAAACCGCCTTCTGTCCGGCCTCCTTGATCACGTCGTCGATCTCCCGTTCGGATCGGCGCACCACCTCCTCGATTCGGCCCGGATGAATACGGCCATCGGAAATGAGCGTCTCCAGGGACAGGCGGGCGATCTCGCGGCGGATCGGGTTGTGACCCGAGATGATCACGGACTCGGGCGTATCGTCGACGATCAGATCGATGCCGGTGGCCGCCTCCAGGGCCCGGATATTCCGCCCCTCACGGCCGATGATTCGACCCTTCATCTCGTCGTTGGGGAGGGACACCGTCGAAACCGTCCGCTCCGTGACGAAGTCTCCGGCCAATCGCGCTATGGCCAGCGCGATCATCTTCTTGGCCTCGCGATCGGCCTCCGACTTTGCCTGCTCTTCCATGAGCCGGATACGCTTTGCCGAATCGTACCTCGCCTCCTCGAACATCTCCTCCATCAAGCCCTTCTTCGCCTCTTCGCGGCTGATGCCGGCGACGATCTCGAGCTGTCGCTTGGCCTCGCCGACGAGGCGCTCCGACTCGGCCTCTTTCTCAACCAGCGCCTGCTCTTTCCTTTCGATGGTGCCTTCCCGATTGGAGAGGCCGGTTTCTCTGTTTTCAAGACCTTCCAGACGTTTGTCCAGCACCTCCTCTCTGGTCAGCAACCTCCGCTCCAGCGACTGAAGGTCTTTTCGGGTCTCCCGCATGTCGTTTTCGAACTCGGTGCGGGCCTTCAGGACCCCGTCCTTGGCCTCTATCTCCGCCTCCTTCCGGATCGCATCGCCTTCCCGCCGCGCCTCATCCAGTATACGCGCGGCGGTGCTCTCATCGAGCTCCCTTTGGAGCTGGTGCTGTTTCCTGCGGATCAGGACTACGACGACGGTCAACGAGCAACCCAGAACGAGACCCAAAATCAAAGAAAACCATGTAACCAAAACAAGCTACCTCCCGGAAGCATGGGAACGACATGGGGGCCTTTCCGCCAAACCATCCACACGATCCACCCTGTCACCGCAGGCGATGACCCTCTTCTCCGTCACGATGGCGTAAACCGGCAGATCCCCCGGTTCCACGGGCACTTCCTCCAGCAACTGGAATTCATAGGCCAAGGCGATCCTTGGCACACGGGCATCCAAGCCGCCCAACAAACGGTCGTACCAACCGGTCCCGCGCCCCAGGCGATTGCCGTTGCAATCAAAGGCGACACCCGGAACGAACACCACGAGTCCGGCATCGCCGCCGCGGGGCAACCGCCGGCCCCCCGCTGGCTCGCGAATCCCGTACCGGCCGGGTACCAGATCCGCCGTCGACCGCACCTGAAAAATGTTTGAACAACCGCCCGAAACCTTCGGATAGTACAGCCCCTTGCCTGTCGCCAGAGCGTCGCGAGCTATCTCCGACGTCTCGACTTCGTAGGCCGCCGGACTGTAGAGCCCAATGGCTTCCGCGGACTGGTACGCAGGAAGCGCGAGCACGAAGCGCTGAATCGCCTCTCCCCAGGCGCAAACCAAGGTCGACGAAAGAGCTTCTCTTTTCGCTAGAATCGCACCCCTGAGTGCCCGTTTCTTGTCCCCCATCAAGGAACTCATGATCAAGTCCTATGCAAGGGCGCCCAGGGCGAGGTGTGGGGAGGCCTGCGCTGTTCTACAAAGGCGCAGGACTCAACGGCAGGAAGGCACTTCGATCACAAGCCGGCGCAGAGTCTCCTCCGGGATAACGGATGCCTGTGAGGTGACGGTGAATCTCCCCCTCTTGAAATCCACTGTCTGGAAAACGACTCTCTTCGCCGGACACGATACATCACTTCAACGAACTCCAGGAAATCTTTTTTGCCTGTTGCCGGAAATGCCCTGCCTGCTACTCCTCGGCCCTTGGTTCAGTATCCCACACAAGAGCATGGGAATAAATAGACCCCGCCCGATACAGCCCTCTCCTAGTCATCGTCGGACAAAGCCGTCGTCAGTCTCTCGATCAACCGATCAACCCGATTCGTCACCGCATCATGGCTGTCTTTGAGGCGGTAGTATTCGTCGGCAATATTGAGCGCCACGAGCATGGCCACACTATACTTGCCCCTTGGACTCGCCGACTTGCTGACCTCGTGCATCTTTCCATCGACATATTCCGCCACCCTCCGGATGTGTTGCTCGTCGTCATCGCTTCGGAGAGTGACCTTCTGTCCCAGGATCTTGACTTCGACAGCTTTTTGCATCGTCGTCAGGAAAGGTCAAGATGTTCGAACTGGCCGATGATCTTCGTCAGTCGCTCACGCAACGCGGCCCGTTCGCGTTCGAGCCGTTGGATCCGGTCGCTCAGGCTCTTGCATTGCGCGTCACGCTGCTGCAGGCGCGTTTGCGCTTCGGCCTTGTCCTTTTTCATCCTCTGATTCTGCTCGACAAGACGCTCCACCCGGAGCTCCAACTGTTCGAGTTTGTCAAGGTCCATGACAGAAATACTGCGCAAATCTTAACAATATAGTTTAAGATTCGCCGGGGACCGATGTCAAGCAGCAAAAATATTCGGCGGGCCTACTCGAAAAATGCGTCCACGAAGGCGTCCGGATCGAACTCCTGGAGGTCGTCGATCCCTTCCCCTACGCCGACGTACTCCATCGGGATAGCCAACTCTTGCTGGATCCTGAGCACCACACCGCCCTTGGCGGTGCCGTCCAGCTTGGTCAAAACGATTCCGCTAACGCCCACCGCTTCCTGGAAGATCCTCGCCTGCGCAACGGCGTTCTGACCGGTGTTGGCATCGACCACCAGCAAGGTTTCGTGCGGCGCCCCTTGCTGCACTTTGCCCAGGACGCGGCGCATCTTCTTGAGCTCCTCCACCAGTTTCACCTTGTTGTGAAGCCTCCCGGCGGTGTCGATGAGAAGAACGTCCGCGTGCCGTTTCTGCGCCGCGTGGACGGCATCGAATACGACCCCGGACGGATCCTGTCCCGGACCGTGCTTGATGACCTCGGCCCCTGCCCGGCCGCCCCAGATTTCCAGTTGCTCGACGGCTCCCGCCCGGAACGTATCGCCGGCGGCCAGCAGCACCCTTTTCCCGCTCTGCTCCAGTTGATGGGCCAGTTTCCCGATGGTGGTGGTCTTGCCGACCCCGTTGACCCCGACCACCAAAGTCACCCATGGAGACGCCGAATACCGGCGCCCCTCCATGCCCTGGTTCTCCTTCAACAGGCCGGCCAGCGCCCGCCGCAACAACTCGGTGCCATTGCCGCTCCCGGCCCGGCTTGTATCGCGCACGGCAGCCAGCAGCCTCTGGGTGGCCTGGACGCCAAAGTCGGCGCCGAGGAGCAACTCCTCCAACGCTTCCCAGTCGTTTTCCGACGAGCCGGTCTCCGCCAGGACGTGCTCCAGCCGGCCGGCCCACGCCGCCCTGGTACGGGACAAGCCCCGCCTGAGACGCGCAAGGAACCCTTCTCTCTGATCCATGGACCGGTGCCCTCGATTGGTGATGACGGGGATGGGGTGTGCGCGGGCTGTTTGAACCGCCCCTAGACCATCTCCACGGACACGATCTTGGAAACTCCGGGATCTTCCATGGTGATACCGTAGAGCACGTCAGCCGCCAGCATCGTCTTCTTGTTGTGGGTGATGATCATGAACTGAGACAACCGGGTCATCTCCCTCACGATATCGATGAACCGCTCGAGGTTCACGTCGTCAAGCGGCGCATCCACCTCGTCGAGGAAACAGAACGGGCTTGGCTTGGTGAGGAAGATCGCGAACAGAAGACTCACCGCGGTCAGGGCCTTCTCGCCTCCCGAGAGCAGGCTGATGGATTGCAGCTTCTTGCCGGGCGGTTGCGCCACGATGTCCACGCCGGTCTCCAGATAGTCGTTCTCGTCGGTCAGCGTGAGCGACGCCTTCCCGCCGTCGAACAATCTGGGGAAGATCACCTGAAACTCCTGGTTGATCTTCTCGAAGCTCTCCTTGAACCGCAGCCGGCAGATTCGGTTCAGCTTGGTGATGGTCTGTTGCAGGTCGGCCATGGACCGCTCCAGGTCCTCCCGTTGCCCGCCCAGGTAGCGGTTCCGTTCGGTGAGCTCCTCGAACTCGCCGATGGCCGCGAGATTCACCTCGCCCATCCGTTGCAGCCGGCTCCGCAACTCCGCCACCTCCTCGGCAAGGTAACCGGCGGACGGGGCTTCGCCGTCGGCCGCGGGCGTAAACTCCGCCAACTCCACCGTGTACTTGTCCCGGATGTCGTCGCACAGGTAACGCAGCTCCGTGGCCTTCTCGTTCTGCAACGCCTGCAGCCGCACCATGTCCTGTTGCCTGGCATCAATGTCGGGGCGAATCAGGTGAACGGCCTCTTCCACCTCCCGGATCCGGCTCGAGAGCCCGTCATACTCCTGCCGGCGCGATGCCACCTCGCTCTCCGCATCCTGGAGCTGTACCCGCAACGTCCGGATCCGCGCCTGTGACTGCTCGCGGGCTACCTTCACCTCCTGAGTCCTGCGAATCATTTGCGCGATCTGTGCCTCGCGCTCCCGGAGTTGCGAAGCAAGCTCGGCGTGGAGGCTCACCCGGTTCTCGAGATTCGACCTGGAGTTCTCCTCCTTCTCCTTCGCCGCCACGGCCCGTATGCGGGAGGCGGTCAGCCGCGAATCCGCGGTCCGCAACTCCTCCTCGGTCTGACGGCAAGAACTCTGGTTCTCCCGTACGCGCGCTTCCAGCGTCAGTCGTTCACGCTCGCTCTCCGCGATGGCCGTATCGCACTCCACGATGGAGTCGGTCAGGGCGTCGATCTCGGCTGACAGGTGACCCAATTCCTCCCCGATGGTCGCCATGTCCTGGTGGGAACGGGCAATGGCCTGGTCCGTCCCCAGCAACTCATGCTCGAGTTGCACCTTGGCGACCGCCAGGTCCCGGGCTTCGTCCGTCAACCGTTGGCGTTCGGACTCCGTTCGTTGCAACTCGGACCTTGTCTCGAGGACACGTTCTTCCTGGCCGCGGACCCGTTCCTCGTTGGTGGCGACCTCCTGCTCCAACTCCCTGATCCTGCGGCGCCGCGAAATCGGATTGCCCTCCAGACTCTCCGCGCTCCCGCCGGTGACCACCCCCATGGGATCGATGACCTCGCCGTCCAGAGTCACCAACGAATGGCTGAATCCGTTGGAGCGCCAAAGCCCCAGCCCCGATTCCAGATCCCGGACCACGGCGACGTCGCCCAACAGATAGTCGGCCACGTCGCCGTAACCCTCTTTCACCTCCACGAGCCCGAGCAGTGGGGCGATGACATCCGGACCCGACAGGGTCACCGGCAGGGTGCCGCAACGGCGTTGGAAACGGCGCGGAATGAATCCGCTCCGTCCCGCCGATTCACGCTTGAGGTACTCGATGGCCTCCACCCCCTCCTCGTGTCCCTGAACGATCACGTACTGGAGCCGTTCGCCCAGCACCGCCGTCAGTGCCTTCTCCATGTCCTCCGGGGCCTCGATGAAATCGGCCACTACGCCGCAGATGCCGTCCGACTGGCCGTTGCTCTGATGCTTGAACATGACCGCGCGGACACCGTCCTGGTAGCCCTCGAAGTTCTTTTGCAGTGTTTCGAGGGAGCTCAGGCCGGAACGGGCCTCCTGCAAATCCTCCTTGAGTCGCCCCAGGGCCTCCTCGTGCTCGGCCAGGGCCGCCCGGGTGCTCTCCAACTCCGTGTCGGCCCGACGCCGGCGCTCATCCATCTCGGACGCGCGCGTCTCGCACTGTTCAAGCTCCCCGGACTCCCGGGTGCGCCGGCCGTCCAGGGCTGCAAGCGTCTCCTCGGTGGCGCTTCGTTCACCCTCCTTCTCCCCCGACTCGGCTCTCAACCGCTCCAGGCGCTGTTCATCGGCTCGTCGGGTGTTGGTCAGTTGCGAGTGCGCTCCGACACGATCCACGAGGAGCTCTCTCTCACGCTCGACCGTGGCCTGAAGCGTCTCGATACGGGTCCGCAAACCCGCCACGTCCACTTCGATGCGGGTCACGCATTCTTCCTCGAAAAGAGATAGCTGGGCGAAGTCTTCGCTCGCCTTGCCCAGGTCCGCTATCTCGCTCGCCACCGTATCCAGCCGTGCGCCGGTGTTGACGGCCTCCGCCCTCGTCCTTGCGACGGAGCCCTCCAGCTCTTGCTCCTCGCGCTCGAGGAACCCGATCCTCTGCTCCTCTCCCTCGACCTGCTGTCTGTGCTGATAAAACCGCTCCTGCGCCGACCTGATCTCGCCGTCCAGCTCCAGCAAGGCGACACGGCTGCGTTCGCACTCCGCCTCTCTCGCCCGCACCGTGGCCGTGAGCGAGGTGATCCGGTCTTCGACGGCGTTCACCTCGCCGTCGCGCTCGGCGATCTCCTGCTCCAACCCCTGCCTGCGCATGGCCGCCCAACGCAGTTCCTTGCCCTTCAACTGTTCCTGGAGGTTCCGGTACCGCTCGGCCTTCCTCGCCTGCAGTTCGATCTTGTGAAGCTGCCGTTCCACCTCACGGACGATGTCGTTGACCCGCAGAAGATTCTGCCGCGTCCGCTCCATCTTCCTTTCCGCGGCCTGCCGGCGGCTCTTGAACCGACTCGTACCCGCCGCCTCTTCGATGATGCGGCGGCGGTCTTCGGGCTTGGAGTTCACCAGTTCCTCGACGCGCCCCTGCCCGATAATGGAATACGACTTGTTGCCGACCCCCGTACCCATGAAAAGCTCGACAACGTCGCGCAGACGACAGGGCACCCGGTTGATGCAATATTCCGACTCCCCCGACCGAAAGAGCCGCCGGGTCACGGCGATTTCAGCGAAGGCGCCGTAGTCGGCCGGCGCGGTGCCATCGGAATTGTCCAGCAGCGCGGTGACCTCCGCCATGCCGATGGGAGCGAGCTGCTCGCTGCCGCTGAAAATGACGTCCTCCATGGTCTGGCCACGGAGGTACCGGGCGCTCTGCTCGCCCATGGCCCATCGCAGCGCGTCCACGACGTTGGACTTTCCGCAACCGTTGGGTCCCACGATCCCGGTGATATCGGAGGTGAAATTCAGGACGGTCTTTCCCGCGAAAGACTTGAACCCGGAAACTTCCAGAGCCTTGAGCCGCATACAACGAACCCCGCGCTGCCAGTGAGCCCGCCGACGCAGGCTCTCCAGATTATTCTATTTCACACGCAAGGGATCGATGTCAAGGGTATTTCACAACATGGAGTGATTGCATGGGAGTCATACCACAACATGTTGGAGAGGGCGCTATTCCTGCAGCAGGGTGGAATTCCAGTAGGAGGCATCGACGGTGGAGAGGAACGGCAGCCATTCGCGATAGCGGGCGTTTCCATCGCCCTCCTGGATAAATGGAGTCCATTTGGGCTTGTAGGGCTCGCGCAACAGGTTCATCCGGGCTTCCTGGGGAGTGCGCCCGCCTTTCCTGCGGTTGCACGGGACGCAAGAGCAGACGACGTTCTCCCACCGGGAGGTTCCTCCCAGGGAACGGGGAATCACGTGATCCAGGTTGAGCTGGTGCCGCGGCAGCTTGCGGCCGCAGTACTGGCAGGTTGACTTGTCACGGGCATAGATATTGTAACGGCTGAACCGGACCTGCCGCTTCGGCACGCGGTCGTACCGGACCAGGAGTATGACCCGTGGAACCCGCACGACGTGGTTGACCAGCCCCACGGTTTCCTCGTGGACCGAAACCGAGAGGTCGCTCCACCCCTTGAAGTCGAAGGTCTGGTATCTTTCGTTGACGACCCTGGCGATGCCCAGATAGAGCAGTGTGAAGGCTCGGCGTACCGATGTGACATGTATCGGAAGATACGAACGATTCAGCATCAGCACCTTTGTGTGCATCGGAGAACGGCCCACGGCGACGCTCCCTGAACTCCCTGCCTGAAGTGTACCGGTATCCACAAAGGCCCCAGATTGAATCAAGGGGGAACTTATCGTCCGGCGGGCGCCTTGTCAAACATGCCCCCCGCGTCCCACGGCGACATCAACTTGCCATTTCCCATCAACTGGCCTATCCTCGGCATGGGCCGGATTCCGGACCGCTTACGACCGCGTGCTCGACAACAGCGTAATGTTTGGACCGGTGCCAACGCCCTTCTCCTTTTCAGCGAGTCCGCAACGATTTGACGCATGAGACGGATCCTTATCAACACCACTCCCCAGGAAACGCGCATTGCCGTAATGGAGGACAACGGGCTGACCGAGTTCCTCATCGAGCGCAACCAGGACAAGGGCTCCGTCGGCAACATCTACAAGGGGCGGGTGGGACGCGTGCTGCCCGGAATGCAGGCCGCCTTCGTGGAAATCGGATTGGAGAAAGCGGCATTCCTCCATGCCTCGGACATCTACTCCCCGGCGGCGCTGCCGGCGACGGTCAACGGGAACGACGACGAGGTGCTGTTCGAGCCTGCTCCCGAACAGGGCCGGCCCCGCATCGAACAGCAACTCAGCCCGGATCAGGAGATCCTGGTGCAAGTGGCCAAGGACCCGCTGGGGATGAAGGGCGCCCGCATCACCACCCACATATCCCTGCCCGGCCGATTCCTGGTGTTCATGCCCAACACCCGCCACGTGGCCGTTTCCCGCAAGATCGAGGACGAGAAGGAACGAAAGCGGTTGAAGGACATCGTCCAGGAGCTGGCCGGGGAGGATGAAGGCTTCATCATCCGTACCGCGTGCGAGGGACGCAACAAGAAGGACATCCAGAGCGATGTGCGGTTCCTCACCAAGCTCTGGGCCAAAATCCGCAAACGGCTGGAGTCCGCCGCAACGCCCGAGCTGATCCATCGGGATCTCGACCTGGTACCGCGCACCATTCGCGACTTCTTCAACGCCAACACCGAGGAGGTGGTGGTCGATCAGGCGAAGGAGTACCGGCGGGTGGTGGAGTTCGTGGATCAGTTCATGCCGCGCCTGAAGCGGCGCGTGGTGCTGTACGACGAACCCGAGCCGCTGCTCGACCGCTACCAGATCGAGCGCAAGATCCGCAAGGCGCTGGAGCCGAAGATCTGGCTGAATTCCGGTGGACACATCAACATCGAGCAGACCGAAGCGCTGACGGCGGTGGACGTGAACACCGGGCGCTACGTGGGCAAGAAGGACCTGGAGGCCACGGTCTTCAAGATCAACCTGGAAGCCGCGCGCGAGGTCGTGCATCAATTACGTCTGCGCAACGTCGGCGGCATCATCATCATCGACTTCATCGACATGGAACAGGCCGCCAACCGGAAGAAGATCTACGACGCCCTGAAAGAGGCGGTGAAGGAAGACAAGGCCAGGACCAGCGTGCTCCCCATCTCCAGACTCGGGCTCGTGGAGATGACCCGGCAACGCACCCGGGAGAACCTCGGCAATGTGCTGTTGAGCCCGTGTCCCTACTGCATGGGGCGCGGCCGTATCAAGTCCCATCCCACCATCGCGTACCAGATCCTGCGCGACATCAAGCGGGAGAGCGCCCAACTCGACAACGGCACCCGCATCACCCTGCACGTCCACCCCGGGATCGCCAACTTCCTGTACGACGATGCCAACGAAGGCCTGGAGGCGCTGGAACGCGAGATCGACCGCCAGGTGATCATCAAGGCGAATTCCGAACTGCACCAGGAAGCCTACCAGATCGAAACCGGCTAGGAGGGACGGTTTTGAACCCGCCCGTGAATGCCCCGAAGCCCCCCTGGGGCTGCTCGGAAGCCCCCTATATCTTTGAATTTAATATGATTGTAATGTAGACGTAATACGAATCGTCGACATCACGTGGCGACATGTATCGTAACCATTGGCGTTGCCATACCCGCGAGGTCGCCTATGCGCCCTGAACACACCGATCGAAAATACGAGGAAGAGCTCAAGTCACTCCGGGACCGGATCATACAGATGGGCGGCCTGGTAGAAGACCAGATCGACCGATCCATCAAGTCGCTGGTGGACCGGGAAGCGGCCCTGGCCGAAGCCGTCATCGCAAGGGACGCCGAGGTCAACCAGATGGACGCCGACATCGACGAGTTGTGCGTGCGCCTCATCGCCCTGCACCAGCCGGCGGGCAAGGACCTCCGGTTCGTGACGACGGCGCTCAAGATCACCACGGACCTGGAACGCATCGGCGACATCTCGGTGAATATCTGCGAGCGGTCGCTGGAGTTGATCCGCGAGGCGCCGCTCAAACCCTACATCGACATCCCGCGCATGGCCGAAATCTCCAGGCGGATGATTTCAGAGAGCCTGAACGCCTTCGTGCACGAGGACACATCGCTGGCGCTCAAGGTGTGCCAGGACGACCAGGAGATCGACGACCTGAACGAGCAGATCTTCCGCGAGATCATCTCGTACATGATTACCGAGCCCAGGACCATCAACCGCGCCATGAAGATCACGTTCGTTTCGAAATACCTGGAACGGATCGCGGACCATGCCACCAACATAGCGGAAATGGTCATATTCCTGGTCAAGGGGACCAGCATTCGCCACGTCAAGGAAGTACCTCGTTCCATCTAACCCCGCTTCGACACGGCCTGTGTCGAAAATGGGCTCAGTGACCGCATGAGAGTCACATGACGGACAAGATCCTCGTCGTCGAAGACGAAGCGGACATACGCAAGCTGATATCGTACCACCTGCAGCAGGAACGTTTCCGGGTGCTGGAAGCCGAGAACGGCGAAGACGCCCTGGACCTGGTGCACAAGGAGCCCCCGCGCCTGATCGTGCTGGACCTGATGCTGCCCAGCCTCTCCGGCCTCGAGTTCTGCAAGATCATCCGGCAGACTCCGGAAACCGCCCAGACGCCGATCCTCATGCTTACCGCCAAGGCGGGAGAAGCGGATCGGGTCGTGGGCCTGGAACTGGGGGCGGACGATTACATCACGAAACCCTTCAGCCCCAGGGAGATGGTGGCGAGAGTCAAGGCGGTGCTGCGGCGGACCGAGTCTCCGGCTTCGCCCGATCTGGCCGAGATCTACGAAAAGGGCCCCCTCAAGGTCAATTTCACCACCTACGAGGTGCAGGTCGCCGGCCGGCCGGTCCGGCTCACCCTGAAAGGGTTTGAGGTCCTGCGCTTTCTGATCCAGAATCGCAATCGGGTGCTGAGCCGCGACCAGATCCTGGACGGCGTATGGCGCTCCGACGTCTACGTGACGCCCCGCACGGTGGACGTCCACATCCGGAGGATCCGGGAAGCGCTGGAGCACGACGACGGCAATCCCGAATGGATCGTCACGGTGCGCGGCGTAGGCTACAAGCTGGATGAAAGATCCCTCGAAACATAGCGCGATGGCCAGGTGGTGTCTTGGCCATGTCCCGCTCACTCTCTTCATTCTGGCCTTCATCGATTCTCAATACGCCGGCTCGCAGCCGCTGGAAGCCTCCCCGGATGCCACGGCGACCTGGTTGCCCACCGCCTTGTGGTTGACCGTTCCGGCGGGACTGCTGGCGGCGGCGGTGTGGTTCCGGCGCGGACGGAACCGCATCAGGGACATGGCGGCCTTCTGCCGCAAGGCCAGCCTCGAGACCCCGACCGACAAGGTGCTTCCGGTACGACGGCGGGATGACCTGGGGGCGCTGGAGGAGAGCCTCAACGAATTGGCTCACACCCTGACCGGCCGCCTTCAGGACATGACGGCGGAGCGGGAGAAGCTCCAATCCATCCTGAGCTGCATGATGGAAGCGGTGATCGTGCTGGACACCAACGGCGAGGTCATCCTGGTGAACCAGATGGCGCAGACGATGTTCAACCTCCCGGCCAACAGCAACGACCGGCGTATGTCCGCCGTCGAGGTTTCACGCCATCCGGAGATGCAGGGCCTCATTCACGAAGTGGTGGGAGGTGACAGCGGCCGCAAGGCACACCGTCGAGAGCTGACCCTCGGGGATGACCGCTGGTTCGCGGTCAACGCCGCGCGGCTGGAGCACTCACTGCAGGATCTCCTGGGGTACGTGCTGGTGTTCCACGAGGTCACCGAGGTGAAACGGCTGGAACAGATCCGCGCCGATTTCGTCGCCAACGTCTCCCATGAGATGCGCACGCCGCTGACCGCCATACAGGGCTACGCCGAGACGCTGTTGCACAACCCGCCCAGCGACCCGAAGTTGGCGCGGCAGTTCCTCAGCGTCGTCACGCGCCACTCCGAGCGCCTGGGCCGGCTCATCGACGATCTGCTCGCCCTGTCGGACCTGGAGATGGGCAACGCCAACGTGCGGATGCAGCATGTCGCTACGAAGGCGCTGTTGGACCGGGTGCTGGAGTTGTTTCGCGAGCAGGCCGACAAGAAGCTCATCCGTCTCGGCGCCGATACCGGCGCCGAGACGCCGGACATCCTGGGCGACGAAGATCGCTTGCAGCAGTTGCTCATCAATCTGGTCGACAACGCCCTCAAGTACACCTCCGACCGCGGCGAGGTGCTGGTCCGTGCAGGCTTCGAACAGGGGGCGGACGGCGACGGCCCGTCCCGGGTAGCGTTGACCGTGTCGGACACGGGCTGCGGCATCCCGGAAAAGGACCTGCCCCGGCTCACCGAGCGGTTCTACCGCGTGGACAAGGCGCGTTCGCGGGAGCTCGGCGGCACCGGCCTCGGCCTCGCCATCGTCAAGCACATCACCCAGGCCCACGGCGGCGATCTGAAGATCGAGAGCCAACCGGGGAAAGGCACCCGCGTCACCATCTACCTCCGATGCGCCGCCGGTGCCGAACCCCTGCCCGCCCAGGAGGCCCCGGCAGAGCGCGAAGTCACCTGACCCGCGCCCGCTGTTTCCGCCGAAAAGCCGCGCACAAGCGCGATTTTGCTTGCAAATGCCATCGTGATCCCCTATTCTGTCGCGTTATTATCGTCGCGGTCGGAATACCGCGCCCGTCACCCATCCGCGAATCAGGAAAGAATCAGGAGATATTGATGCAAGGTAAAATGGTCGGGATCACCGAAACCGTGCTGAGGGACGCACACCAGTCCCTGCTGGCGACACGTATGCGCACCGAGGACATGTTGCCCATCGCCGAGGATCTCGACAAGATCGGTTTCTGGTCGGTGGAGATGTGGGGCGGCGCCACCTTCGACGCGTGCCTCCGGTATCTGAACGAAGACCCCTGGGAGCGCTTGAGGCTGATCCGGGAGGCCATGCCCAACACCCGGCTCCAGATGTTGCTGCGGGGCCAGAACATCGTCGGCTACCACAACTATCCGGATGACGCGGTGGAGTCGTTCATCGAAAAGTCCGCGGAGAACGGCATCGACGTCTTCAGGGTGTTCGACGCCATGAACGACATCCGCAACATGAAGACCTCCATGGACGCGGTCAAGCGTACCGGCAAGACACTGGAGGCCGCGGTATCGTACACCATCAGCCCGGTCCACTCGCTGCAATACTTCGTCGACTTCGCCGAGAAGCTGGTGGACGCCGGCACCGACGTGCTGGCCGTCAAGGACATGGCCGGCCTGCTGTCGCCCTATGTGGCTTATGAGCTCATCGGCGCATTGAAGAAACGCTTCGACATCCCCGTCCACCTGCACTCCCACTGCACCACCGGCATGGCGCAGATGGCCTACATCATGGCCGTGGAAGCCGGCGTGGACATCATCGACACGGCCATATCGACGCTGTCCCACGGCACCTCCCAACCGGCCACCGAGGCGGTGGTGGTGGCCCTCAAGGGCACCCCTTACGACACCGGGCTCGACCTCCAGCCCCTCGCCCACATCGCCGAATACTTCACCGAGGTGCGCGGCAAGTACAGCGAGTTCGAGAGCCCCATCAGCAACCGCGTCAACGCCGACATCGTCGAGTCGCAGATTCCCGGCGGCATGCTCTCGAACCTGGTGACCCAGTTGCGCCAGCAGAACGCGGAGAAGCGGCTGCCCGAGGTGCTCCAGGAAGTGCAGGCGGTGCGCCAGGATCTCGGCTACCCGCCGCTGGTGACCCCCACCAGCCAGATCGTCGGCTCCCAGGCCACGC
>Ga0209020_1002508_pt1 | contig 14560 bp, 6 predicted proteins | sample PinacodermBB_FD_187298 | JGI IMG/M metagenome (GOLD analysis project Ga0209020, IMG submission 187298) | Host-associated microbial community of the marine sponge Aplysina aerophoba from Gulf of Piran - sponge pinacoderm, lysed by bead... | ecosystem: Host-associated > Porifera > Sponge >...
GATGGTCGGCTTGCCCCAGTAGCTGGAGAAGCCTGGCAAGGGCCAGCTCAATCTCCCTGTCATCACAGGGGATGTTCACCCTCCCCCCAGCCGCTCGGGCGCGTAGCTGGGTAAAGATGGTCAGGGCCTGTTGCAGATTGTTCGAACCACCCATGAGCTGGAGCAGTCGGCCAAGACCCAGGCCGTGTGCCTTGTGCTCTTTGTCGGCCACTGAGTGATTGGCATAAAGATGTTGGAAAAGCGGTAAAGCTTCATCGAAACAGCCCCTGGCTTGTAAAGCTCTGGCTTTGGCCATCAACAAGCCTTTGTCATTTTGTACTCTCATTTCAAGGGAGTTGATAAAAGCAATACAGTCGTCAATTTTGTTCAGCTGAAACAATGCCCTTGCTTTTAACCGGAACACAGAGATGGAAAAGGAGGGATGTGTACTGTGTCTATTCAACAGAACTTCAGCGGCATCCAGAGCACGCCCAGGATGGGTGCGCAGCAGGCGGAAAGCCTTTCCGATGTCGTCTGGTTCCGGTGCCCTCGTAACAGTGTATCTGTGCCCGCGCACCGGCTTTGGTGCCTGCGCGTGTTCCAGGTAGTGCCGGGGGGCGCGCAGGCTCTGCGAGCGCTGTCCATAATATTCACCCTCCCCTGGGGTGAAAGAACCTCTTGTGCCAGGTGCATCAGCGGCGGGGCGCGCAGGTTGCCTTTGCCTGCCACGTAAAGGGAAGCCAGGGTCATAGCCCCTGTGTTTTCCGTAATACCCTGATGGATTCATAATGTTGATACCGCTCCGGTTTTGTGCCTGCAGATTGCCGGTGTCAAGAGACGACGAGCGCGATGGACAGCAAGGGACAGGAGTGGGTTCACAAATGGGTCAGGGCAGCAGACATAGTCGCCAGAGCAACTGACGATGGATGCTTGCCGTCGCAGCAGCGCTTGTCCCAGGACGCAAGGCATGAAAGCCAGGCCTTGTCGCCCGCTCAAAAGCGTCAATACAAGTCAATGCGTCAACGGTGACAGCAGGCTGCGTGCACCGTGCTGCCGCGCCAGGAAGGCCAGCAACTCCTGCTCCTGTACCCGCCAGAGCTGATCTTTCTCCATCCGTTGACGGCAAGGAGCGATCTTGTTGGCTGTGGCAAAGAGAAAAGTTGCTGCGGTGCTCAAGCTCCTCACATCTTTGCCTTGAATGCCGCGTGCTTTTAACAGGACGCCCGGCCAGCCTGACAACAAGCGAACACAATGCGCCAGCTGACTGATGCAGGAGGCATTTGTGAGCCCGCCGGTCTCCATGGCAAGGACGGCAAACCTTATTGCTTTTCCCAGCAGTCTCAAGTGTCCTGGCGCAAGGCTCAGGCTTCCCACCAGTTGAGCGAAGTAACGAACACTCAGACACAACCAGGGTTCAAATCCAGGAAAACGGCGGGCTTCGATGCGCAAGTCATCAAACAGCGGCCAGCGTTGCATATCAATAAAAAGGCAGGCCAAAGCCAGTTCAGTGTCCCTGTCATCACAGGGCGTATTGGCCCTTCCGGCGGCTCGGGTGCGTACGCGGGTAAAAATAGCCAGGGCGCGCTCCTGATTGACTGCTCCTCCCATGAGATTGAGATGCCTGCCGAGGGCCAGCTCAATCTCCTTGTCATTACAGGGGGTATTTTCCTGTCCTCCGGCAGCCTGGGTGCGCAATCGGGTGTAAATAGCCAGGGCTTGTTGCAGATTGTCCGGCCCACCCATGATCTGGAGATGTCTGGCAAGGGTCAGCTCAATCTCCTTGTCATTACAGGGCGTGTTTATCCGTCCTCCTGCACTCCGGGTGCGCAATCTGGTACAGATGGCCAAGGCCTTCTCCAGATTGTTTTCTCCTCCCATGAGCTGGAGATGCACACCGAGGGTCAGCTCAATCTCCTTGTCATAACAGGGGGTGTTCATCCGTCCGCCTGCACGCCGGCTGCGCAGCCTCGTATAGATAGCCAGAGCCTTTTTCATATTGTCTTTGCCCCCCAGTATCTGGAGATGCTTGCCCAGGGTCAGTTCAATTTCCTTGTCATAACAGGGGGTGTTGGCTCTCCCGTCCGCAGCCCGGGTGCGCAGCCGCGTGTAGATAGCCAAGGCTTGCTGCATATTGTCCGAGCCCCCCATGAGCTGGAGATGCCGGCCAAGGGCCAGCTCAATCTCCTTGTCATCACAGGGGGTGTTTTCCTGCCCGCCAGCGGCACGTCGGCGCAATCGGGTGTAAATAGTCAGGACTTTGTGTAGATCGTCCGGGCCCCCCATAAGCTGGAGATGTCTGCCAAGGGTCAGCTCAATTTCCTTGTCATGGCAGGGGGCGTTCACCCTTCCGGCGGCACTCCTGTGCTGCAGCCGGGTAAAAATGGCCAGGGCCTTGTGCAGATTGTTTGCTCCTCCCATGAGCTGGAGATGTCTGCCAAGGGTCAGCTCAATCTTCTTGTCATCACAGGGGGTGTCTATCCTTCCGGCGGCGCGGGTGCGCAGCCTTGTAAAGATAGCCAGGGCCTTGTGCAGATTGTTTGCTCCTCCCATGAGCTGGAGATGTCTGCCAAGGCTCAGCTCAATCTCCTTGTCATTACAAGGAGTGTTCAACTTTCCGGCGGCGCGGGTGCGCAGCCTTGTAAAGATAGCCAAGGCCTTTTCCATATTGACCGCTCCTCCCATGAGCTGGAGATGTCTGCCAAGGGTCAGTTCAATATCCTTGTCATCACAGGGGGTGTTTGGCCTCCTGGCCGCACGTCGGCGCAGCCGGGTATAGATAGCCAGGGCGCGTTGCAGATTGTCCGCGCCCCCCAGCTCCTGGAGAAGCCTGCCAAGAGCCAGCTCAATATCCTTGTCATCACAGGCCCTGTGCACCCCTCCTCCCGCCGTCCGGGTGCGTAGCTGGGTAAAGATAGCCAGGGCCTTTTCCAGACTGTTTTCTCCTCCCATGAGCTGCAGATGTCGTCCAAGGGCCAGGCCATGTGCCTTGTGATCTTTGTAGCTCGCTTTGTACTTGGAATAAAGACGTTGGAAAAGCGGCAAAGCTTCATGGCAACAGCCCTTGGCTTGCAAAGCTCTGGCTTTGGTCAGCAACAAGCCTTTGTCATGGCGCATGCCCGGTTCAAGGGCGTTTATAAAAGCGATACAGTCGTCAATTTTGTGGAGCTGAAGCAAGGCTCTGCCTTTTAACTGCAAAATGCGGACACAGTCAGAGGGACGTGCCCTGTATCGATTCAATAGAACTTCAGTGACATCCAACGCTTTCTGAGGATGGGTGCGCAGCCAGTTGAAAGCTGTGTCGATGTCGTCTTGTTCGTGGGCATGCGGCTGTGCCGGGGAGTGTTGGAGTTGGCGTTGATGCAGCGCTCGCTGTCCATAACCGCAGCTCTTCTTCTGAATGAAAGACCCTCTTGTCTCAGGCGCACCAGCGGCGATGCGTCCTGGTTGATTGTGGCTGCCGCGCACAGGGATGGCACGGCCATATCCCCCGTTGCGTCCGTAATGCCCTGATGGATTCATGGTGTTGCTACCGTTCCGGTTCTGTGCCAGCGGATGACAGGCGTTGAGAGACGACGAGCAGTTTGGAGTGCAATGGCCAGGCCCGGGTTCACAAAGGGGGCAGGGCAGCCGACATAGTCGCCAGAGCAACTGACGATGGATGCTTGCCGCCGCAGAGCTTGTCCAAAGACGCAGGGCGTGAAAGCCAGGCCTTGTCGGCAGCTCAAAATCGTCAATACAAGTCAATGCGGCGACGGATACTGCAGGCTGCGTGCATGGTGCCTTCGTGCCAGGAAGGCCAGCAATTGCTTTTCCTTTTCTCGCCAGCACCGATCTTTCTCCATCCGCTGACGGCAGGGAGCAATCATGTCGGCCATAGCAAAGAGAAGTTGTGCGGCAGAGCTCAAGCCCCTCACATTTTTGCGTTGAATGCCGCGTTCTTTCAACGGGGCATCCGGCCAGCATGACAACAAACGAATACAATGCGCCAGCTGACTGATGCAGGAGGCATTCATGAGCCCGCCAGCCTCTATGGCAAGGACGACAGAGGTTATTGCTTGTCCCAGCAGTCTCAAGTGTCCAGGCGCAATGCCCGGGGTTGCCAGCAGTTGAGAGAAGTAACGAATACTCAGACACAAATGGGGTTCAAATCCTGAAACACGGCGGGTTTCTATGCGCAATTGATCAAACTGCGGCCAGAGCTGCATCGTAACAAGAAGCCCTGCCAAAGCCAGTTCAATGTCCCGGTCATGACAGGGCGTATTGGCCCTTCCGGCGATGCGGGTGCGCAGCCTTGTAAAGATAGCCAGGGCGCGCTCCTGATTGTCTGCTCCTCCCATGAACTCGAGATGCCTGCCGAGAGCCAACTCAATATCTTTGTCATTACAGGGGGTGTTCTCCCGCCCTCCGGCAGCCTGGGTGCGCAATCGGGTGTAAATAGCCAGGGCTTGTTGCAGATTGTCCGGCCCACCCATGATCTGAAGATGTCTGGCAAGGGTCAGCTCAATCTCCTTGTCATTACAGGGCGTGTTCATCCGTCCACCGGCACTGCGGCTACGCAATCTGGTGTAGACCGCCCGGGCCTTCTCCAGGTTTTTTGCTCCCCCCATGAGCTGGAGATGCATGCCGAAGGTCAGTTCAATCTCCTTGTCATCGCAAGGGGTGTTTGCCCGCCCTCCCGCTGCCTGGGTGCGCAGCCTTGTAAAGATGGCCAAGGCCTTTTCCATAGTGTCCGAGCCGCCCATGAGTTCGAGCAGCCTGCCAATAGTCAACTCAATTTTCTTGTCATTACAAGCAGTATCGGGCTGCCCTCTGGTCGCCCGGGTGCGCAATCTGGTGTAGATGGCCAGGGCTTTTTCCAGATTGTCGACGCCTCCTGTAGCCTGGAGGCACCTGCCAAGGGTCAGCTCAATATCCTTGTCATCACAGGGGGTGTTTATACGTCCTCCCGCACGCAAGGCGCGCAGCCGCGTGTAGATAGCCAGGGCTTGCTGCATATTGTCCCGGCCACCCATGGTCTGGAGATGCCGGCCAAGGGCCAGCTCAATATCCTTGTCATCACAGGGGGTGTTTTCCCGTCCGCCAGCGGCGCGGGTGCGCAGTCGGGTAAATATGGCCTGGGCCTTGTGCAGACTGTTCGCTTCTCCCATGAGCTGGAGATGTCTGGCAAGGGTCAGCTCAATGTCCTTGTCATTACAGGGGGTGCTCACCCGTCCACCCGCTGTTCGGGTGCGTAGCTGGGTAAAAATAGCCAGCGCCTGTTGCAGATTGTCCGGACCACCCATGAGCTGGAGATGTCGGCCAAGGCTCAGCTCAATGTCCCTGTCATTGCAGGGGGTGTTCGCCCTTCCCCCGGCCGCCTGGGCGCGCAATCGGGTAAAGATAGCCAGGGCCTTGTGCAGATTGTCCGCGCCTCCCATGAGCTGGAGATGTCTGCCAAGGGTGAGCTCAATGTCCTTGTCATTACAGGGGGTGTTCACCCGTCCGCCAGCCATCCGGGTGCGAAGCCTTGTAAAGATAGCCAGCCCCTGTTGCAGATTGTCCGAACCACCCATGAGCTGGAGAAGTCGGCCAAGCCCCAGGGCATGTGCCTTGTGATCGTTGCAGATCACTTTGTGCTTGTCATAAAGACGCTGAAAAAGCGGCAAAGATTCATGGAAACAGCCCTTGGCTTGCAAAGCTCTGGCTTTGGTCAGCAACAAGCCTTTGCCATTGCGCACTTCCGGTCCAAGGGAGTTGATGAAAGCGATACACTCATCAATTTTGTGGAGCTGAAACAAGGCTCTGGCTTTTAACTGCAAAATACGGACACAGTCAGAGGGGGGGGCGCTGCATCGATCCAGTAGAGCTTCAGCAGTATTGAGAGCATGTCCCGGGTCAGTGCGCAGCAAGCTAAAAGCCTTGTCGACGTCGTCTTGTTCCGGCACCTGCGGATGCGCCGGGTAGTGCGCTGGATAATGTTGGACTGGATGATGTTGGAGTTGACGTTGATGCAGTGCTCGCTGTCCATAACCGCAGCCCTTCTTCTGAATGCAAGAGCCTTTTGTGTCAGGAGTACCAGCGGCGGGGCGTCCCGCTTGACTGTGCCTGTCGCGCGTAGAGATGGCACGACCATAGTTTCGTCCGTAATGCCCTGATGGAGTCATAGTGTTGCTACCGTTCCGATTCTGTGCCAGCAGGTTACTGGCGTTGGGAGACGACGAGCAGTCTGGATTGCAATGGCCCGGCCTGGGTTCACAAACGGGGCAGGGCGACAGACATTGCTGCCAGAGGAACTGGTGATGGATGCTTGTTCCCACAGCAGGACTTGTCCCAGGACACCGGGCGCTCAAACACAGCCTTCCTGGCAACGCAACAGTGTCAAGACAAGTCAGGGCGTCAATGGATACAGCAGCCTGCGTGCGCTGTGTTGCCGCGCCAGTAAGGTCAGCAGTTCCTTCTCCTTTGCTCGCCAGTACTGTTCTTTCTCCATCCGCTGACGGCAAGGAGCAATCATTTCAGCCGTATCAAAGAGAAATTTTGCGCTAGAGCCCAAACGCTTCACACCTTTGTGCCGAATGCCGTGTTTTTTCAACAGGGCGCGCGGCCAGCCTGGCAGCAAACGCAGGCAATGCGCCAGCTGACTGATGCAGGAGGCATTCGTAAACCCGCTGCACTCCATCGCAAGGACGGCAGAACTCATCGCCTTGCCCAGCAGCCTTGAGTGTGAGGGAGAAAGGTGCTCTGCCTCCAGAAGTTCATGCAAGTAACGGATGCTCAGGGACAAATGCGGTTCAAAGCCAGGGAAGCGGCGGCTTTCGAGTCGCAGTTCATCAAACGCTGGCCAGTTTCCCCTTTCGATGTACAAGGAGGCCAAAGCCAGCTCAAGTTCCTTGTCGTCACAAGGCATATTGGCTCCTGCTCTGGCTTCCCGGGTGCGCAACCTGGTAAGGATGGCCAGGGCTTTTTCCAGCCTCTCTGCGTCTCCCATCTGTTCGAGGACTTTGGCCAGGGCCAGTTCAATGTCTTTGTCATCACAGGGGGTGTTGTGCGGCCCGCCGACTGCCCGGGCGCGCAGCCTTGTAAAGATCGCCAGCGCCTGTTGCAGATGGTCCGGGCCTCCCATCAGCTGCAAATGCCTGCCAAGGGCCAGCTCAATAGCCTTGTCATCACAGGGGGTGTGAGCCTTGCCGCCGACCGCCCGGCTGCGCAGCCTTGTAAAAATGGCCAGGGCCTTTTTCATGTTGTCCGCGCCCCCCAGTATCTGCAGATGTCTGCCAAGGGCCAGCTCAATCTCCTTGTCGTCACAGGCCGTGTTCATTCGTCCCCGCGCACGCCTGGTGCGCAGCCTTGTAAAGATAGCCAGCGCCTGTTGCAGATTGTCTGCTCCCCCCCTGAGCTGGAGTAGTCTGCCAAGGGCCAGCTCAATCTCCTTGTCATCACAGGGGGTGTGTATCCGTCCTGCCGCATGCCGGGTGCGCAGCCTTGTAAAGATAGCCAAAGCCTGTTGCAGATTGTCTGTGCCTCCCATGCTCTGGAGCAGTCTGCCCAGGGACAGCTCAATTTCCCTGTCATTACAGGGGGTGTTTATCCGCCCTCCTGCACGCCTGGTGCGCAGCCTTGTAAAGATAGCCAGCGCCTGTTGCAGATTGTCTGCTCCCCCCCTGAGCTGGAGAAGCCTGCCAAGGGCCAGCTCAATGTCCTTGTCATCACAGGGGGTGTTTACCCTGCCGCCTGCACTCCTCAGACGCAGCCGGGTAAAGATAGCCCGGGCTTTTTCCAGGTTGTCCGCGCCTTCCATGAGCTGGAGATGCCGGCCAAGGGTCAGCTCAATATCCTTGTCATCACAGGGGGTGTTTATCTTTCCGCCCGCATGCCAGCTGCGCAATCTGGTGTAGATGACCATGGCCTTGTGCAGATTGTCCATACCGCCCAGCACCTGGAGCAGCCTGCCAAGGGCCAGCTCAATTTCCTTGTCATCACAGGGGATGTGTGCCCGCTCTCCAGTCGCCCGGCTGCGTAACTGGGTAAAGATAATCAGGGCCTGTTGCAGATTCGCCGTGCCGCCCATGAGCTGGAGATGACGCCCAAGGCCCAGGCCGTATGTCTTGTGGTCCTTGTAGGCCAGTTTGTGATTGGCGTAAAGATGTTGATAAAGCGGCAAAGCTTGGTCGAAACAGCCCTTCACCTGTAAGGCTCTGGCTTTGGTCATCAAGAAGGTTTTGTCATGCTGCACTCTCCTTTCAAGGGAGTCGATGAAAGTAATGCAATCGTCAACCTTGCCCAGTTGAAACAATGCACGTGCTTGTAATGACAACAGGCGGGTGCAGAGAGAGGGATCTGCACCGTATTTGTTCATCAGGATTTCAGCTGCCTCCAGAGCCTGCCCAGGATGGCTGTGCAGCCAGCTGAACGCCTTGTCAATGTCGACTTTTTTCCCTGGCTGAGGACGTGCCGGATAATGTTGGGGGTGACGTTGAGTCAGCGGTCGCTGTCCATAACCGCAGCTCCCCTCCTGAGGGAAACAACCTCTTGTGCCAGGAGCGCCAGCGGCAGAGCGCCCCGGCTGTGGCTGTTTGCCGTGTAAGGGGGAGGTACGCTTATAGTCCCCGCTTCTTCCACAATGCCCTGATGGATTCATGGTGTTGATGCCCCTTCTTTCTGCTTTGTGCCAGCAGCAGCTGGCATTGGAATACGTCGGGCGCATTGGACTGTCATGGAGCGGAGTTTGTTCAGAAGGCGGTCAGGGCAGTAGACACAGTCGTCAGAGTAACTGACGATGGATGGCTGTTCCCGCCGCAGGCCTGTCCATGGAAGCCCGGAGGGCAAGCGATGGCTTGTCGGTAGGTGAAAGCCTCAATACTGGTCAGTGCGTCAGCGGATACTACAGGCTGCGTGCGCTGTGCCGCCGCGCCAGCAAGGTCAGCAGTTCCTGCTCCTTTACCCGCCAGCGCTGATCTTTCTCCATCCATTGACGGCAGGGCGCAATCATGTCGGCCGTATCGAAGAGAAATTTTGGGGCAGAGATCAAGCTCCTCACATCTTTTTGTGGAATGCCGCATTCTTTCAACAGGACGTCCGGCCAGCATGACAACAAACGAAGACAGTGCGCCAGCTGACTGATACAGGAGGCATTCATGAGCCCGCTGACCTCTATAGCAAGGGCGGCAGACTGTATTGCTTGCCCCAGACGCCTTGATTGTCCGGAAGACATTTTCAGGGTTATCAGCAGTTCACTGAAGTAACGAATACTCAGCAACAAATGGGATTCAAATCCTGGGAAGCGGCGGGCTTCGATGCGCAAGTCATCGAACCGCTGCCACATTTCTTGATCAATAAAAAGGGTGGCCAAGCCCAGTTCAATATCCTTGTCATTACAGAGCGTGTTTGTGCGGCCACCAGTGGCCCTGGTGCGCAATCTGGTGTAGATGGCCAAGGCTTTTTCCGTATTGTTCGAGCCGCCCATGAGCTCCAGAAGCTTGCCAAGGGCCAACTCAATTTCCTTGTCATTACAAGCAGTATCGGGCTGCCCCCGGCTCGCCCGGGTGCGCAGCTTTGTATAAATAGTCAAGGCTTTTTCCAGATTGTCAGCTCCACCCATGGTTTGGAAGAGTCTGCCAAGGGCCAGCTCAATCTCCTTGTCATCACAGGGGGTGTTTATCCTTCCGGCCGCACGCCAGGTGCGCAGATGGGTAAAGATAGCCAAAGCTTGCTTGAGATTGTCGGCTCCTCCCATGAGCTGGAGATGTCTGCCAAGGGTCAGCTCAATGTCTTTGTCATTACAGGGGGTGTTCACCCGTCCGCCAGCCGTTCGGGTGCGTAGTCGGGTAAAGATAGTCAGGGCCTGTTGCAGATTGTCCGAACCACCCATGAGCTGGAGAAGTCGGCCAAGACGCAGCTCAATGTCCTTGTCATTACAGGGGGTGTTTGTCTTGCCTCCGGCCGCCCGGGCGCGCAATCTGGTGTAGATAGCCAAGGCCTGTTGCAGATTGTCCGAGCCGCCCATGAGCACCAGAAGCCTGCCAATAGCCAATTCAATTTCCTTGTCATCACAGGGGGTGTTCACCCTTCCGGCTGCCTCCCTGCGACGCTGGCGGGTGAAGATAGCCAGGGCCTTTTCCAGATTGTCTGTTCCACCCATGAGCTGGAGATGTCTACCCAGGGCCAGCTCAATATCCTTGTCATCACAGGGCGTGTTTATCCTTCCGCCTGCACGCCAGGTGCGCAGTCGGGTATAGATGGCCAGGGCCTGTTGCAGATTGTCCATGCCTCCCATGAGCTGGAGATGTCGGCCGAGGGCCAGCTCAATCTCCTTGTCATCACAGGGGGTGTTCAGGCGTCCCCCCGCATGCCGGGCACGCAGCCGGGCAAAAATGGCCAGCACCTTTTCCAGATTGTCTTCTCCCCCCATGATCTGGAGATGTCTGCCAAGGGCCAGCTCAATCTCCTTGTCCCCACAGGCCGCGTTGACCTGCCCTGCCGCCGTCCGGCTGCGCAGCTGGGTAAAAATGGTCAGGGCCCTTTCCAGATTGTCCGCGCCACCCATGAGCTGGAGATGCCGCCCAAGGGCAAGGCCGTGTGTCTTGTGATCCTTGTAGGCTACTGTGTGCCTGGCATAAAGATGTTGGAAAAGCGGTAAAGCTTCATTGAAGCAGTTCCTGGCCTGTAAGGCTCTGGCTTTGGCCATCAAAAGGCCTTTGTCATTGCGCACTCGCGTTTCAATGGAGTTGATGAAAACAATGCAGTCGTCAATTTTTCCCAGCTGAAACAAGGCTCTTGCTTTTAATTGGGAGATGCGGATAAAGAAGCGGGGATGGGTACTGAATTTATCCAATAAAACTTCAGCGGCATCCAGCGCCTTCCCAGGATGGGTGCGCAGCAAGCCAAAAGCCTTACCAATGTCGTATGGTTGCACGCCGGGCGCGAGCCCGGCGGCGTGTTGGGGCGACCTGTGGCGCAGGGGGCGCTGTCCATAACCGCAGCCCCCTTCCTGAGTGAAAGAACCGCGTGTGCCCGGAGCACCAGCGGCGGGGGACCCCGATTGACGCTGTTTGTCGTGCAAGGAGGAGGCCTGCTTATAGCCCCCGTTTCTTCCACAATGCCCTGATGGATTCATAGTGTTGATGCCCCTTCTTTCAGCTTGGTGCCAGCAGCATCTGGCGTTGGGATACCCCCGGCGCGTTGGACTGTCATGGCCAGGTGTTTGTTCAGCAGTTGGTCAGGGCGGCAAACACAGTCGCCAGAGCAACTGACGATGGATGCCAGGCATCGCAAGGGTCTGTCATGCAAAGGAGGGCCAGCGAGGCCTTGTCGGCCGCTGAAAGCTTCAACACAGTCAGTGCGGCAATGGAGACTGTATGCCACGTGCGCTCTGCTGCCGCGACAGAAAGGTCAGAAGTTTCCGTTCCTTTCCCCGCCAGCGCTGTTCTTTCTCCATCCGGTGACGGCAGGGAGCGATCATGTCGGCCATATCAAAGAGAAATTTTGCTGCCAGGCTCAATTTCCTCGCATCTTTGGGTTGAATACCTCGTTCTTGCAAGGGGACGTCCGGCCAGCATGACAACAACCGAAGACAATGCGCCAGCTGACTGATGCAGGAGGCATTCATGAGCCCGCTGGCCTCCAGAGCAAGGACGGCAGACTGTATTGCGCGTCCCAGCAGTCTTGATCGTCCAGGGGACCTGTCCAGGGTTTCCAGCAGCTCACTGAAGTAACGAATGCTCAGAAACAGCTGTGCTTCAAAGCCTGGGAAAAGGCGGTCTTCGATGCGCAATGCATCAAATTGCGGCCACTTTTTTACATCAATAAGAAAGCCTGCCAAAGCCAGTTCTATGTCCTTGTCATTACAGGGGCTGTTGGCGTAGCCTTTGGCCGCCTGGGTGCGGAGCCTGGTATAGATGTCCCATGCCTGTTCCAGATTATGCTTGCCCCCCTTGCTCTGGAGAAGCCGACCGAGAGACAACTCGATTTCCTTGTCATCACAGGGCGTATTGACCCTTCCGGCCGCCGCCTGGGTGCGCAGTCTGGTGTAGATAGCCAAGGCGTGTTGCAGATTGTCCGGGCCTCCCATGAGCTGGAAATGTCTGCCAAGGGCCAGCTCAATATGCTTGTCATCACAGGGCGTGCGTTCCCGCCCTCCCGCGGCCCGGGTGCGCAGCCTTGTATAGATGGTCAGGGCCTTTTGCATATTGTCCGCGCCTCCCTGGAGCTGGAAATGTCTGGCAAGGCTCAGCTCGATCTCCTTGTCATTACAGGGGGTGTTCACCCTGCCGGCGGCATTCCTGCGACGCAGCCGGGTAAAGATACTCAAGGCCTGTTGCAGATTGTCCGCGCCTCCCATGAGCTGGAGAAGTCTGCCAAGGGTCAGTTCAATTTCCTTGTCATTACAAGGGGTGTTCACCCGTCCTCCCGCATGCCAGGTGCGCAGCCTTGTAAAGATAGCCCGGGCCTTTTCCAGATTGTCGACTCCCCCCATGAGCTGGAAATGTCTGCCAAGGGCCAGCTCAATTTCCTTGTGATCACAGGGGACGTTCGGCCGTCCCCCCGCATGAAAGCTGCGCAGCCGGGTAAAGATAGCCAAGGCCTCTTTCATATTGGCATCTCCCCCTGTCGACTCGAGAAGTCTGCCAAGGGTCAGCTCAATTTCCTTGTCACCGCAGGGAGTATTGGTTCGCCCTCCGGCGCTTTGGGTGCGCAAGTTTCTGTAGATAGCCAAGGCCTGTTCTGTATTGTTGGCTCCTCCCATGAGTTCGAGATGCCTGCCAAGGGTCAGCTCAATGTCCTTGTCATCACAAGGGGCGTTCACCCTTCCGCCTGCCCTTCTCAGACGCAGGCGGGTAAAGATAGCCAGAGCCTTGTGCAGATTGGCAGCTCCTCCCATGAGCTGGAGATGTCTGCCAAGGGTCAGCTCAATTTCCTTGTCATCGCAGGGGGTATTGGTGCGCCCTCCGGCCGCCCGGGCGCGCAGTCTTGTGTAGATGGCCAAGCCCTGTTGCAGATGGTCCGGGCCACCCTTGAGCTGGAGAATTCGGCCAAGGCCCAGCTCAATGTCCTTGTCATCACAGGGGGTGTTTTCCCGGTCTCCGGCCGCCAGGGCGCGCAATCTGGTGTAGGCAGCCAGGGCCTGTTCCAGATTGTCTTCACCCCCCAGGATCTGGAGATGCCGGGCAAGGGCCAGCTCTATATGCTTGTCATCACAGGGCGTGTCCACCCGTCCTCCAGCCGTCCGGCTGCGTAGCTCAGTGAAGATGGCCAGGGCCTTTTCCAGATTGTCCGAGCCACCCATGAGCTGCAGATGTCGCCCAAGGGCAAGGCCGTGTGTCTTGTGATCCTTGTAGACCACTTTGTAATTGACATAGAGATGGTTGAGAAGCGGCAAAGACTCATTGAAGACGCCCTTGACCTGTAAGGCTCTGGCTTTGGACATCAACAAGCTTTTGTCGTTCTGTACTCTCGTTTCGAGGGAGTTGATGAAAGCAATACAGTCATCATTTCTGCCCAGCTGAAACAAGGCTCGCGCTTTCAGTTGTAACAGGCGGACGCAGGGAAAGGGATGTGCACTGTATTTGTCCAACAGCACTTCAGCGGCATCCAGAGCATCCCCTGGATGGGTGCGCAGCAAGCGATAAGCCTTTCCGATGTCGTCTGTTTGCGATGCGCGAGCCAGTCCAGGGTAGTGTTGGGAGGACCTTTGGCTCAGCGGTCGCTGCCCATAAGCTTGATCCTCTCCCCGGACGAAAGCACCTCGTTCGCAGGGCGCCGAGGAGGAGTGCCCCGGCTGGCGCTGTTTGCTGCCTGAGGAGGCGGCAGGAGCATAGCCCTTGCTTCTCCCACAATCCCCTGATGGATTCATGGTGGTGATGCCCCTTCTTCCGATTTGGTGCCAGCAGGTTGCTGGCGTTGGGATGCTCCGGAAACATTGGATTGTCATGGTCAGGCGTTTGTTCCGAAGTCGGTCAGGGCAGTCGACACAGCCGTCAGGGCAAGCCAGGATGGATGCCGGGCACCGCAAGGGCCTGTCCATGCAAGCCCGGAGGGCAAGCCAGGCCTTGTCGGCAGCTGAATGCCTCAACACTGGTCAGTGCGTCAACGGATACCGCAGGCTGCGTGAGCTGCGCTGCCGCGCCAGCAAGCTCAGCAGTTCCTGCTCCTTTACACGCCAGCGCTGATCTTTCTCCATCCACTGACGGCAGGGAGCAATCATGTCGGCCGTTTCAAAGAGAAATTTTGCGGCGCAGCTCAAACTCCTCACATCTTTTTGTTGAATGCTGCATGCTTTCAACAGGACGTCCGGCCAGCATGACAACAAACGAAGACAATGCGCCAGCTGACTGATACAGGAGGCATTCATGAGCCCGGCGACATCTATGGCAAGGACGGCAGCCTTTATGGCTTGTCCCAATAGCCTTGATTGTCCAGAAGACATGTTCAGGCTTGTCAGCAGTTGACTGAAGTAACGCATACTCAGAAAAAAATGGGATTCAAATCCTGGGAAGCAGCGGGCCTTGATGCGCAATTGATCAAACTCCGGCCACATTTCGTGATCAATAAAAAGAGCGGCCAGGCCCAGCTCAATATCCTTGTCATTACAGGGTGTGTTTGTTCG
>Ga0209020_1002511_pt1 | contig 14537 bp, 13 predicted proteins | sample PinacodermBB_FD_187298 | JGI IMG/M metagenome (GOLD analysis project Ga0209020, IMG submission 187298) | Host-associated microbial community of the marine sponge Aplysina aerophoba from Gulf of Piran - sponge pinacoderm, lysed by bead... | ecosystem: Host-associated > Porifera > Sponge >...
CGCTTTTACCGCGCGGACAAGGCCCGCTCGCGGAAACTCGGCGGCACCGGGCTTGGCCTCGCGATCGTGAAACACATCGTAAACCGGCATCGCGGGCGCATGGCGGCAACAAGCACGGTGGGCCAGGGAAGCTGCTTCACCGTATATCTGCCGTCCGCCGAGGGCGCGAACGCCCCTTAGGCCAATATCGTAATTCCGTTCGGCACGGGCCGGCGGCGTCACATTACCGTAATGAAAATGCAGTACCTGTGACGCGGGTTTGCAACGGCCGCATCATTGCCGCGCGGCAGGGTGGCAGCCGGCGGCCAGGCACGCCCATGGCTGTCGCCGTAACCATGTCAACAAGGGACGCTCCCAGATGAAAAAGACGCTGATAGCCGGGCTGCTTGCCGGCGTGGCCGTCGCGGGCGCCGCAGAGGCCCGCGACCAGATCCGCATCGTCGGATCCTCGACCGTGTTCCCGTTCTCGACGGCAGTGGCCGAACGGTTCGGCAAGACGACCTCGTTCAAGACCCCGATCGTCGAGTCGACCGGCTCGGGCGGCGGGCTCAAGCTGTTCTGCACAGGGATCGGCGAAGGCCATCCCGACATTACCAACGCCTCGCGCCGCATCAAGGCGAATGAAGTGAAAAAGTGCGCGGAGAACGGCATAGCCGATGTGATCGAGGTCAAGATCGGCTATGACGGCATCGTGCTCGCCAATTCCCGCGCGACGGACCGGATGTCGTTGACCCTCAAGGACGTCTTCCTGGCGCTCGCGCACGAGGTGCCGGACGGCGCCTGCGGGAGCGCGGACGCCTGCCCGATGAAGGCGAACCCGAACAAGACCTGGAAGGACGTCAATGCCGACCTGCCGGATGTGCGCATCGAGGTGCTCGGCCCGCCCGCGACCTCCGGCACACGCGACGCCTTCGTCGAGCTCGCCATGGAAGGCGGCTGCAAGGCGTTCGCCGGCATCGCGGCCATGAAGAAGGCGGACAAGAAGGCCTACAAGAAGGTCTGCCACACGATCCGCGAAGACGGCGCGTATATCGAGGCCGGCGAGAACGACAATCTGATCGTCCAGAAGCTGACGACCAATCCGCGCGCGCTCGGCATCTTCGGCTTCAGCTTCCTCGACCAGAACGACGACACGCTGCAGGGCAGCACGATCAACGGCGTGGCGCCGGAGTTCGAGGAGATCGCCGACGGCAACTATCCCGTCTCCCGCGCGCTGTTCTTCTATGCGAAGAAGGCGCATATCGGCGAGGTGCCCGGCATCGCCGAGTTCATCGCCGAGTTCACGAACGAGGCGACCTGGGGCCCCGACGGCTATCTCGCCGACAAGGGCCTGATCCCGATGTCCGATGCCGAGCGCGAGGAGTGGCGCGCGGCGGCCAACGGCCTTCAGAACCTGTCGATGTAAGGTCCGGCGGCGGCGGAGCCCGGCATGGCGCAGGCAGTCGCAACGGCGCAGGGCGGAACGCGCCCCTCGCTCATGGCGGCGCCGGAAGGACGGCGCGCGCGCCAGGTCCTGGGCGAGCGCGTCCTGCTCGGGCTCCTCGCCGCCAGTTCCCTCGTCGCGATCCTGACGACCGTCGGGATCGCCTTGTCGCTGCTGTTCGAAACCCTTCGCTTTCTCGACGCGGTTCCGCTGTTCGACTTTCTGTTCGGGCTGAATTGGAGCCCGCAGATCGCCATCCGCGAGGACCAGGTGGGGTCGAGCGGCGCGTTCGGCGTGATCCCGCTGCTGGTCGGCACCGGACTCATCGCCGCCGTGGCGATGACCGTCGCCGGGCCGTTAGGACTGCTTTCGGCCATCTATCTTGCGGAATATGCAAGCCCCCGGGCCCGGTCCTTCGCCAAGCCGATCCTCGAAATCCTGGCCGGTATCCCGACCGTGGTTTACGGCTTCTTCGCGGTACTCGTCGTCGCGCCCTTCGTGCGTGACAGCTCGGAGGCCGTCGGCTTCGAGGTCTCGTCCGAGAGCGCGCTGGCCGCCGGCGTGGTGATGGGCGTGATGATCGTGCCCATCGTCTCGTCTATCGCCGACGATGTCATTTCCGCCGTGCCCCAGTCCCTGCGCGAAGGCGCCTACGGGCTGGGCGCAACCAAATCGGAGACCGTCCGGGACATCGTGCTCCCGGCCGCGCTCCCCGGCATCGGCGGTGCACTCCTGCTTGGCGTCTCGCGCGCCATCGGGGAGACCATGATCGTGGTCATGGCGGCCGGCCTTTCGGCCCACCTGACCGTCAATCCGCTTCAGGCCGTGACCACCGTCACGGTGCAGATGGTCGCCCTGCTGACCGGCGACCAGGAATTCGACAGCCCGAAGACGCTGGCCGCCTTCGCGCTCGGCCTCCTGCTGTTCATCGCGACGCTGATCCTGAACCTCATCGCGCTCATGCTCGTGCGCCGCTACCGGGAACGCTATGACTGACCCGCGGCAGAGCCCGACCGAGACGATCCTGGCGTCGCTGCCGCGGCGGCGGCGGGCCGAGGCGCGGTTCCACTTCTACGGTATCGCCGCCATCGGCATTGCGCTTGCCTTTCTCATCCTGTTGATCGGCGCGATCGGCCACCAGGGTATCGGCGCCTTCTCGCAGACCGAGATCGCCCTGGACGTCACCCTGGACGAGAGCGTCCTCGACCCCTCCGGCACACGCGACCCCGAAACCCTTTCGACCGCGAATTACCGCGCCGTCGTCCGCGCGGCGCTCGGCGAAATCTTCCCGGAAGCGGTGCGCAAGCGCCGCGACCGGCGGAAGCTCACCGCGCTGGTGAGCGTCGGCGCCGGCTTCGAACTGCGCGAGCAGGTCCTCGAGAACCCCGGCCTGATCGGCCGGACCATGCGTGTCTGGGCGCCGGCCGACGACGAAGTGGATATGCTGTTCAAGGGCGTGACCGCCCGCGATTCCGGGCGCTTCACCGAGAAGCAATTGGGGTGGCTCGACCGGCTGGAGGCGGAAGGCCGCATCCGCAGCACCTTCAACTGGCGCTTCTTCTCCAACGGCGACAGCCGGGAACCGGAGCTTGCCGGCATTCTCGGTGCGATGTCGGGCTCGTTCTTCGCGCTCATGACCTGCCTCGTGCTGAGCTTTCCGCTCGGCGTGATGGCAGCGATCTACCTCGAGGAATTCGCGCCGCGAAACCGGTGGACCGATCTCGTCGAGATCAATATCAACAATCTCGCCGCCGTGCCCTCCATCGTCTTCGGACTGCTGGGCCTCGCCGCCTTCCTGGGCTTCATGGGGATGGCGCGCTCCGCGCCGCTGGTCGGCGGCATGGTGCTCGCCCTCATGACCCTTCCCACCATCATCATCGTGACGCGGGCCTCGCTGGGCGCCGTGCCGCCCTCGATCCGCGAGGCCGCCATCGGGCTCGGGGCCAGCCGGATGCAGGCCATGCTCCACCACACGCTGCCGCTCGCCACGCCGGGCATCATGACCGGCACGATCATCGGCATGGCCCGGGCGCTCGGCGAATTGGCGCCGCTCATCATGATCGGCATGGTCGCCTTCATCGTGGACGTGCCCCAGGGGCCGCTCGATCCTGCATCCGCCCTGCCGGTGCAGGTCTATATCTGGGCGGACAGCCCGGAACGCGCCTTCGCCGAGAAGACCGCAGCGGCTATCATCGTGCTCCTCGCGTTCCTGGTCGTGATGAACCTGACGGCCGTCATTCTGCGCCGGCGCTTCGAGCGCCGCTGGTAGGAGGTCCGATCCCGTTGGACATGTCCCCGAGCACGATCCGGCCCAAGCTGACGGCGCGCGGCGTCAATGTCTTCTATGACGATGCGCATGCGCTCAAGCAGGTCGATCTCGACATTCGCGCACACGAGGTCACGGCGCTCATCGGCCCCTCCGGCTGCGGCAAGTCCACCTTTCTGCGCTGCCTCAACCGGATGAACGACCTGATCGACATCTGCCGGGTGGACGGCGATATCCGCCTCGACGGCGAAGACATTTACGACCCGGCGGTGGACCTCGTCTATCTGCGCGCCCGCATCGGCATGGTGTTCCAGAAGCCCAACCCGTTCCCCAAGTCGATCCACGACAATGTCGCCTACGGGCCGAAGATCCACGGGCTGGCACGCTCGCGCGCCGAGATGGACGACATCGTCGCGTCGAGCCTGGAGCGCGCCGGCCTCTGGGAGGAAGTGAAGGACCGTCTCGACGCGCCCGCGACCGGGCTCTCGGGCGGGCAGCAGCAGCGCCTGTGCATCGCGCGCGCGATTGCTGTGCGTCCCGAGGTCATCCTGATGGACGAGCCCTGCTCCTCTCTCGACCCCATCGCCACGGCGCGCATCGAGGCGCTGATGGATGAGCTCAAGCAGAACTTCACTATCGTCATCGTGACCCATTCGATGCAGCAGGCCGCGCGTGTCTCGCAGCGCACGGCCTTCTTCCATCTCGGCGACCTTGTCGAGGTCGGCGATACCGACACGGTGTTTACCCAGCCTGTCGATCCGCGCACGGAATCCTATATTTCCGGCCGGATCGGCTGACGGAGGACCGGGAGAAGCCTTCGGATGAACGATCGAGCCGAGCATATCTACAAGACTTTCGACGAGGAGCTGCGCCAGCTCGACAACCGGCTGGCCGAAATGGGCGGCCTGGTGGAAGCGCAGCTTGCCGGCGCCGTGGAAGCCCTCAGGCGCGGTAACACCGAACTCGCCGAGCAGGTCGTCGCCCGCGACAAGGAGATCGACGCGCTCGACATCGAGATCGATCTGTTCAGCGTCCGCCTGGTGGCGCTGCGCCAGCCTGTGGCGGCGGATCTCAGGACGATCTTCGCCGCCATCAGGATCTCTTCCGACCTGGAGCGGATCGGCGACATGGCCAAGAACATCGCCAGGCGGACGCACGCGGTAAGCCGCTTTCCGCCGCTGACGACAACGGCCTCCATCGCGTCGATGGCGCGCGTCGTGCAGACGATGATCAAGCAGGTGCTGGACGCCTGGACCGCGCGCGACACCGAAGCTGCGGCGGATATATTCGCCCGCGATGCCGAGGTCGACCAGCACTATGCAAGCCTGTTCCGCGAACTGCTGACCTACATGATGGAGGACCCGCGCAATATCGGGCCCTGCACCCATCTGCTTTTCGTCGCCAAGAACCTGGAGCGCGTCGGCGACCACACGACCAATATCGCCGAGCAGATCGACTATGCCGTGCTCGGCACCCGGTCCGCGGAGCGGGAGACGCACGATCCCACCAATACCCATATCCCGGCGGCGGAAGACCGATGAGCGCAGACCGTCCGCATATCCTCGTGGTTGAGGACGAGGCGCCCATCGTCGAACTGCTGCGCTACAACCTCGAGACTTCCGGCTATTCGGTGTCCGTGGCGACGGACGGCGACGAAGCCCTCGAGCGGGTGGCCGAGGACCAGCCGGACGCGGTGCTGCTCGACTGGATGCTGCCCCGCAAGTCCGGAATCGAGGTCTGCCGCGAGCTTCGCGCGAAGGCGGGGACGCGGATGCTGCCGATCATCCTGCTGACGGCGCGCGGCGAGGAAGCCGACCGGGTTCGCGGGCTCGAAACCGGCGCCGACGACTATATCGTCAAGCCCTTCTCGCCCAGGGAGCTGGAGGCGCGCCTCAAGGCGGTGCTGCGCCGTTCACACCCTGCGCTGGTGGAGGAGAAGCTCGAATATCAGGGCATCGTCATCGACCTCGACCGTCACCGCGTCTCCCGCAACGGGCGCAAGGTGCATCTCGGCCCCAAGGAGTACCGCCTGTTGCGCACCTTCATGGAGCGGCCGACACGGGTGCTGACGCGCGCCCAGCTGCTCGATTCCGTCTGGGGCCGGGACGTCCATGTCGAGGAGCGCACGGTCGACGTCCATATCCGCCGGCTGCGCAAGGTGCTCAACGGCGAAGGCGAGCCGGATGCGATCCGCACCGTGCGCTCCGGCGGCTACGCGCTAGACCTCGACCGCTGAGCCGGCCGCAGCCGTCATGGCGGTGCGCCGGAGCCTCGCGCTATATTGACGGACCGCTGGCGGAGCGCCCATGCCATGATCGATGCCTATTACTGGCCGACCCCGAACGGCTGGAAAATCTCCATCGCGCTTGAGGAGATGGAGCTCGACTACCGTGTCGTGCCCGTCAATATCGGGCGCGGCGGCCAGTTCGAGCCGGACTTCCTGAAGATCAGCCCCAACAACCGCATGCCGGCGATTATCGACCACGACCCGCCGGGCGGCGGCGAGCCGGTCTCGGTGTTCGAGAGCGGGGCGATCCTGCTCTATCTCGCGGAAAAGACCGGCAGGTTCCTGCCGACGGACCTGCGCGCCCGCATGGAGGTGATCGAGTGGGTGATGTGGCAGATGGGCGGCCTCGGGCCGATGCTCGGCCAGTCCGGCCATTTCCGCTTCTACGCCCCGGAAACGCTGCCCTACGCCGTCGAGCGCTACACCAACGAGATGCTGCGGCTCTACGGCGTGCTCGACCGGCGGCTGGAAGGGCGCGAGTTCATCGCCGGCGACTACTCCATCGCCGACATGGCCTGCTGGCCCTGGGTCATCACCTACAAGCGCCAGGAAGTCGATCTCGACAGCTTCCCGAATGTGAAGCGCTGGTACAAGGGCCTGCAACAGCGCCCGGCGCTCCGGCGCGGCTACGAGGTCGGGCGCGAGTTCGGCAAGCCGACCGGCCAGTGGGACGAAGAGGCCCGCAAGAATCTCTACGCCCACCCCAATCCGGGAGCCGCCGAATGATCCAGATCAACGGCATGGCGCATGTCATCCTCACCGTGAGCCGGTTCGAGGAGTCGCGCGCGTTCTACTGCGGGTTGCTGCCCTTCCTCGGCCTGCAGAAGGTCTATGACGGCAATAATTTCGTCTATCACGTGGGCGGGCGCACCGCGCTCGGCATCCAGCGCCCGGCGCCGGAACATGAGGGCGAGCGCTTCGAGCAGAACCGGGTGGGGCTGCACCATCTCTGCTTCCGGGCGCGCTCGCGCGAGGATGTGGACAAGGCGGCGGCCAAGGTCCGCGAGCTCGGCGGCAAGATCGACCGCGGCCCGCTGGAGGGCGATTTCGCGCCCGGCTACTATTATTTCGTCTTCGAGGATCCGGACGGCATCCGGCTCGAGCTCAACTACGTCCCCGGCAAGGGCCTGCTCGCCACCGAAACGCCCCTGTCCCCCAGCGACGACCCCGACTGGGACCAGAACCCGTAAGGCGAACGCCTGCCATCAATCGGGCAGCGAGTCGAGGAACCCCTGGAGGATATAGACGGCCGCCAGCGTGTCCTTGGCGGCGCGGCGGCGGCGGCGGCTGGTGTCGTCGGCGAGCATGGCGCGCTCGACGGCGTTGGTGGAGAAGCGCTCGTCCCACATCAGCGCCGGCAGGTCGCGGTGCGCCATCAGGTTCAGGGCGAACTGGCGCACCTGCCGGGCGCGCCTGCCCTCGCGGCCGTCGAGATCGAGCGGCAGGCCAACGACCAGCGCCGCCGCGCCCCGCTCGTCCACGGCCGCAAGCAGCATCGCCGCCGTGTCCGCAAACCGCTTCGCGCGCCGGACCGTGCCCGCCGGGGAGGCGACGCGCCGGTCCGGGTCCGAGACCGCAAGCCCGACCGTGCGGTCCCCCACATCCAGCGCCAGCAGCCGCCCGGCAGCCGGCAGGTCCTCAGCATCGACGAAGGGCATGAACGCGCCGGCTCAGTCTTCCTGCGCCAGCAATTCGCGCTGGGTGCGGCCCTTGTATTCGGTGCGGAAGCGGCCGCGGCGCTGGAGGATGGGCACCACCTGGTCCACGAACTCCTCGATGGCGCCGGGGCTGTAGATCGACGAGAGCATGAAGCCGTCGCCGCCGGCCTCGTCGAAGAACGCCTCCATCTGGTCCGCAACGCTCTCCGGCGTGCCGACGAACTGCGGCAGGCTCACGCTCTGCCCGTGGCGGCGCGCCACCTCCGCCAGCGTCATGGGCGTGCCGTCCGTCTTGCGGAAGCGGGTGCGCATACGCACCAGCTCCGGCTCCGGGCGCTCCAGCATGATGTCGTCGTCGCCGATGCCTGCGAGGTCCATGTTGAGATGGGCGGAGAGGATGGCCTTGCCCCCCTCGACCGGCACCAGCTCGTTGTGCTCCTCCTGCTTCTCGCGCGCATGCGCTTCGGTCTCGCCCAGGATCGGCTGCATGCCGAACAGGATGCGGCAGCTCTCGGGCCGGCGCCCGAAGCCCGCCATGCGCTCCTTGATGTCGGAGAGATAGGCGCCGGCGTCTTCCGCCCTCGGCTGGATGGCGAACACGGCATCGGCATAGCGGGCGGCGAAGTCGCGCCCGCCGGGCGAGGTGCCGGCCTGGAGGATCGCCGGACCGTTCTGCGGCGAGCGCACCACGTTGAGCGGCCCGCGCGAGCGGAAGAACTCGCCCTCATGCTCGATCCGGCGCACCTTGGAGGCATCCGCGAAGCGCGCGCCCTCGCGGTCCAGCAGCACCGCGTCCTCGTCCCAGCTGTCCCAGAGCTTCTGGCAGACCTGCATATATTCGTGCGCGCGCTCGTAGCGCCGCTCCGTCGGCTCGCGCTCCGTGCCGTAATTGGCGGCCTGGTTGCTGTTGATGGAGGTCACCACATTCCAGCCGACGCGGCCGGACGTCATGTGGTCGAGCGTCGCCCAGAGGCGGGCGGCATAGAAGGGATGCTGGTTGGAGACCGAGAAAGTGGCCGCGACGCCGATGCGCTCCGTCACTGCGCCGAGCCAGCCGAGCAGCGGCACCGGGTCGTGCTCCGGCGCCTGCACGGCATAGCGCAGCGCCGGCTCCAGCGAGCCCTGGTAGGTGTCCGAGATGTAGTTGAGGTCGGCGAAGAACACCATGTCGAACAGCCCGCGCTCGCAGGTGCGCGCGATATGCTCGTAGAGGCCCGGCCGGGCCCAGTCCCATGCAGGGTCGGTCTTCGGATGCCGCCACATGGCGAGGCTGTGATAGGTGGGCCCGTGCGTCAGGAACTGGGCCAGGTGCATCATCCCGCCGCGCGCCACCGCCTCCTCCCTATCCGTCCGTCAGCGCATCGCCGCCGAAGCGCTCGCGGGTCGCGATCTCGGCGACGCCGAGGCGGCGGAGCTTCGTCAGCTGGCGGGCCGGCCTGCCCAGCGGCACAACGGCCGCCACGGCGAAGTTCGCGGGGATATCGAGCAGGCGCCTGACTTCCGGCTCCTCGGCGACCGCGAGCGTGGTGATCGTGCCGCCGAGCCCGGCCTGGCGCGCCGCCAGCAGCGTGTTCCAGACGAACGGGTAGATCGACGCGCCGGAGATCACGCCGACGCGGTCCAGATAGCGGTCCATCGAAGCGACAGCGCCGAGATCGACGATGAAGACCAGCACCACCGGCGCTTCCTTGAACGGCTCGGTCAGGCGCGACGGCGGCCGCGTTGCGGCGGCTTCCTCGTCCGTGACTGCCGAGGGATGCACCGTGTTCCAGGGGCTCTCGCCGCGCTTGACCTGGGCCGCGTAGCGCTTCGCCGCCGGCTCGGCCAGCGCCGCCAGCCGGGCCTTCGTGGCCGGGTCGCGGACGACGATCACCCGGTTGCCCTGCCGGTTGCCGCCGCTCGGCGCGAAACGCGCGACCTCGAGCAGCCGGCCGATCGTCTCGTCCGGCACCGGGTCGTCCGTGAAGTCCCGGCAGGCGAAGGTGGTCCGCATCGCCTCGTCGAGTTCCATGGCCTTCCGTCTCCCCCAAATGCCTCGCCAAGCGGGACTCTTGCAGCAACCGCCCCGCCCGGCAAGAGAGCGCCCCGGTCAGGCGCCGTCGTCGATGGTGTGCAATTCGCGGCGCAGGATCTTTCCGGTCGAGTTGACCGGGAGGTCCGGGACGAACTGGATCTGCCGCGGCACCTTGTAGGGGGCCAGGTGCTTGCGGCAATGGGCCACGATGCTGTCCACCGTCGGCTCGGCGCCGGGACGCGGCACGATATAGGCCTTGGCAAGCTCGCCCTTCTCGCGGTCCGGCACGCCGCCGACGGCCGCCATCGAGACATCGGGATGGGCCGCCAGCACCCGCTCCAGCTCCGCCGGATAGACGTTGAAGCCGGCGGTGTTGATCATGTCCTTCTTGCGGTCCACCACCCAGAGGAACCCGTCCTCGTCCCGGGTGGCGACATCGCCGGTGCGGAACCAGCCGTCCTCGTCGAAGGCCTCCTTCGTCGCCGTCTCGTTGCCGTAATAGCCCATGGGGACGATGGGACCGCGAATCAGCAATTCGCCCGGCTCGCCCACCGGCGCGGTCTGCCTGCTGTCCTCCAGGGCGCCGATGCGCGCCTCCACATAGGGTATGGCGACGCCGATGGAGCCGAGCCGGCGCTCGCAGGCCGAGGCATGGGTCGTGCCGGGGCCGGCCAGTTCCGTCATGCCCCAGAGCTCCAGCAAGGTCGCGCCGAACTTCTCCTCGACCTCAGCGGCAGTGGCCGGCGGGATGGTCTGCCCGCCGGTCGTCATCCGCTCGAGGCTCGACAGGTCGTATTTGCCCATGGCCGGGTCGGCCAGCATGTACATGAACCCGGTCGGCACCGCTTCCAGCATGGTCGCACGGTAGCGTTCGACCGAGCGCAACATTGCTTCGGCCTCGAACCGCTCCAGCAGCACCATTGTCGTTCCGCAGAGCAGGGCGCAATTCATCACCACCATGCCGTAAACATGCGAGAGCGGCAGGGCGCTGACGGTGGTGTCGGCCGCCGTCCGGCCGTGCATCAGCGCCGTCCCCGCCGTCCCGACCGCGATGGCGCGGCCCGACATCATCGCGCCCTTCGGATGGCCGGTCGTGCCCGAGGTGTAGCCGATGGCACCGAGCTCATCGAGGCCGCGCGGACGCGCCTCGAACTCATCCGGCATGTTGGCGATGAACTCCTCGTAGGTCACGGCCCCGGCCGGCGCCTCGTCCGCCGCGAACACGACCTGTTCCACAGCAGTCTCCGCCAGCGCCTCGAACAGGGCCTCGCCCTTGCCCGGCCCGGCCAGCAGCAGCTTCGCGCCGCAATTGCCGGCGATATAGCCGATTTCGCCTGCGGTCAGCATGGCGGTGACCGGGTTGAGCACGGCCCCGGCCTTGGCGGTGCCGTAGTAGGCCGCCATCCAGTCGAACGTATTGGGGGCGCAGAGCGTGACCCGGTCGCCGGGTTCGATGCCCGCGGCTACGAGCGCATTGGCGAAGCGGTTGGCCCGCCGGTCCAGCGCGTCGAAGCTGTAGGGCACGTCCTCGAAAATCACCGCCGGCCTGTCGCCGAACGCCGCCGCAGCCCTCGCCGGCATCTCGCCGAGTGTCACCAGCATCGCCATCCTCCCTGCTCGATTCCCGTCCTCTTCCATCCCGAAGCCAAAGTCCGGGCGCCGGTCCAGCCTTTCCACCGGGTTCGGGCGGCCTATTATCCCCCTCCTCCGGCTTTCGGCAGGAGCGCTCCCGTTGGACCGCAGCCCGCTCTACATCTGGCTCGTCACCGCGACGGGGCTGCTGGCATTCTTCACCATGGTGTTCTCCAGCACCATGGCGAATGTTGCAATCCCGCATGTCATGGGCGCGTACGGCATCGGGCAGGACCGGGCGCAGTTCCTCGCCACCGCCTTCCTCGCCACCAATACGGCGAGCCTGCTCCTCAACCGCTGGCTGGTCGCCCGCATCGGCCAGAGGAACGCCTTCGCGCTCTCGCTGATCCTGTTCACCGTCGGCAGCATGATCTGCTGGTGGGCGCCCAATTTCGGCCTGATCGTCTTCGGCCGCATCGTCCAGGGCCTGTCCTCCGGCATCGTGCAGCCGCTCGTGATGGTGGTGCTGTTCCAGGTCTTCCCGCCGAACCGGCGGGGCCTCGCCATGGGCCTGTTCAGCATGGGCGTGGTGTTCGCGCTCGGCCTCGGACCCGCGATCGGCGGCCTCGCCATCGACCTGCTGGAATGGCGCTACATCTTCATCGTGCCGCTGCCCGCAGCGGCGGTGGCATTCCTGCTGGGCTTCATCTTCATTCCCGAACGCGAACAGCGCGCGCCGCTGGAGCCCTTCGACGCGCTCGGCTTCGCACTGATCGCGACCGCCATATTCCTCCTCACCACCGGCATCGCCTCAGGCCAGCGAGAGGGCTGGTTCTCGGACTACATGCTGGCGATCTGGGGCGGGTTCATCGTCACCGGGGCGGGCTTCGTGCTCTCGCAATGCCGGGCGAACGCCAGCCTGCTCGACCTCGGCCTGTTCCGGAACCTGCGCTTCGCCGCCGCCGGAACGACCAGCTTCGTCTTCGCCTTCGCCTCCTTCGGCACGGTCTATATCTTCCCCGTCTTCGGCCAGATCGTGCCGGGCTACACGGCTACGGAGGCCGGCTCCCTGCTGCTGCCCGGCTGCATCGTCGCCTCGCTGCTGCTGCCGCTCGCCGGGCGGCTTTCGGACCGTTATCCGGCGCCGCTAATCGTCTTCGGCGGCATGGCGGCGGCGTTGGTGAGCGCGGTGTTGATGGCGGGCGCGGACAGCGATACCGCCTTCTGGACCATTGCGGGCTACCTGCTGGTGAACCGGATCGGCGTCGCCTTCGTCACGCCGGCGATCAACAACACCGCGCTCGCCGCCCTCGAACCCCGGCAGCTCGACAGCGGCGCGGGCGTGGTGAACCTGCTGCTGATGCTCGGCGGGTCCTGCGGCATCAACATCCTGGTCGTGGTGCTGGAACGGCGCATCGGGCACCACAGCGACGCCTTCGCCGCGACCCAGACGGCGGCCAACGACGCCACGCGCGAGCTTCTCGGCCAGGTTGGCGGGCTGCTCGGCCGCGCCGGCCTGCCAGACGGTGTGCGCGAACAGGCGGCGCTCGACTATCTGGGCCACATGGTGACCGCGCAGGCGAACATGCTGGGCTTCCAGGACGGTTTCATCGCCATGGCAGTGTTCTGCCTCTTGCCGATGCTGCCCGTCTGCCTGCTGATCGGCAGCAAGCGACCGGGGGCCGCTCCTATTCGACGGTGACGGACTTGGCGAGGTTGCGGGGCTGGTCCACATCGGTGCCCTTGGCCACCGCCGTGTGGTAGGCGAGAAGCTGCACCGGGATCGCATAGAGGATCGGCGCGACGAACGGATCGACTGCGGGCATCTCCACCGCAGCCTCCGCATGGTCGCCCACGGCCTCTATGCCGGCCGCGTCGCTCACCAGGATAACCCGCCCGCCGCGCGCCGCGACCTGGCGGATGTTGGAGGCGGTCTTGTCGAACAGCCGGTCCGAGGGCGCGATGGCGACCACAGGCACGTCTTCGTCGATGAGCGCGATAGGCCCGTGCTTCAACTCGCCCGCGGCATGGCCGGCGGCGTGGATATAGGAAAGCTCCTTGAGCTTCAGCGCCCCTTCGAGCGCGATGGCGAAGCTGGTGCCGCGCCCGATATAGAGCACATCGCGCGCGCCCGCGATGCGGTGCGCCAGCGCCTCGATGCCATCGTCCTGCTCCAGTATGTCCGCCGTGCGCGAGGGCACTTCCAGCAGCGCTTCGGTCAGCCGCCCGGCCTCCCTCCCGTCTATCGCGCCCCTCGCAAGCGCCGCCGCGATCGCCAGCGCCGCCAGCACGACGAGCTGTGTGGTGAAGGCCTTGGTGGAGGCAACGCCGATCTCCGGGCCGGCGAGCGTGTGGATCACGGCATCGCTTTCGCGCGCAATCGCGCTCTCCGCCACATTGACGATGGAGACCGAATGAAGGCCTTGCCGGCGCGCGTAACGCAGCGCCTCCAGCGTGTCGATGGTCTCGCCCGACTGCGAGATCTGGAGCGCCATGCCGCCCCGATCCAAGGGCGGCTCGCGGTACCGCAGCTCGGAGGCGATATCGAGATCGACCGGCAGTCGGGCAAGGCTCTCCAGCCAGTATTTCCCGACCAGGCCCGCATAGTAGGCCGTGCCGCAGGCGGACGCGGTGACACGCCCCACCGAGGCGAAGTCGATGCCGAGCTCCGGGAGCGCAACCGCGCGCGTCAGCGGGTTGAACAGCGCCCGGAGCGTGTCCCCGATCACGGTCGGCTGCTCATGGATCTCCTTCTGCATGTAGTGGCGGTAGTTGCCCTTGCCGATCATCGCGCCCGCGAGCCGATTGCGGCGCACGGGCCGTTCGACCGCGCGGCCTTCGGCATCGCGCACCTCCGCCCCGCTGCGCGAGAAAATCGCCCGGTCGCCTTCTTCGAGGAAGGCGATACGGTCCGTGAAAGGCGCAAGCGCCAGCGCATCGGAGCCAAGGAACATCTCGCCCTCGCCCGGACCGAAGGCAAGCGGGCTGCCCCGCCGCGCGCCGATCATCAGGTCCTGCTCGCCGGCGAACAGGATGGCGAGCGCAAACGCCCCCTCCAGCCGCTTCAGCGCCGCATCGGTCGCGGAAACGGGGTCCATTCCCCGTTCGAGATTGCGGGTGATGAGCTGCGCCACGGCTTCCGTGTCGGTCTCGGTGACGAAGGTGCAGCCCTCCGCCTCGAGCTCGCGGCGCAAGGCCAGGAAGTTCTCGACGATGCCGTTATGAACTACCGCCACGCGGCCGGTGGCATGCGGATGGGCATTGGTTTCGTTGGCCGCGCCGTGCGTCGCCCAGCGCGTATGGCCGATGCCGGAAGC
>Ga0209020_1002514_pt1 | contig 14525 bp, 14 predicted proteins | sample PinacodermBB_FD_187298 | JGI IMG/M metagenome (GOLD analysis project Ga0209020, IMG submission 187298) | Host-associated microbial community of the marine sponge Aplysina aerophoba from Gulf of Piran - sponge pinacoderm, lysed by bead... | ecosystem: Host-associated > Porifera > Sponge >...
CGATCAGCCGCCGTCGTCTCATCGATGAACCGCCGGGCCTCCGCAGTCGGTTTGCCCGACTCCGACGCTGCCTTTGGACCGAGGATGCCGTAGTGGAAGTCGCCGTCATCCGCAATGTCGCGTGGGCGCTCCGGCATATTTTGACACACTACAATAGCCAAGAAGCAAACGTGAGTCTCGGCCCCCAACAAGTCATCTTCATTGCGTTGATCTTGTCATCCTTCCTTCCGCCTCGGCGGCGCGTAGAGCTGCAGCAGGTTGCCGTCGGGGTCGAAGAAGTAGAAGCCGCGGCCGGATCGGCGCTCCACCACCGGGACTTCGTGGATGCGGACGCCGGCGGCGCGCATCCTCTCCTCGGCGGTGTCGAAGTCGTCGCCGTCGACGAAGAAGGCCTGGTGGGTGACGCCGTCCTCGGCCAGGGCGTCGCGCTCGATGGGGTTGGGACGCTGGAACAGGACCACGATGCTGCCGCCGGACCGGAGGTCGGCCCGGCCCAGGCCTCTCAGGTCGTCGCGGGCGACGTTGGCGACGTCCATGCCCAGGACGTCGCGGTAGAACTCGATGGCCCGATCGAGGTCATTGACGGGAATACCGCTGTGATAGAGTCCCTTGGTCTTGATCATGTCCGGCCTTCCCGGCCCGCTGGGGGCCTGTCTATTTTTCTCGAAACACAACTAAAACGTGCTATTACAAAGTATCCCACATCACCAAGCCAAGCCCGAGGACAACACCCATGAACGACCTGTGCCGACTGTCCGCCAACGAAGCCGTGGAACGCATCAACCAGGGCAAGCTGACCTCCGAGGAGTTGACCCAGGCGTGCCTGGAGCGGATCGAGGAGCGCGAGCCGGAGGTGGAAGCCTGGATGCACCTGGATGCCGGCTACTCGCTGGCCCAGGCCCGGGAGCGCGACCGCGCCGCCATCCGCGGCCCCGTGCACGGCCTTCCGTTCGCGGTCAAGGATATCATGGACACGGCCGACATGCCCACGGGATACGGCTCGCCCATCTACCAAGGCTACCGTCCCCGGGCCGACGCCGCCTGCGTGGCCATGACCCGGGCCGCCGGCGGCGTTCTCCTGGGCAAGACCGTCACCACGGAGTTCGCCAGCCGCCATCCCGGCAAGACCAAAAACCCCCACGACCCGACGCACACCCCGGGCGGCTCCTCCAGCGGCTCTGCCGCGGCCGTCGCCGATTTCATGGCGTTCATGGCTTTCGGCACCCAGACCCTCGGTTCGGTGATTCGCCCGGCATCCTTCTGCGGCTGCGTCGGATACAAGCCGAGTTACGGCGAGGTCAGCACCGAGGGTGTCAAGGAGAACACCGGCTCCTTCGACACGGTGGGGCTGTTCGGACGCGCCGTGGAGGACCTGCCGCTGTTCCGGGCGGCGGTCACCGGCGAGCCGGTGCGTCCCCTGGACGCGGTTCCGGTCAAGGGCCTCCGGGTGGGCCTGTGCCGCACGCCGCTATGGGACCGGGCCCAGGACTACACCCAGGCCCTGGTGGAAGGCGCCGCCGCGCAACTCGCCAAGGCCGGGGCCGCGGTAGCCGATCTCGACCTCGGCGGTCCCTTCGCCGACTTCGAGCCCATGGGCCGCCGGGTCAGCGACTACGAGATCGCGCGCGCGCTGTCGTGGGAAAGAGCGCACCACTTCGACCTGCTGAGCGAGTTCCAGCAGGGCAAGATGAAGGACTGGCCCGTGGTCTCCTACGACGAATACCGGGAGGCCGAGGGGGTCATGGCGGCGTGCCGTGCCTACATGGACGAGGCATCGAAGGCGTTCGACGTGCTGTTGACCCCCAGCGCCACGGGCGAGGCGCCCGAGGGACTGGACAACACCGGCGATACATCCTTCAACATACTCGCCACCTGGACCTATGTGCCGTGTGTCACGCTTCCCGTATTCAAGGGACCCTCGGGCCTGCCCGTGGGACTGCAACTGGTGGGGCACCGTTGCCGGGATCACCGGCTGTTCGAGATCAGCCGCGCGGTGCTGGAAGCGTTGTCAAGCTAAGGACGTGTCCGGACCTTTGGGGGAGGGAATGACATGGAACGCTTGAACTCATGGATCGACTCGGTGAACGCATTCGCCTGGGGTCCGCCCATGCTCGGCATGCTGGGGGTGACCGGCGTGCTGCTGACCCTCGGGCTGGTCTTCATGCCGTGGCGCAAGGTGGGCTACGGCTTCCGGCTGTTGTTCGACAAGAGCGGCAGCGTCGGCGAAGGCGAGGTCAAGCCCTTCAACGCGCTGATGACCGCCCTGTCGGCCACGGTGGGCACCGGCAACATCGCCGGCGTCGCCACGGCCATCGCGTTGGGCGGACCGGGCGCGATCTTCTACATGTGGCTGATCGCGTTGTTCGGCATGGCCACCAAATACGCCGAGGCGGTGTGCGCGGTCACCTACCGCGAGGTGGACGCCAACGGCCTGCACGTGGGCGGCCCCATGTATTACCTGCGCAACGGCGTGGGCGAGTTCGCCCCCGAACTGGGCAAATGGCTGGGGCTGGGGTTCGCCGTGTTCGGCGCGGTGGCGGCCTTCGGCATCGGCAACGCGGTGCAGGTCAACTCCATGGCCACGGCGCTGGCGAGCAGCTTCGGCGTTCCCACCTGGATCACCGGGCTGATCGTCGCGGCGCTGGTAGGGATCGTGATCATCGGCGGCATCCAGCGCATCGGCGAGGTGGCCGGGAAACTGGTGCCGGCCATGATCGTGCTCTACATCGGCGCCGCCCTGCTGGTCATCATCATCAACATCACCGCGGTACCGGCCGCCTTCGCCCTGATCTTCACCCACGCCTTTACGCCGGCCGCGGCCGCCGGGGGCTTTGCCGGGGCGGCGGTGGCAGCGGCCATCCGCTTCGGGGTGGCGCGCGGCGTGTTCTCCAACGAGTCCGGCCTGGGATCGGCCGCCATCGCCCACGCGGCGGCGCAGACCAACAGCCCGGTGCGGCAGGGCGTCATCGCCATGCTCGGCACCTTCATCGACACCCTCGTGGTCTGCACCATGACGGCGCTGGTGATCCTGACCTCGGGGGCGTGGACCCTGACCGGCGCGGACGGCGGCGGCCTCACCGGGGTCGTGCTGACCTCGGCGGGCTTCCAGAGCTCCATCGCAGGCGGGCAATACATCGTCACGGTGGCGCTGGCGGTGTTCGCTTTCACCACCATCCTCGGGTGGTCCTACTACGGCGAGCGGTGCTGGCAGTACCTGTTCAGCGAGAACAGCCTGGTGATCTACCGCGGGCTGTGGGTGCTGGCGGCGGTGACCTTCGCCAACGTCAAGGTGGGATTCGTGTGGAACCTGTCGGATACGCTGAACGGCCTGATGGCCGTGCCCAACCTCGTCGGCCTGCTCTTGCTGGCGCCGATGGTCTTCAAGGTCACGCGGGAGCACTTCGACAAGGTGGAGAACCAGTAACTCTCTCCACCGGCGAATGTGGGCCGGGGGCGACGCGCCCCCGGCCGGGCCCCACGGGCGGGAATCAGAAACCGATGCGGACGCCCACCCGAAAGACGTGGTTGCCGACCTCGGACTTCACCGTCGAACCGTGGATCCAATCGGCCTTGGGATCCCCGGTGCCCACGTAGCGGTAGCCCGCGTGCACGACAAGGGACTCCAAGAGCCGATAGCCCACGCCGGCGCCGACCTGGTAGGCGAGCACCCAGTCGGCGTCATCCCCGCCGAGCCCGCCGAGGACCGTGGCAACCGTGCCCGAGGGCAGCGTCACCGATCCGGGCAACTCCACCGGAAGACCCACGTCATAGACGACCCGGGTGACGCCAAGCCCACCACCGAAATACGGCGTGAAGGGCATGCCGATGTCGACGTCGTACCAGGCGTTGGCCATAAGCCCCAACGTCGTACGGGTGCCGTTCACGTCGACGTTGTTGTTGATGGCCTGGATGACATTGGCCGGGAGCTTGTGCCCGTCCACGGTAAGCTGATCGTACTGGATGGAATCGAGGTCCGTGCGGCGCCAGGAGGCTTCGGCTTCCATCCGGAGAGCGCTCCAGCCGAAGCCCAGGGCGACGCTGTATCCCAGCCCGGAATCAAAGTCGGTCTGGCCCTTTGTAACCGCCGAATTGAAGTCCGAGGTCGAACTGAGGGCCATGCCGGCGGCACCCGACAGGTACAGCCCGCTCCCGCTCCGAGCGTGAGCATCCGGCGAGAAAACGGCCGGCGACAGCCACAGCAGCGCCACGGCGCACAATACCCTCCTGACACTTGCTAGGCTCGGCATGTTACGCATTCGCCAACTCCTTTCCATTTTGGTTAGGGTCCGGTCGTTCCGGACAACGATCAGCTACCCACACCGTCCGGCTGACCCCCCGGGTCGAACAACTCCGTCGCGTCGAGCTTGCGCTGGAACTCCAGGTACTCCTCCTTCATCATCCGCGGCCGGTCCTCCCGCAGGATCCGGCGCGCCGACGCGGCGTCGTCGTGCAGCAGGTCGATGGCGGTCATGGCCAGGAGCTTGGCCGATTTCACGTAGACCGAATCGTGGTCCACGAGCAGGTAGCCGCTGGTATGACCGCCCCCGGCGGCGCCGGCGACGTAGGGCTGCATCGCCGGCATGATGTGCGCCAGATCGCCCATGTCCGTGCTGCTGGTGCGATGCTCGGTACCGTGCTCGAACTGGTCCGCGCCGAACACCTGGCCGACGTTCTCGCCCCAAAGACGGGCCATGGCCTCGTTGTTGGCCTGAGGCAGGTAACCCGGAACGGTCGTAATCTCCACCGACGCGCCCACCGCCATGGCCGCTCCCCGGAGCGCGTTGTCCACCTTGCGGTTGGCGTCCAGTATGCCCTCCAGGGTCTTGCCGCGGATGAACGTTTCCACGGTGACCTCCGCCGGCACCACGCTCACCGCGTCGCCGCCCCGCGTGATGATCGGGTGCACGCGAATCGTGTCCTCGTCGTAGAAGGTCTCACGCTGATAGGCGATGGCGCTCAGGGCCAGGGAGGCCGCGTTGAGGGCGTTGATGCCCTTCTGGGGGCTGCCGCCCGCGTGGGCGGCCTTGCCGACAAAGCGGATCTTCTTGATGATGGCGCCATTGGAAGACCGGGCCACGTGGGAGGCCAGAGTGTCGGTCTTGGTGTGGAACATCATCGCCAGGTCCACGTCGTCGAAATGGCCGAGCCGAATGAGCTCCGCCTTGCCGGAGAGAAATTCGATCTCGCCGTGCGCCTTGCGTTGCATGCGCTCGTCGACGTCGATCATCTCTTCGGCCGGGACGGCGAAGAACACCAGCGAACCGCGAAGCTCCGGCAACACCCCGGCGGAAAGGAGCCCCATGGCCGCGCCCACCATCCCCGCCACCTGTGCGTTGTGGCCGCAGGCGTGAGCCGCTCCGGTCCGGGGATCGGCATGGGGGTGATCCGACACGCGAAGTGAATCCAGCTCTCCCAGAATGGCGAGGGTGGGACCGGGACCGCCGCAATCCTTCCGCCCCTTGACGCCGGTGACGGCGAGCCCCTGCCGAGGATCGAGCCCGAGGCCCTGGAGCCGCGCGGCCACGAGGTTGGCGGTGTTGACCTCGTTGAAGCCCGTCTCCGGGTTCCGCAGAATCGTCTCGCCCAGGTCGATGATCTCCTGCCTGCGGGCATCGATGATCCGGCAGGCCTCGGCCTTCAGATCGTCCCTGGAACTCATGGGTTTTGCCGAAGCGCGTCTTCCAACAGCGTCAGGGCGGCCCTGGTGAAGGCCCACATGTTGGCTTCCCGGTCGGCGTCGCCGGTTTCGATGGTGATGGCCTTCTCCACCGGTCCGACGATGGCCATGCAACTGTGTCCGGCGGCGTCGCCGTAGCGGTTCCCGGCCGGGCCCGTGGCGCCGCTCTCGGCCAGGCCCCAGGTCGTGTTCAATCGCCCCTGAATCAGCCGTGCCGCGTTCAACGCGTAAGGCTCGGTGCTGCCCCGCACCGTCACTTCGCTTTCCGGCATCATCAGAAGGCCGGCCCGGGCATGACGCGTGTAGATGACGCCCCCGCCGACGAAGTACGCCGAGGCGCCCGGCAACGACAGCAGCGCGGCGGAGATCAGGCCGCCGGTGGAGGACTCGGCAACCGCCACGGTCTGTCCGCTCTCCTTCAGCAGTTCGCCTACGGAACGTCCAAGCGAAATCAGATCGGCCATGACAACTCCTTTCCGCCGGCGTAATCGCCGACGATCATGCCCCGCCCTTCTGCAGCGACAGCGACAGCCCCGGCCTGCGCACGTGGATGCCGGCATAGCGGCTGCGGTCGGTGAGCCGCTCCATCAGCGCCACCATGGGCAACCGGGCGCTCAGGTACTCCTCGGGCGGGCCGGCGGCGCGCATGACGGCGATCTCCTCCTCGCTCAGCATCCACCGCAGTAAAAGCTCCTCGTCGGTCACTCCGGTGCCGCCGAGCTTGCGGCGCACCTCTTGGATGGTCAGGTCCGGCGGCACCCAGCGGGCCATCTCCTTGCCCCGGGGCCGGTCCAGGATCTTGTGCTTGACGTCGGAGTCCATGGTTTCGGCGCCCTCCCGGCCCCAGAGTCCGAGGGCGTACTGAATGATCTGATCGGTGACCTCCCGGTAGCGCTCGCCGACGATGACGTTGATGGCCGCCTGGCTGCCCACGAACTGCGACAGCGGCGTCACCATGATGGGATAACCCAGGTCCGCCCGCACCCGCACCACCTCTTCGAGGGCCTCCTCCGCCTTGTCTTCCAGACCCACCTTCCGCAGTTGGTGGCGCAGGTTCGAGATCATGCCGCCGGGCACCTGGTGCTGGTACTGGGCGTAGTCGTATTCCACCGGGGCGCCGATGGGGAAACCCTCCCGCCGGGCCACGGCGGTGAAATGTTCCGACACCTGCTCCAAAGCGTCCGTGTCCACGGCGCACACGTAGCCCAGGGCGCGCAGGTTGGCGGCGACGCTGAACACGGACGGGTTCGAGGAGGCGTTGGCCAGCGGCGGCACGGCCGTGTTCACCGTGCGGATGCCGAGCTTCACCGCCTCCAGGCAGCACAACGGTCCCAGCCCGGTGGTGCAATGGGTGTGCAACTCAACCGGGATGCCGCCGGCGTTCTCGAAGATCATCGGCACCAGGGTGCGGGTGCGTTCGGGGGTCAGGAGGCCACCGGGATCCTTGAGGCAGAGGAATGGCACGCCCAGGGAGGCGGCCTCCCGGGTCTTCCGGGCGTAGTACTCGTCGGTGTGCTTCGGCGACACCGAGTAGATCAGGTTGACGATGGGCTGAAGGCCGTTCTTGCGGGCGATGGCGACCTTGCGCGTCCACCCTTCGAGCTCGTTCCACTCCTCGGAGATGCGTGCCTGGCGGATGCCGTTGGCCGCCATCCGCTCGATGAAGAGCTCGTACACCGACACCGGGGTGATCTCGAACGCGTTGACCCTGCCCGCCATGAGCCGCAGCGGCGTCCGGGTGACGCGCTCCGCCACCATCCGCACCCGGTCCCAGGGGTCCTCCTTGAGCTCCCGCACACACTTCTTGAGGTGGGAGGCGGACATGAGCTCGATGGCGTCGAAGCCGGCCGCATCCATGGTCCGGGCCACCGGCAGCATCATGCCGGTGGTCATGCGCTCGGCCCACAGGCTCTGGTGGCCGTCACGCAACGTGGTGTCTACGAATCGAATCTCGTCCATCTATCGCTCGTGCGGCCGGCGGCGGCCGTGAAAAACTCCGTCGGGTGTGGACCTTCGCGGCGGACCCCGTAGGGGCGACCGCGGGTCGCCCCTACCATCGCCGTCCCTAGCCCAGGATGCGGGGACCAAACAGCGTCACCGCGTTGTCCCACAGGATCTTGGCCTTGGCCGCATCCGATATCGGTTGCGCGTCCAGGTCCGGCAAGGCCTTTTCCGGCCTGGGCGCATCCGGGTGCGGATAGTCGGTGTTCCAGGCGATGTTTTCGCCGTCCAGGTGGTCCGCCGCGTAGGACAGCGCGGTCTCGTCGCTGTCGCAGGTCACCGTGATCTGGCGCTTGAAATACTCGCTGGGGAGCATCGGCAGGCGCTCCACCGCGTTTCCCATGACGCTGTTGCGGCCGTGGGTGTGCTCGTCCATCCGGCCGAGCCAGAACGGCACCCAGCCGACGTTGGACTCGAGGATCCCCAGCCGCAGCTTGGGGAAGCGCTCCAGGATACCGGTGAAGATGAACTGCCCCATGGTGGCCATGTTGTCGCAGGGGAAGCCCAGGGCATGGTCGAGGCCGCGCAGAGCGAGCTGCTGCATGTCACCGTCGTCGACGTTGCCGCGGTTGCCGCCGGCGAAGGGGTGGAAGCGGCGCTGGCGGTATTCGCCGTGCACGGAGATGGGGAAGTCCAGCTCGCAGGCCAGTTGCCACAGTGCGTCGTATTCGGGCTCGTGCAGCCACCTGCCCTCCGGCAGGAACGGGTTCCGCACGGACACGGCGCCCAGCTCCTCCACCGCCCGCCGGGCCTCCACCAGCATGGCCTCCGTGTCCGGTGCCGGCAGCACCGCGACGAACTTGAGGCGCTTGGGGTCGGCGTCGCAGTAGTCCCGGCACCAGTTGTTGTAGGCCCGGCACATGGCGGCGCCCAGCTTGGCGTCCTTGAGGGCCACCCGGTAGGCGAAGTTGCCGTTGTTGCCCGTCGGCAGCAGCACCTGGACGTCCCACCCGTGGGTGTCCATGTCCTTCAGCCGCGTTTCCGCGGACCACCACGTGCGGTATTGCTCACCGTACTTTGCCTCCATGTCGGCCCACGCGGTGGCCGGCAGCTTCGGCTGTTTCTCGATCTTGGGAATGATTCGCCCATCCGGCTCGTAGACCATGAAGGCCCCGTCCATGAACGCCACCTTGGGCACCTGATCCCGGTAGGCGGGCTCGACGTACCGTTCCCACAGGTACTGCGGCTCGTGCATGTGGGCGTCCGCGTCGATGACCTTGAATCCCTTCCACATGATGGCACTCCTTTCGATCGTGGCCCGTGAAACTGTCCCGGCACCCTAGTGTCCGGTTACTATTCCCTGTTTCGCGTTTCGCTTCAACCGGATGGCGTGCGGTGCCGGGCTACGTTTCGGCCGACCCGAGCTACCGGGCGGATCGCCTCCACCAGGGAAATGCGCCGGCGCTTGACAGGGTCGCAACGATTCTTTTAGGGTCGCGGGCGAAAGCGGGGCGGATCCGCCTTGCCTGTCGACGACATCACGCGGCGATCAACCTGACGGGAAACGATCCATATGACATCTCAATCCTTCGTAGCCTCGGTGGTGGAAGACATCATCCGTCCCGGAGTCGAGCGGTTGATGGCGGGAAGGTATTTCTCCGACCTGCGGGCCGGCACCCTGTCGAATCGCAGGCTCCAGGGCTTTGCGCTGCAGCACTACCTCCTCAATGTCGCCATCAACAAGGGATTCGTCCTGTGCATGACCAAAAACGCCCACAACCAGGAGCTCTACGACCTGTTCCTCCACGCCTTCACGGAGGAACAGACGCACCCGGACCTCATGAAGCGGTTCGGTCTTGCCATCGGTCTGACCGATGAGGACTTCGCCGAGGCCCTGCCGATCTTCGAGTGCCAGGCCCACGCCGCGGCCATCCTCAGGGGCATGTTCCTGGGATCGCCGGCTGAAAGCCGCACGAGCGCGCTGGTGAACGAGAGCATGGTCGGCCGCTACGCGGCGGAGTTCGACACCCGCCTGGCGGGCGAATACGGGGTCAACGATCACGACCGGGAGTTCTTCACGGTGCACGCGGTGGCGGACCAGGAGCACACCGCGATTGCGGCGCGGGTGGTCGAACGCTACTGCGACTCCGAGCGCGAACGCAGGGTCGTCGCCCATGCCGCGCGCAACATGGTCCGCTTCAAACTGGCCAAGTTCGACGGGATTTACGATGCCTACGCCTGACGACCGCACGTATTCGTGGGACCCAACACTGGGTTGACGGCTATCCGTGGGGCTCTATAATCAAGGTGGGGGTCAGCATGGAAGAAAATACCGCATCCGTCTCGTTGCCCGAAGTCCTGTCCGTGTTCCCGCTCACGGGGGTGCTGCTGTTGCCCGGCACACGGCTGCCGCTGCATATTTTCGAGCCCCGCTACCGGAACATGGTGCACGATGCGCTTGAGGCCGAGGGCGTCTTCGGCATGATCCAGCCCTTTGTTCCCCAGAAAGACAATCTCCCAAGGCCCGGAATCGAGCGCACCATGCCCGATCTCTACGACGTCGGGTGCGCCGGACACATCGAGCGATGGGAGAAGTCCTCGGACGGCCGTTACATGGTTCAGCTCCGCGGCATCAGCCGGTTCCGGATCAAGGAGGAACTGTCCCTGGAACGCGGCTATCGGCGCGTGCGACCGGACTACGAGTGCTTCAGCGACCTCCAGGACGGGGACTACGACGCGGTCGACCGGGCCCGCCTGACAGGGGCGCTGGACCAATACGCGCAGGCCCGCGGGCTCGCCATCGACATGGGGCAACTCGAGCCCATCTCGGATGCCGATCTGGTGAACTTCCTGGGAGTCGCCATGCCCTTCCATCCATCGGAGAAGCAGGCGATTCTGGAAACAGGATCCATCGAGGAACGGGAGAAGGTCCTCATCAGCCTCCTGGAGCTGGGCGGGGACACCTCTGCGGTGCCTTCGAGCTCCGGCTCGCGTACTCTCAACTAGACGCGGTCATCGGGCGAGACAGCAGCGCTTGTATTTCCGGCCGCTGCCGCAGGGACAGGGGTCGTTGCGGCCCACTTCGGGCCGGGCGGCGGCGTCCGCCTCCCGCACCACGCGCATGACGTTCTCCATGGGCTCGCCCGCCTGCCAAAGCCCCGCCATGGTGCTCAGGTGCTCCCGGCTGTGGATGAAAAATTTCTTGTAGCCCGCGCAGAGATAGTTGAGACCGTCCTCCCCGTCCGGGGTCTTGATGAAACGGTCCTTGGGGCAGCCGCCGTTGCACTGGGCGCGCACCTCGCACTCGCGGCAGTAGCGCGGCAGCGAGGTCCACTTGTCGCGACCGAACTGCCGCTGGGCCTCGCTGTCGACCATGCCCGCCAGGGAAGTCTCGCGGATGTTGCCGACGCGGTATTCCGGGTCCACGTAGTGGTCGCAGGAATAGAAGTCGCCGTTGTGCTCCAACGCCGGCACATCGCCGCAGGTTTCGCGGAAGATGCACAGGGCGTGCTCGATGCCCAGGCCGGTGCGAGCCGCCTCGTCGAAGATCTGGATGGTCACCCGGCCCACGTCGGTACGGATCCATTCGTCGAAGATGGCGCACAGAAAGGTGCCGAAGGCCTCCGCCGGCACGCTGCGGGGGGTCACCGCGGCATCCCCGGGCACGGGCTCCACCAACGGAATGAACTGCTGGTGATCGGCGCCGATGCTCTTGAAGTAGCGGTAGACCGTGGTGGGATGGCCGACGTTGCCCGCGTGGACCACGCACAGCACGTCACAGGGCACCTTGTGGGCCTTGAGCTGCTTGAAGGCCTGCACCACCTTCCGGTGGGTGGGCTGCTGCCCCTTGGTGACCCGGTACTCGTCGTGGAGCTTCTCGGGGCCGTCGATGCTCAAGCCGATGGAGAAGCCCTCCTCGGCAAAGAAACGGCACCACTCCTCGTCGAGCAGCACCCCGTTGGTCTGCATGCCGTTACGAACCTTGCGGTCCGGCGGGCAATGCTTGCGTTGCAGCGCGACAATGTCGCGGAAGTAGTCGAGTCCCAGGATGGTAGGCTCGCCGCCGTGCCAGGCGAAGTCGATGACCGGGTCGGGGCAGGCCTCGATGTGCTGCGCGATGTATTCCTCCAGCACGTCGCGTTCCATGCGGAAGGACTTGGCCTCCGGATACAGGTCTTCCTTCTTGAGGTAGTAGCAGTAGACGCAGTCCAGATTGCAGATGGCGCCGGTGGGCTTCGCCATGACCTGGAAGCCGCGGGAGGCGGGCCGACCGGCCCGGATCAATTCAACCGACATGTTGAAACCCTCTTGCGGGGAAAGGGCGGGACGGCGGAACCCCTTCCTCCACATCCCGGGAGATGCAGGGCGACCGCCGGTCGCCCCTACGGTTTCAACGGCCGGATGCAGGGGCGACCCGCGATCGCCCCCAGGATCCCAACCGGCCGATGTAGGGGCGACCCGCGGTCGCCCCTAACGGCGTTCGACCGTCGCCTATTCCATGCCGAAGAACTTCTTGGCGTTGTCCAGCATGAGCTTCTGCTTGACCTCGGGCTTGATGGTGATCTTCTCGAAGTCGTCCAGCCAGCGCTCCACGCCGATGGCCGGCCAGTCGGAGCCGAACATGGCCTTGTCCTGCAGGATCGAGTTGACCTGCTGGACCAGCTCGGCGGCGAAGTACTTGGGCGACCAGCCGGAAAGATCGATGTAGAAGTTGCTCTTGTGCCGGGCGATGGCGAGACTCTCGGCCGTCCAGGGCCACGACGGATGGGCGCAGATGATCTTCAGCTCGGGGAAGTCCGCGGCCACGTCATCGAGGTGGATCGGCTGGGTGAACTTGAGCTTGTTGCCCATGCCCCCGGGGGTCCCGGCGCCGGCGCCGGCCATGCCGCTGTGGAACAGGATCGGCAATTCGAGCTTCTGGCATTCCTCCCACAGGGGATAGAAGCGGGTGTCGTTGGGGAAGAACTGCTGCCGGGCCGGGTTGATCTCGCCCACGCCGTGGAGTCCCATGTCCTTGATGCGCTGGATTTCCTGCAGCGCCACCTTCTGCTGCCACGGATCGATGACGCCGAAGCCCAGGAACACGTCGGGGTTCCGCTTCACGCCGTCGGCCACGTGCTGGTTGGGAACCGGGGTCAACCCGGTGATGGTTTCGTCGGTGGTGTTCTGTATCACCGCCATCATGTTGCGCTCGCGGTACTGGTCCGCCATCTCGTCGATGGAGACGGGCTTGCGCTCCCGCTTGAAGTACTGCGCCATCTGCTTCGGGCGATCGCCCTTGGAGCTCAGGGTCAGCTCATCGCAAAGGTGCACGTGCACGTCAATGGCAATCGGGTCCGTGATCGGGTCCATACAACAAACCTCCTTGAAGTTTCACGAAAATCGGCAACGGCATCGCACCGCTGCCCAAAATAGCTAACACGATCCGCAATGGCTGGCCAGCGCAGGCGCGGCACAACCTGCACGCCGACACACGGAAGGGTTTGAAGCCCGCCCCTACGCCTCCCAGGGCGCGGCCGTCAACGCCGCCAGGGCCTTGTCGAGTATCCGCCGCATGAATCCCGAGTCGTCGCCCTGGTTCAACTCGTAGCGGACACCGGTCACGATGGTGACCCCCTGCTCCTGGTCCTCCAGCACGGTTTGAAGCTCCACCTGAAACAGCGCGAAGGGGGTGTCCTCCAGTCGTTCCCGCGTCCGCGTGGCATTTCCCTTGAGGTAGTAGTTCAAGCCGTGGTCGGTGACCACCAGGGTCAGGGCGCCGGTGCGCACGAGGTTTCGTTCAGTGGTGCTGTTCTTGCCCACGGCCAGATGGATGCGTCCTGGGCCCTTGGCCACGAGCTCGTAGTACGATCCCATGGCCGGATGGCACCAGCCATTCTCGTCCACCGTGGCCATGATGAACACCTTGCCCGCCTCGACGGCCTTGCCGCTCATGAGCGCGAACAGCTCGTCCGGCATTTCCTTGCCCACTAGTCGTGACACGATGCGATCCTCCCTGGTTCGATGCAGCCCCCTGGCCCGCGGCAGTCCCGTCCGGCGGCGTCAGCCCGCGCCCAACACCAGCTCCTGCCTCTTGCCGAACCCTTGCTGGTTGTCGATGTAATAGAGCGTCTCCGGGTTCACCCGGTAGAACTTCACCTTGAGAAACGCCCGGTGATACACCCCGCTCGTGGGATCCGTGAACAGCTTGATGACGCCGGGATACTTCCGCGCGTACACCGCCAGGGCCTTGCCCTTGGCGATCACCGAATCGATGAGCTCCACGGTTCCTTCGAGCTGGATCCCCTTGATCTCGCGCCAATCCTCGTAGTCCTCCTGGACCGTCACCGCCACCCGCGGGTTGGCCGCGAGGTTGGTGCAGTGGCGCGAGTCCGGAGCGGAGAAGAAATAGAGCTGGAATTTGTCACTGGCGTAGAAGACCGTGGCGTTCCACGGCACCCCGTCCACGCAGGTGCCCAAGGTCATGGTGTTGTGGGTCCGGAGGTAGTCGAGAATCTGTTCTTCGAGGTCAGCCATATGGGCAAAGCGCCGGCGGGTGTCACGTCCTGCGGATGAACCGCGGGCTCATTCCTGGTCTCCCGGATAGCGGCTCAGGGACTCTTCATTCCACCGGCTGAACATGTCGGTCTCGACCTCGAACTGGTCCAGGATCCGGGCCACGGTCTGGTTGATGACGTCGTCCAGGGTCTTGGGCCGGTGGTAGAAGGCGGGCACCGGCGGGAAGATCACCGCACCCATGCGGGTGAGCTGGGCCATGCTCTCGAGATGGCCGAGGTGCAACGGGGTCTCGCGCACCACCAGCACCAGCTTCTTGCGTTCCTTGAGGATGACGTCGGAGGCGCGCACCAGCAGGTCGCCGCCCACCGACAGCACAATGCCGCCCATGGACTTCATGGAGCACGGCGCG
>Ga0209020_1002518_pt1 | contig 14511 bp, 11 predicted proteins | sample PinacodermBB_FD_187298 | JGI IMG/M metagenome (GOLD analysis project Ga0209020, IMG submission 187298) | Host-associated microbial community of the marine sponge Aplysina aerophoba from Gulf of Piran - sponge pinacoderm, lysed by bead... | ecosystem: Host-associated > Porifera > Sponge >...
ACATGGACGAGTACCCGCCGGCGCCCCAGGACAGCCCCTGGCGCGACATGAGCCTCTACGACGTGCACGTCAAGGATTTCCCGCGCATTCCGTCGCACATGATCTTCGACGAGAACGGGCGCATCACCGGACCCATGTTCACGCCCATCAGCGACCACCCGTCCCGCCGCTACGAGTGGAGCGCGGACAACTCCGTGGAGCTGGCCAAGGGCTGGATCAGGCAGGCGCCCACCGTCGAGGAGCTGGCGCGAATCATCGGCGTCCCGGAAGACAACCTGGCGGCCACGGTGGCGCGCTGGAACGAGATCTGCGAACGGCAAGAGGACACCGATTTCCGCCGCTTCGCCGGGAGCCTTTTCCCCATCTTCAAACCGCCGTTCTACGCCGTGGAGGTGTGGCCCGTCATCACCAACACCCAGGGGGCGCTGGCCCACGACCAGGACCAGCGGGTGCTGGACGCCCACGAAAAGCCCATCCCGGGCCTGTACTGCGCCGGTGAGATGGGCGGGGTGTTCGGGCACCTCTACCTGAACTCCGGCAACAACTCGGAGGCGTTCATTACGGGTATGATCGCCGGGCGGAAGGTCGCGGGCGAGTCGCGTCCCGCCGGCGGTTGACAAGATGAGCGCTTCGGCCTAACCGCCGACGTGCGTCCGGATCGGACTTCCGTCGCCTTCCTCCCCCTTCTCGGAACTGCCGTTTCGGCCGGCAGGAGGGGTGACGACGTTCACGTGGTCATGCTTCGGCACGGGCGACGGCAGGCTGGGAGAAGCATCGAACTCGTGCACGAGTTTCGACAGCAGAAAGAAGATCTGCTCGACCGCGTTGGTGATCCGGATGACGCGGCCTCGTTGCCCGCCGTCAAGGGACGGGTCCACGGAATAGTGCTTGTTTCGCATCTCGCGCATCATCTCGCTGCGGTCGCCGGTCAACTCTTTCGCGGTCGCCCAGTCGTGTCGGTCGCCGTCCTCGACCGCGTCGAGCAACTGAAGGAGCACCGCATCGACCCCCTCGCAGACGGTCCCTCGGAGGTTGTCGTGTTGGGGCAGTTCCCGCAGCGCTTCGCACAGTCCGGCCGTTTGCTCCTCCAGCCAGGAAAACAGTCTCTGGCGGGTCAGCATCGAGCTGAGCTTTTCGGTGTTCTCCACCGTGTGATGCCCGTGCAGACCGGCCAGGAAGTTCTCTATTTCGGACAGCAGCCGCCTGTTCGCCTCGCGAAGTGATTCCAGTCCCGTCCCCTGCCGTACCGTGTCGAAGTACGCCGACACGACGCCCATCACGCGTCGCTGCTCCAGATCGGCCAACGTCAGCGCTGTCCCAACGTCTCCGAACCGGTGATCATGAATGAACTTCACCCTCGTGATCTCCTCCATCGGCGTTGGCGGCCAGAGCCGTTCGTACCACCGGGTCAACACTCCCAGGGCGAACAGCATGATCAGGGCGCCGAACCCGTCGAGAAAGATGAAGACGAGGGCCAGTTGCTGACTGAGAGACAGATCGAAGGAGAACACCAGCGCCTTCATCAGGGGAATGCCGAAATGCAGCTCGATGTACAACAGCACCGCCGCCGCGACACTCAAGGCGCCGTTGTAGGCAACCTGATGCATCGAGACCTGACGGGAGCTGCCGGTGAGCCGCACCGACAACAGGTACTGGATCAATCCCGATCCGAGACAGCTTCCGTAGGCGATCATGATGCACTGCTCGACGGAGATGACCCCGTGCACGGCCATGCCGATCCCCAGCACATAGACCGCGGTCGAGGACTGCACGATCGACGACAGCAATGCGGCCACCAGAAAAGCAAGCAGCAGCGAGCCGCCCACCCATTCCATGGTGCCGGCGAACCAGGGCTGGTGGGCCAGCGGCAGGGTCGAGTCCTTGAGCAGGAGCAGGCCGAAGACGATCATCGCTCCGCCGAAGAGAGCGCTGGCGATGGCCTTGTACCTGAGGGCCTTCTCGCTGGTCGCGACCAGGCCCGTAACGCCGAGAACGTAAAGCACGGCCAGCCTGATGTCGGAGGACACCACCAGGACCAGCAGCGTCCCGCCGAAATTTCCTCCCATGAGGAGGGTGATGGCCCCTTTCGTGGTGACGAGTCCCGTGCGCAACACGCCGACCGTGATGAAGGTCAGCGCGGGCATGCTCTGGGTAACGATGCCGAAAACCGCCCCGCAGACGAATCCCGCCAACCGGCGCTCCGCCAACCGGCTTACAGTGGTACGAAGACGGTGGCTGACCAGCGACCTCAGGTTGTCCGTCAGGAGCCACATGCCGACGGAGAAAAGGCCGAGGCCTCCCGCAATTCCGGCGAACACATCCATTGTGGGGTCTTTACGCAGCTGCGATTCAGGAACAAGTCAGGGCCCGCACCGATGCCTCCTGAGAATCACGTACCATAACGGCATATTTTTGACATAACCGTAAACTATTTGACAATTCGTATGTCTGGTCATGTTCATAGCGCCCAAGGGGTGGATGCGCACACCGAAGCCAGTGGACTTGTTGATTCAGGAGTCCCTGGTTTGCCTTCGGACTTGAGAGCGTCTACGGTGCGTTTGGTCAGGGTGATGGATGAGCGTTCTGGTCACAGGAGGAACCGGCTTCGTCGGGATGCACGTGACGGCCCAGTTGGCCGATCTGGGGGAGTTGGTGGTCACATTCTCGGCCGAGGACGAGCTGGATATCATCTCTCGGGACTTTCTCGGGCCGGCGCGGCAACGGGTGGCGTGCGTCAAGGGCGATGTCCTGGATCTGGACACGCTCCTGGCGACCATGGAGCGGCACGGCGTGGACCGGGTCATCCACGGCGCGGCCATCACCGCCATCGGCGACCTGGAACCCGAGGCGGCGCGGCAGGCCGCGGTGGTCAATGTGGGGGGCACCGCCACCGTGCTGGAAGCCGCGCGTCTGGCGGGGGTGAAACGGTTCATTCACCTGAGCTCGGCGAGCGTCTACGGCGCCACCGACCCGGACGTTCCCCTGGATGAGGACAGCGAACCCGCGCCTCGGGGTATCTACGGCATCACCAAGCGGGCCGGGGAGGACATCGTTGGCCGTTACTTCGAGTTGTTCGGCATGGAAGGGGCGATCCTGCGCCTGTCGGCCCCCTATGGCCCGTTGGAACGCCCCAATCCCTTGCGTAGCGTCATGTCGCCCGTGTTCCACTGGTGCCGGGCCGCGTTGAACGGCGAGGAAGTGGAGCTGGCGGACGATCTCGTGCGCGATCTCACCTACGTCGCGGATACGGCCCGCTGCGTAGTCCTGGCGTTGTTCAAACCGGACCTGAACCATCAGGTCTATAACGCAAGCTGTGGTGAAAACCTTCGTTTCTCTGATATCCTTGCAAGTTTGGCGCGAGTCCGGCCGGGTTTCCGTTTCCGCCTCAAGGAAGGCGGAGCCCTGTCTCCATTCTTCCGCGACAGCCTCCGGGGCCCATTGTCCATGAGACGGGCGAAGGAAGATCTGGACTTCACGCCCCGATACGATATCGAGAGCGGACTGAGCCGTTACCTCGAATGGCTGGAACGCCATCCGATCTGACGGCCTTTCCGAGTTCTTCACACGGGAGCCGAGTCATGATCCCAAGGGCATTCGAGTACTTCGATCCACCGACCCTGGAGGAGGCGGTCCGTCTCCTCGAACGATATGGCGAGGACGCCAAGCTCATGGCCGGCGGGCAGAGCCTGCTGCCGATGATGAAGCTGAGGGTGCTGTCGCCCGCGCAGGTGGTGGATCTCTGGCGGGTGCCGGAACTCGAATATATCCGGCGGGACGACGGCGTCATCCGCATCGGCGCCATGACCACCCACTACGCGTTGAACAGCTCGCCGTTGATCCGGGACACGCTGCCGGCCCTGGCAGACGCCGCCCGGGTCGTGGGCGACCCGCTGGTGCGCAACCTCGGCACCATCGGCGGCAGCGCCGCCCACGCGGCCCACAACGCCGACTACCCGGCCGTGCTGGTTGCCCTCGGCGCCGCGTTCCGGGCGGTGGGACCAGGAGGGGAACGGACCATCGCAGCCGAGGATTTCTTCACGGATATGTTTACCACTGCCTTGGAAGCCAGCGAGATCGTGACCGAAGTCACGGTGCCGGTTCCGGAAGACGGGAACCGTAGCGCATACCTGAAGCTCAGCCGGCGGGGCACTGACTTCGCCATCGTCGGCGTGGCGGCGGCGTTGACCGAAGGCGAGGAGGGCCGCTGCACCGACGCCCGGGTGGTGCTGAGCGGGGTCGGCAGCGCACCCGTGCGGGTCGCCGAAGCCGAGGAGATACTCAGGGCAGGGCCACTGGTTACGGACCGTATTCGGGAGGCCGGCGAGGCCGCCAAGCGAAAACTCGACCCGCCGTCGGACGTCCAGGCCGACGCGCGCTACCGCGTCGACGTGTCGGGCGTCTACGTGAGACGCGCGGTCGCGGCGGCTTGGGGGCGCAAGCAATAGGGGGTTTCCGTTGAATTGGCGCCCTTCGACTTCGCTACGCTACGCTCAGGACGAACGGTGTATAACTGCGCTGCGCTCAGGACGGGCGGGGCATGACTGCGCTACCCTCGGGACCGGACGGCGGTTATCTACGCTACGCCTGGGACGAGTGGCGTATGACTACGCTACCCTCGGGACGAACCACGGTATCTGCTCGTCCCCGTCGAACGGCGGCCAATCCTCCATTCCGTTCGTCCTGAGCGTAGCGACAGCGGAGCGAAGTCGAAGGGCGCCAATTTGTCAGCAACGCCCCTGGAAAGACCACATCATGGCACGAACCATCCAGGCGACCGTCAACGGCCGCAAGTACTATGAAGAGAACGTCGAGCCGCGCTTGCTGCTCGTGCATTTTCTCCGGGACCGCCTCGGGCTCACGGGGACCCACGTGGGCTGCGACTCCACCAACTGTGGCGCCTGCACGGTCATGTTCAACGGCAAGGCGGTCAAGTCCTGCACGCTGCTGGCCGTGAGGGCCGACGGCGCGCGCATCACCACCATCGAGGGGGTGGCGGACGAGGACACGCTCCATCCGCTGCAAGAGGGCTTCTGGGAGAAGCACGGACTCCAGTGCGGCTATTGCACGCCGGGGATGATCCTGTCGGCGTTGCAGTTGCTGGAACGGCATCCGGACCCCACGGAAGAAACCGTGCGGCAAGAGCTCGAGGGAAACCTGTGCCGGTGCACGGGCTACCAGAACATCGTGGAGGCCGTGCTGTGGGCCGCCGAGCAGTTGAAGGCAACTTCCTCAACCAACACGTGAGGTTTCCATGTCTGAGCCAATGATCGGTCAAAGCATCAAGCGGCGCGAGGACCTTAAGTACGTCACCGGCTCGGGCACCTACGTGGACGACATCAGCCTGCCGGGCATGCTCTACGCCACTTTCGTGCGAAGCCCCCACGCCCATGCCAGGCTGCTGGGCGTCGACGCGAGCAAGGCGCTGGAGCATCCCAAGGGGATCGACGTGGTCACGGGCGCCGAAGCCTACCCGCTGGCGAACCCCATGCCCGTCTACAGCTACCGCCAGGCCACGGTCATCAAGAAGCCGGACTACCGCTGTCTGGCCCATGACCGGGTGCGTTTCGTGGGCGAGCCGGTGGCGCTGGTGGCGGCCGCGGACCGCTACGCGGCGGACGACGTGGCCGAATTGGTGGAGGTGGCGTACGAGCCGCTCGAACCCCTGATGGATCCTGACGAAGCCCTCAAGCCGGATGCGCAGAAGCTGCACGACAACCTGGACAACAACGTCGGGCTGCGCATCGAACGCCGGGGAGGGGACATGGACGCCGCCTACCGGGAGGCCGACTTCGTCTTCAAGAAACGCTACTGCATGCACCGCCATGCGGGCACGCCCATCGAGACCCGGGGCTGCATCGCCCAGTACAACCCCGGCACGCGGGAGCTGACCCTTCACTGCTCGACCCAGATCCCCCACATCCTCAAGACCCATCTGTCGGAGATCCTGGACTTCCCCGAGTTCAAGATCCGGGTCATCGCCCCGGACGTGGGCGGCGGATTCGGCAACAAGCTGCAGGTCCCGCCGGAGGTGGTGGCGCTGTGCCTGATGGCCATCAAGACCCGCCGGCCGGTGAAGTGGATCGAGACCCGCCGGGAAAGCCTGCTGGCGTTCCTCCACTCCCGGGAACAGATCCACGACGTCGAGATCCCGATGAAGCGGGACGGCACCATCCTGGGGATCAAGTCGCACGAGATCGTGAATGCCGGCGGCTATCTCGACGCCCGCATCAGCGGGCCGTCCCTGGGCGCCGGCATGTGGCTGCCCGGGCCTTACATGGTCAAGGGCTTCCACGTCGACATTGACGTGGTGATGACCAACAAGTGCCCGTACGGCGCCTACCGCGGTTTCGGCAGCCAGATGGGCGCGCTGGTCATCGAGCGCTCGGTGGACCTCATCGCCCGGCAGCTCGGCCGGGACCCCGTGGACATGCGCCAGCAGAACGTCATCAAGGAAACGCCCTACAAGACCGTCACCGGCCACGAGTTCGACAGCGGCGACTACATGGCCGGGCTGGACAAGGCCCTGGAGATGGTGGACTACCCGGCCCTCAGGGAAGAGCAGGCGCGGCTCCGCAAGGAAGGGCGCTACATGGGCATCGGCGTGGCCATGGCGGTGGAGGGCGCTGGCTGGAACACCTACACCGCGGCCATGGCCCAGCACTACGTGCCGACGCTGGATTACGCCACCGTCACCATGCGCATGGACACCTCCGGCAACGTCAAGGTGCTCATCGGCGACGTCGCCTGCGGCACCAGCCACGCCACCACCGCCGCGCAGGTGGCGGCGGACGCTACCGGACTGCCCATCGACACCATCGAAGTCGTGGAAGGAGACACCGCGGTGACACCTTACGACTCGGGCACCCGCGCCGCGCGGTTCAGCGCGGTGGTGCTGCCCGCAGTGGCGGAGTCGGGCATGGCGCTCAAGAAGAAGGTGTGCCGCGTCGGCGCCCACTTGCTGGAGGGAGCCGAGGAGGACATGGAGATCGTCGACGGGCAGGTGCAGGTGCGGGGCGTGCCGGACAAGAGCCTGCCGGTGAGCCGGGTGGCGCGGGTGGCCTACTCGGAGGTGGCGACCCTGCCCCGGGAGATCCCCGCCGGGCTCGAGGCCACCGAATCGTTTAAGGCCCCGGTGAGCGGCCTCTGCATCACCTGGCCCTACTCCATCCATATCCCGGTGGTGGAAGTGGACATCGAGACCGGCGCCGTGAAGTTCCTGCGCTACGCCATCGTCCATGACTGCGGGGTGGAGATCAACCCCATGGTCGTGGAGGGACAGGTGGTGGGCGGCACCGCGCAGGGCGTCGGCGGCACGCTGCTGGAGGAACTGGTCTACGACGAGGACGGACAGCTCCTGACCACCAGCTTCATGGACTACCTCATCCCCACGGCCACGGACATGCCGGCGTTCGAGGTGTGCCACCTGCAGACCGCGGCGCCGCAGATCCCGGGTGGCTACAAGGGAATGGGAGAGGGCGGCTGTGTCTACGCCTACGCCGCGGTAGCCAACGCCGTCGCCGACGCCATCGAACCGCTGGGGGTGGAGGTCACCTCGACACCGCTGTCGCCCAGCCGGATTCTGGAGCTGCTGCGGGGGGCGAAAGCCTGAGGGGGTTGATCACGTGCCGCAATGTGTATGGCGCCCTTCGACTTCGCTCCGCTGACACTCCGCTACGCTCAGGACGAACGGTTGGGCCAATCTTATTCCGTTCATCCCGAGCGTAGCGGACGGTTGGGGAAACCTCGTTCCGTTCGTCTCGGGCTTAACGGGGGGTTGGGGGAGTCTCGTTCCGTTCGTCCCGGCCGTAGCGGAGGGTTGGGGGACACCGCTCGTCTCGGGCGTAGAGAACGGGGGAAACCATACACCGTTCGTCCTGAGCGAAGCGAAGTCGAAGGACGCTGTTCAAATGGTACCTGACGGAGGAGACACCGTATGCGCATCAGAGAGCTCGTAACCGCCTGCCGCGAGCGCGGCGACCTGTGCACGGTCAGCGAGGCCATTGACCGGGAAGCCATGCCGGGGCGCATCCAGGACGAGGAGAAGAACGGCAACCGCGCCATCCTGTTCGAACACGTCAACGGCCATGACGTGCCGGTGCTGGCCAACCTCTACGGCAGCATGGAACGCTACGCCCTGGGCATGTGGGTGGAGGTCTCGAAGATGTGGGAACACATCGACCACGCGGTGGCCCATCCCGAGCCGGTGCTGGAGACCCGCGAGGCCCCCTGTTTCGAGGTGGTGCACGACGACCCGGACATCACCCGACTGCTGCCGCTGGCCCAATACTCGGAGCGGGACGCCGGGCCCTACATCACTTCCGGGGTGGTCTTCATGAAGGACCCGGAGACCGGGCGCGTCAACATCTCCTTCATCCGCCACATGGTGAAGGGCCCCAGGAAGCTGGGATTCAACCCCAAGTCCGTGCACAACCGGCTCTACTACAACCGGATCGCCCGCAAGGGCCTGCGCATGGAGGTGGCCATCACCCTGGGACCGCCCTCGGAGATGCTGGTGGCGGCGGCGGGTTACATTCCCGAGGGGGTGGACGAGGTCCAGGTCGCCACGGCCCTGGCGGCGCCGGAGCACCGCGGGGAGTTGGCCATGACCCAGTGCGGCGCCGTGGACATCCAGGTGCCGGCGGGGTCCGAATTCGTGATCGAGGGGGTGGTCTCCACCGAGCTGGATACCGAAGGCCCCTTCGGCGACTGGACTGGATGCTACGCGCGGCCGCAGCAGAAACCCACACTGGACATCCTACGAGTTTCGCACCGCAAGGACCCGGTGTACCAGACCATCCTGCCGGTGGATTCCAAGGAGCAGATCCTGCTCACCATCGTGCGGTTTCTTCCGGAGCTGGAAGCGATCCAGCGGAAGTATCCCGAGATCAAGCGCTATACCGTTCCCGACTACGCCCTCGGCCGGCTGGTGGTGGCCGCCGTGGGGCCCACCGACCGGGCCCCCGCGATCATGGACGACTACCTTCGGATCCAGTGCATCAATCGGGCCATCCTGGTGAACGAGGACGTGAATATCGACGATCCCGCGGACGTGCTGTGGGCCATGAGCAACCGGATTCTGGAGCCGGAGAAGGTGGCGAGCAGAGGCTGCGATGACGAGTGGTGGAACAACCTGAAGCTGGGAATCGACACCATGGTGGACATCGACGACATTCGCCACGTGCGGCCCAAGATCATACACCGCTGACAACGGGGAGACTGGAGTCGACCATGCCGAAGCTCATCGACCTGAGCCTGCCGCTGACCACCAACGTCACCGTGGTGCCGGGGCATCCCGTCCTGTCGTTCCATCCGATCCACACCCACGAGACCCACGGGCGCTCCAACACCGAGATGCACGCCAGCATCCACACCGGAACGCACTGCGACCCGCCGTATCACTTCGTTCCCGGCGGCAAGACCATCGACCAGATGCCGCTGGAGCGCTTCATGGGGCCCGCGGTCAAGATCGACCTGCGCCGCAAGGTCAAGCCCAGGACCGGCATCACCATCGAGGACGTGCGCACCTCGCCGGGCTTCCGGGAGCAGGATCTCAAGGGAAGGATCGTGGTGTTCCACACGGGCTGGAACCGCAAGATGTTCGGCGATCCCACCTACTATTTCAACAATCCCTTCATCACCACCGAGCTGGCGCGCTGGCTGGTGTCGAAACGCATCAAGGCGCTGGCGCTGGACTCGCCCCAGGACCAGGTGCAGGGGAAAGGGGAACCCCGGCCGGGCGACTTCCCGGTGCACCGGACCTTCCTGGGCAAGGGCATCCCGTTCATCGAGCATCTGGCCAACCTGCACAAGGTCCCCAAGCGCACCTTCACGCTGATCGCGTTCCCGATAAAGATTGAGGGGGGCGACGGCGCGCCGTGCCGCGCCGTCGCGGTGGTCTAGACGTTTACTTCGGCAGCATCCACTTGAGCCGCTCCTTGGTCTCCGCCGACATGGACAGGATCGTGTCCGTGTACTTGTCGGCATCCTCGCCGGACACGTACACGATGTTGAGCTTCGACTTCTTGGCGTCCGCCAGAAAGGCCGGGTCCTTGAGGGTCGCGGCGTAGGCCTTGCGCCAGGCCGCCACCCGGTCCTTGGGCGTTCCCGGCGGCAGCGTCACCGGCCGCTGGAAATTGTACTGCACCGCCCAGGCATTCAGCATCGCGACGTTGTCCTTGCCCTTGACCAGGTCCGTCACCCGCGGCAGGTCCTTCACTTCCTTGTCCGGCGGACTGCCGTGGACCAGGATCGGGATCAGCTTGTCGTCGCCCTTGGCGTCAAGCATGGATCGCGCCGTCACCCGCATGGATTCGAACGCCATGCAGACCCCGCCCAGCTCTCTCGCCTGCAATGCCAGCCTCACGATCGCCGTGCCCTTGTAGCCGGGAACGACCTCGAAGATCTCTTTCCCGGAGGCGATGTTGAGGATCGTGGGCAGGGTGGTGCCGGTGCCGCCGGACGACCCGACCTTGAGGGGTTTCCCTGACTTGACCAGATCCTCCCAGCTCTTGTGGCCGGTGAATCCCATCACCGCGCAACTCGGCCAGCCGGTCACGGGCGCGCCGACCCAGCCGAACTTGCGTGCCTTGAAGTTGACCCGCCGGGAGCCCAGAGCCTGGTGCAGCAAGAACACGTTGTTCCAGACTCCGACGGTCAGCCCGTCGGGCTTGACCTTGTTGTAAAGGTAGTTGGCGACGATAAGGCCGCCGGCGCCGGTCAGGTTCTGCACCACCGGCGTCGGGTTGCCGGGGAAGTGCTTGCTGATATGGCGCGCGGCGGCGCGGGTGTAGGTGTCATAGCCGCCGCCGGGCGAAGCCCCGACGATGAACCGGATGGTCTTGCCCTTGAAGAAATCCTCGACGCTCCAAGCGGGGCCCGAGAGGCCCAGGACGAACGCCAACCCGACGCTTACACCGATGATTCCGGTGAACAGTCGCTTCATGCATCAACTCCTTTCAGCCCTACGGCGGCATGCGAAACGGCACCGGCGGCTCTGAAACCCGCCCCCTACTTGGGCAGCATCCACTTCAGCCGCGACTTGGTCTCCTCGGACATGTTCAGCATGGCGTCCACGTAGCCGTCGATCTGTTCTCCGGTTACGTGGACGATGTTCAACCGCGACTTCTTTGCGTCCGCCAGAAAGGCGGGGTCACTGAGGGTCGCGGTATAGGCCTTCCTCCAGGCGGCGACACGTTCCTTGGGGGTTCCCGGAGGGAGGGTCAAGGGCCGCTGGAAGTTGTAAATCAGACCCCAGGCGTTGAGCATGGCGATGTTGTCCTTGCCCTTGACCAGGTCGCGCAGGCGCGGGATGTTCTGGACTTCCGGATCCGGCGGATTCCCGTAGACCAGGATCGGAATCAGCTTTTCGTCGCCCTGGGCATCGAGCATCGCGCGCGCCGTCACCCGCATGGACTCGAAGGCCATGCAAAGCCCGCCGAGCTCCCTCGCCTGCAAGGCCAGCCGCACCGGCGCGGTCCCTCTGTATCCGGGAATGATCTCGAAGACCTCCTTGCCGGTGGCCATGTTGAGAATCGTGGGCAGGGTCGTGCCGGTGCCGCCGGCCGATCCCATCTTGAGGGGTTTGCCGGACTTGAGGACGTCGTCCCAGGTCTTGAAGCCGGTGAACCCCATGACCGCGCAGCTCGGCCAGCCGGTGACGGGAGCGCCCACCCAGCCGAACTTCCGCGCGTCGAAGTTGACACGTCTGCTGCCCAGAGCTTGATGCACGACAAACTGGTTGTTCCACACGCCGACCGTGAGGCCGTCCGGCCGGGTCTTGTTGTAGATGTAGTTGCCGGCGATGAGCCCGCCAGCACCCGTGAGGCTCTGGACCACCGGGTTGGGGTTTCCCGGAAAGTGTTTGCTGATATGGCGGGCGGTGGTCCGGGTGTAAGTATCGTAGCCGCCGCCCGGCGCATGGCCCACGATGAACCGGATGGTCTTGCCCTTGTAGAAGTCCGCCACGCTCCAGGCGGGACCCGACATGAGCGCCAAAGCAATGCTTGCCGTCACCACGGCAGTGAGTGTCCGAAACATTCCAAGACTCCCTTCGTAAATGGACTGCACCGAGGCTCAAAGGCACCAACAATGCAAGACAGCATGAAGATTGTCAAGAACGGAGGCGGTCGCGTGGTTGCCTATTCAGGCCCCATGTTGTAGGTGCAAGTGGCCTGCAACCCGCGGGCGGAAAGGCACCGACGATGCTGAGCCAGGAAGCGATCGCGCGCACGGTTACCGCGTTATGGAAGACAAACCAGTATGATCTGCCGCAGGACTTCAAGTCGTTTCTGCAGGAACAGCACGACAAGGAGACCAGCGAGCTGGGGAAGGCCCACCTCAAGGCCAACCTGGACGCGGTGGCCAGCGCCTCGGCCCGGAGTATGCCCTTCTGCGCCGATACCGGCCTGCTGACCTACTACATCGGCCTCGGCACCGCGATGATCGCCGAGCTCGAAGGGGGCTACCAGGCGCTGGAGCGGACCCTGCGCGAGGTCAGCGCCGAGGTCACCTCGGACATTCCCCTGCGGCCCAACGCGGTCCATCCACTGACGCGCCACAACCCCAACACCAACGCGGGCCCCGGCTGCCCGGACATCAAGGTACGGGTGGTGCCGGACGCGGACTACCTGGAGATCACCAACGTGGCCGTCGGGGGCGGGCCCGAGCTGGTGGGCAGCAAGTTCACCGTGCTGCCGCCCACCGCCGGGGAGAAGGGCGTCCGGAAGTTCGTGGTGGAGTCCACCATCAACCTGGTGCGGCTTGGCGCCACCTGCTCGCCCAACCTGGTGGGCGTGGGGCTGGGAGGCACCTTCGAGACCTGCACCCGCATGGCCAAGGAAGCCGCCATCTTGCGGCCGGTGGGCGACCGCAACCCCGACCCGGAGCTGGCGCGGCTCGAGGACCAGCTCATGGACGACATCCTGAGGCTGAAACTGGGCCCCATGGGCATGGGCGGCGCCACCTCGGCATTCGACGTCCATCTGGAGATGGCCTACTGCCACATGGCGACCCTGCCCGTGGCGGTCTACCTCCAGTGCGCCGCCATGCGCCGCACCACGGTCCGGATGTACGCCGACGGACGGATCGAGAGCCTGCCGCTGTCGAGCTGGATGGAACGGCCGTCATGAACCGTGGGGGATGCTTGACGCCGCCACCATCCTGGCCATCGCCGGCACCTTCCTGATCGCGGGCACGGTCAAGGGGGTCATCGGTCTTGGCCTTCCGACCGTAAGTCTCGCCCTTCTGGCGGTGGCGCTCCATCTGCCGAACGCCATGGCCGTGCTTCTGGTGCCATCCTTCGTGACCAACGTCTGGCAAGCGCTGGTGGGCGGCCACGGCCGGGTGCTCCTGCGCCGGATCTGGCCGTTTCTACTGATGGCGACGGTCACCGTGCAGCTCGGCGCATTGGCGCTGACGCGGGTCGATCTCTCGCTGCTGACCGCGCTGCTCGGGTTGCTGCTCGTGGCGTACGCCGCCGCGAATCTGGCCGGACTGCGACTCCGGGTGGAGGCGCGTCACGAGGGGTGGATAGGGGCCTCGATGGGCCTCGTGAACGGCGTGCTGTCAGGAATGACGGGATCCTTCGGCATTCCCGGGGTGATGTACCTTCAGGCTCTCGGCCTTTCGAGAGACGCGCTGATCCAGGCCATGGGCATGCTCTTCACGGTATCGACCCTGGCCCTTGGACTCGCGCTTCAGGGCGCCAACCTGCTGCGACTGGAGCACGGCGTCCTTTCCACCCTGGCGCTGCTGCCGGCGCTGGCGGGAATGGCCATCGGGCAACGCTTTCGGAAACGGTTCTCCGAGGAATTGTTCCGAAAAATATTCTTCCTGTCCCTCCTGGTGCTGGGCGCCTACCTTGCCGCCCGCGCGTTGGGCGGCTTGCGTTGACCGGGGCGTCCACATAGGCTGTACAACGTTCCGGGAGGAAGATGACATGAAGTCGGTCCATCTACAGAGCCCGATGTCCGAGGAAGCCCTGCGCGCCCTCGACGCCGGCGATTCGGCCACCATCAGCGGACGGCTGTTCACCTGCAGGTCGCTGACCTACGACCGCCTGATCGACCCCGAGGGAGGGGAGGGCGTGCGCGCGCGCCTGAAGGAACTCGGCGCCGAAACCGTGTTCCACAGCGGCCCGCTGGTCAGGGAAGGGCCGGACCACGCCGAGATGGTTGCCATGGTACCCATGCCGAGCTGGCTCGCCGGACGAGAGAAGATCGAGAAAGCCGTCGGCTTGTTGGGCCTCAAGGTGATCATCGGTAAAGGGATGCTCGAAGGCCTGGAAGAGTTCTGCAAGCAGTCCGGCTGTGTGCACCTGGTGTGCGCCGGCAACTACAACGAGTACGCCTCGCGCGTGGTCAAGGTCATCGAGTGCGCCTGGCCCGAGCTGGGCCGGCCCGAGGCCATGTGGATCGTCGAGGTGGACGGTCTGGGCCCCCTCATCGTCGACGCCGACACCAAGGGCAAGAGCCTCTATCAGGACATCGACGAGGGGTTCAAGTTGGACGCTGC
>Ga0209020_1002526_pt1 | contig 14462 bp, 8 predicted proteins | sample PinacodermBB_FD_187298 | JGI IMG/M metagenome (GOLD analysis project Ga0209020, IMG submission 187298) | Host-associated microbial community of the marine sponge Aplysina aerophoba from Gulf of Piran - sponge pinacoderm, lysed by bead... | ecosystem: Host-associated > Porifera > Sponge >...
CTGCCGGATCTGGTCCTGCAAAAGATCTTCGGCCAGCTCCCCCTGGCCTGCCAGTGCCGGTGCGCCCGGGTGTGCCGCCACTGGTATGACTGTCTCCCCCCTCCCAGGCTACGTCTCATGCGATGGCTGCAAAAAAACGCCCCGCAGTCATGCCTGGCAGATCCTGGGCTCGGACGCGGCTTCAGCGACCGCACCGGTCCTTTTCTGCAAGCCGTCAAGAGCCCGGCTCTACCGGCACTGATGCACTTGCAGCAGGAGCAGGAGCAGGAGCAGGAGCAGGAGCAGCAGGAACATAAACCAACCGACGCCCGGCAAGATACGGAACCGCTGTCCCGGTCACCCGCTGCCCGTGACCTTCTCCCCTGTCTGGTGCACCACAGCCTGAACAAACAGTTGACCCAGGCTTCTGAGTTAAAACTGCATCGGACCCCCCTCGAGTGGCCAAAAGGCACTGGACCAATAACAGGGAACTTTATCTTCAGCCCCTGCAGCCGCTGGCTGGCTATCGCATGCCAACTCCAGCCAGAAGCCCCCCCTCATCTGAGACTCTACGGCTGGGAGAACGGTGCCTGGCAAAGGTGCCTGCTGGTCTCTGAGGTGGCGACATCTGTCGACTTCTTCAAGTTCACCTCTATGCCGCCAGACACACTGCTCAGTATCCATGGGGTGCATGTTCTGGCCTGGAACAAGGAGCCAAACACCCAGACCTGGCACAGCTCTCACCTGTGCCAGGTTCCTCCGTCATGCACGGTTCTCAATTTTTACCCTATGAGTGACGGTGATCTGGTCATAGTCACGAAAATACAGGGCACAGCACCATCCTTCAGCCTTCTGTTTTATCGCCGCACAGGCCATGGAAGAAACTGGGGAGCCGTCATGACGAAAACTTTCATAACTGAAGAGAGCTCATGGGCACTTCGCTGCTGGGCAGCCGAGCCGCGCTCATGCCAACTGGCACTGGCAACAAGCACCTGGCATCGCGAGTCGGGCCCGGTCATCAATACAGTAGACATCTGGCGCAAAGGACTGAATCCTGCCTGCCCGGAACAATGGAAGTCGCAGAATTCGGTACTCCCTGGGTACAACCTCCTTCTGGCAGAAATCACCTACAGTCCGGACGGTCATTATCTACTGGCCGTGCTATCCGATCTTCGGGTCTGCCTGTGGCAACTGGATACACAATACCAGCTCCAGGAACGGCTGGTTCTTCCCGGCTGCCTGTACAACCCGGACTACCCACTCCACAGACAGATCACGTTCCGCCGCGATGGAAAACAGCTGGCAGTCTGCCTGTCTCTGCGGCAAGTCCAGTTGCTTGACTGTGATGCCAACGGCCGTTGGCAATACGGAGCATTACTGGAAACACCACCAATACCAGATACCCCCGCCAGCGACAGGCCCAAAAAAATGAAACTGTCATCAACTGGACGCACCCTGGCACGGCAAACCCAATGGCGCGTCGACATCTGGCATCAGAACCCCATCGAAGGCTGGCAGCATCGCGTACTGCACTCAAAGCAAGAGGACCATAGATTCTTTCCGCAATTCTGCCTGCTGGAACCTGGTGAGCTGATCTGCACATCGGCGGAGGATCCAGAACTGGATCTGCGTATTTATGGGCCAGATCACCAGGGAAGGCTCGTCAGAAAAATCTCCAGGCCCATCAAAGTGGCCATAAACAGCCCCGAAGCTGCCAGCCCGGATGGACTCTCCTTGATGCTGGGTACTGAGCGGGCTGCGCCAACACTACTGCAGCTGGTCCCTTCGCGAGCCAATGGAGGATGCCGGCTTTTGTGAGAGTCGGCTCCTGTGCAAGGCGCGCTTGTGACGGCGCACTACGCCAGAGGCCGGGAACCTGCGCAGGTTTTTACTGTCCCTGTCACTGCCAGTTCACCGAAAAAGCACAGGCCAGACAATGATGAAGCGACTCTCAGGCAGCGAACCTGGACACAGGCCCCTGCCGGCACCACAGACAGCAACCGCACAGCTCAGTGAAAAAGATCAGCCCACCGCGCTGTCCGGTCGCTCTGTCGCTGCGGCCTGCCTGCCAGACAGGCCAACGCCACTGACCAGAACCGGCATTGCCCTGTCTGAAAGCCCGAACGCCATGCATACACCCAGCCTCGCCCAGAATCTGCCTGATCTGGTGCTGCGCAAGATATTCAGCTACCTGCCACCCGTCGCCCAGTGCCGGTGCGCCCGGGTATGCCGCCACTGGGAGAGCTGCCTGCCCTCCCTGCGGGAACGACTGGCCCTGTGGCTGCAACAAGAACAGCCGGTGTCGAACCAGGCAGCACCGGGCTGGGGACAAGCTTTCTCCAGCCGCACCCGCCCCTTTCTGCAAGCCTCCAACAGCCCACTGCTGCCCACACTGATGCAGCTGCTGCCCGAGCCGCAGCAACACAGACACGCTACAGCCGGGCAGGACACAGAGCACCAGAACCCGGACCTGGCTGTCAGTGATCTTTTCTCCTGCCTGGTGCACTACAGTCTCCACCATCAGCTGATCCAGGCCCGGCGACTGAGGCTGCGTCCGGCCGCCATCACTGGGCCGGACAAGGCCAGGGCGCAGACCTTCCTTTTCAGCTCCTGCAGCCGTTGGCTGGCCACAGAATGCCAATTTCAAGTCTCGGCGCCCACTTTTTTGCGTCTCTACGGCTGGGATGGCAATCACTGGCAGACGTGCCCATTGACTCCTGAACCGACGGAGCCTGTCGCAACATACTGTTTCCCCCTGATGCCAACCGACAGGCTGCTCAGTGCCCACGGCCAGCAGGTACTTTCCTGGGACCGGGAGCCTGACGCCAACATGTGGCACGGCACCCTTGTGCACCTTGTTTCTCCATCACACGAGGTCCTGAGCCTTTGCCCTATGGCTAACGGCGATACGGCCATTCTGACCACATGCGAACAGGACAACAGAGAATTACCAGGGCGGCTGTCCTTCCACAGATGCAGTGATGGAACCTGGCAAGAGGTCGCGGCTTATCGCCTCGATTTTGTCTGCCGGGCGCACCAGCCACAGTCATCCCAACTGGCGCTGACCCGGACCTGGTGGAATCAGGGGCCTGGCTATTACACCAATGAGGTTCTTGTCTGGCACCTGGAACTCAATACACACAGCCGGAGGCAATGGAACTATCAATTGTCGGTACTTGCCTGGCACTGTGCCCCCATTGACAATCTTGTCTATAGCCCTGGAGGAAAATATCTACTGGGAATACTGCTCAGCGGCCGGGCCTGTTTGTGGGCCCTGGATGCGCAGTACCGTCTGCAGGAGAAGCTGACCCTGGCCGACTGCCTGCGTCCGCCGGAAGGGACATACAAGTATCCCGCCTCCTTCAGCGCAGATGAAAAATGGCTGGCACTCCCCCTCGACGCACGACAGATTCAGCTGTGCTTGCGCGATGACAATGACAACTGGCTGCGCGGACAAGTTCTGCAAGCCCCGTTCGTGCCAGCGGCCAGGCCCGCGATGGTGCCGCACACTATACGACTGTCGGCAAATGGTCGCATCATGGTACGGGCAACCCCGGACCAGCTGGACATCTGGTACCGCCCCCCTGCCGGTCACTGGCAGCATAGCCTGCAGCGCCAGAACAAGACGAACGCGCGCTTTCCACCTTGCGCTGCGCTGGTGAACGCCGGTGAGCTGGTGTGTACAACAGCAGAAGACCCGACTCTGTCCTTGTGGATTCATGGGCCAGACAGCCAGGGCCGGTTTGTCAGGAAAGCCTGCCGTGCGGTCAACATCGCCCTCAGCTTTTCTGGCGCCGCCAGCCCGGACGGACTTTCCCTGATTGTGTCCTCGACGACAGACCCTCTTTTCCTGCTGCAAGTTGTTCCGCCAGAAGACAGCCAGGCCCGGCTGTCTGCCGACCGGCAGGATGACCAGACGCGCGCCCGGCATGGCGACAATTGTCTCCTGCTCTGACACCGTCTACCGGCTGGCGTCCAGCGTTTTCAGGCCCACGAAAAAGAGCTTTCATACTGTCTGCAACTCCCCCTTCTCATCAGTGTCCAACGCCGGGCGAAGGAAACAACGGGAGACCGCAAACCATGGACCCACTTTCAGACAGCCCGTCGCCACACCGGCAGCCTGCAGCAGCACAGGCACCATCGGGTCAGCGAACTCAAACAAGCCCTCCTGCCGAAGCGCCCGGTCGCTCAGGCATGGGCCACGCGGTCGCCCAGGTGCCCACCTCAGCCAGGCCAGAGCTGCCAGGTAGCAGACAGGCCAGTCTGCCGGAAGACCCGAGCACCAGCGGGAGGACACCCAACATTGCCCAGAACCTGCCGTTTCTGGTGCTGCACAGGATATTCAGTCATCTGCCCTCTTGCTCCCTGGCCCAGTGCGCCCGGGTGTGCCGCCACTGGCACACCTGCCTGCCTGAATTCAAGTTCAGAGTTGTCTGGTGGTTACAAGAAAACGGCCCCCGGTCATACCTGACCATCTCGCACCTGGGACGCGGTTTCAGCAGCCGTACCCAACCCTTTCTGCAAGCAGAGAAGAGTCCGTTTCTGCATCCACTAACGCGTCTGGAACAGCAACACCAGCAACAGCAGCAAGAAAACAAACCAGCCGCGCCGCGCCAGGACACACAGCAACAGCCACCCGCCGCCGGTGACCTGCTGTCCTGGCTGGCGCACGCCGCCGTGAACCATCATTTGCGCCAGACCCCGGAGCTGCGGTTGCGTCCAGCCCCCCTCGACTGGTCAGACGAGGCTGTATCAGGCGCAGGCGATTTTGCCTTCAGTCCCTGCAGCCGCTGGCTGGCTCTCGCATGTGCGCCCCAACAAGAATCCTTCTCTTATCTCAGACTCTACGGCTGGGAGAATGACGCCTGGCAAAGGTGCCTGCTGGCCTCTGATGTGACGGAACCTGTCACCTTGTTCAAGTTCTCCCCTATGCCCCCCTGCAACCTGGTCAGTGTCCATGGTGTGCAGGTTCTGGCCTGGAGCAAAGAGCCAGACAGCCTCACCTGGCACAGCTCGCTTGTGTCCTCTTTTCCTCAGTCACACCAGGTACTCGACTGTTATCCCATGGCCAACGGCGATCACATCATCATGCTCCAAAGGGCGGGGAACACCAGAACACAGCTCCATGTCATGTTTTACCGCCGCACCGGGGAAAGCCAGAGTTGGGAATCCGTCGCCAGGACAACCTATGGTACCGAGTGGGACTCGTGGCTCTCGGTCGCCTGGACGGTGGAACCACAGTCATGCCAACTGGCGCTGCGCACAACCGCACAGGACCCGGACACTGGCTATCTCACCAATGAACTCCATATCTGGCATACAGGACTCAACAGTCTCCGGCCGGAGCCATGGGCATGCCTGAAATCTGTGATCCCCTGGCAACACACCAGGGTGGAACGAATAATTTACAGTCCGGACGGCCAGCATCTATTGGGAATTCTGTCTGAAAAACAGGCTTGCCTGTGGACAGTGGATCCACAACGGCGGATTCGGATACAACTGATTATTCCCCACTGCCTGTACAACCCGGTCTACAAACTGCGCGTGCAGGCTTCTTTCCGCAGCGACGGAAAACAGCTGGCACTCGCCCGCTCCCTGCGGCAGGTTCAGCTGTTTTACTGCGATGCCAAAGGCCATTGGTACCCGGGAACGCAACTTGACGCACCAGCAGCGCGCAATGTCCCGGCTGACGATTTCCTGAAAGACCTGCGACTGTCGTCAAGCGGACGCACCCTGGTGCGGCGCACGCACTGGCAACTGGATATCTGGCACCAGGACCCTGGCGCAGGCTGGCAACATCTCGTACAGCACAGCAGGCAGGAAAACCAGAGAGGGGGGCCGCAATATTGCCTGCTACAGCCCGGTGAACTGGTCTGCACCACTATAGAAGATCCAGAAATGTTGCTGCGCGTTTATGGTCCAGACAGCCGGGGAAGGCTGGTGCAAAAAGTGTGCATGCCCGTCGGTCAGAGCATACAAAATCCCGACGCCGCCAGCCCGGATGGGATGTCCTTGCTGCTGGGCAGCACCCGCCATCCAACGCTGCCCCTGCAGCTGGTGTCTGCGAAGAAGAGTGAGTCATGCCTGTTTTTTTAGCCTGCATCGCCGCAAGCGCGTCGCTCGCCAGCATGCAGGAGCGCATGGACCTGGCTCGCGTCAGCGGCATGTGTCGGCGTTGTCACCAGCGAATGGGTCACCCTGGTGTCAGCATCCATGCCAATATGCGCCTTCATCCCGCAGTGCCACTGGTTGCCTTCTGGGGTCTGGTACATGTCCGGATCGCGCTGTCCGCTTTGCTTCTTTGTAGCGGATGGGCGCAATAATGGTGGCATCGACCAGCGTCCCTTCCCTTTGGCCTCTGGCCGCCAGGTGGCCGTTTATGGTGACGGAAATGCGCTCCGTCAACTGATGTGTTTCCAGCTGGTGGCGGAACTTGAGCAGGGTCGCCGCATCGGGAGCCGCATCCCAGCTCAGGTCGACACCGACAAAGGTGCGGATGGCCGGACTTTGACATCCTCCCCGCCCTGAAGGACGGGGATTCCTGCTGCGCTCACAGGTGACAGCTTCAGGCTGCAGGCCATGAGTCGCTGAATTGCTTCGGCGGGTTCCTGCTGCTGGCGGCATTACCTCACCACTCACTTCTGGCTCAGGGACGATATGACACTGTGATACTGCTCAACGAGCAAGCAGAAATTCGGGGCAGCAACAAATAATACTGCCGGAAGATATCACACCAAAAAGTAACATCAATGTATACAGGAGGCCGCCTGATCATGCCCTTGAACACCAGATTTGACGATATCTCACTTGACACCAGCACGAGTCCAAAAAGGCTCTTGCTCCCAGTCAGACGGAAACTCCATAGGCACCCGTGACACATTGGGGTTCTTGTCCAGCAAAGCTGCCCATCTCACGGCCCCACCACTGCCCACCACTGTCTGGGTCTGGACTGACAACTTGCAACAAAGTCTCCACTCTCCACAATGACCAGCTGAAAACAAAGGCGTCTATGCGGGCTGACTGTCTGTTCAGGATGACGGGGAACAGCCAACCGTTCCGGCACCGCAACCCAAGTTATCAGCAACATCCTGGATATGGCAGCCACGGCTGCGCATTTCCTTTATCATGATCCAGTTCTCTCGGTTGATCATGGCCGCTTCCCTGTTTTTGGTCACTAAAGGTATCGGCTTTTGGTCACTAAAGGTATCGGCTTTTGGTCACTAAAGGTATCGGCTTTTGGTCACTACAGGTATCGGCCGGGTTAATCGAGAGGGACATCTCAACCTGGTGATTTTGAGACATTAAGGACTGGCATTAACAGAGGTGGCACCTTCCATGACGAAAGAAGTCCAAAATATCTCATGGAAACAGTCGACAGCTTCGCCGAGTGATAAGGTATGAGTTATGAATGATGAATTGACAAATAAAGCGGCACTCGCCAAAGTCAGCGATTACGCTCTGTGGCTCAAAGAGCTGAAGGCAAAAATCCGTTCGACTCAAGTTCGGGCAGCGTTGGCGGCGAGTCATGAGTTGATTTTGTTTTATTGGGAGCTGGGTGGAGATATTTCCCGCAAGCTGGCAGAGACAAACTGGGGAGCCAAGGTAATCGATCAGCTGGCGAAGGACCTACGCTCTGAGTTTCCTGAAATGCAAGGGTTTTCGCGAACAAATCTATATTATGCAAAGAAATTCCATGAGGTTTTTTCTGCTTTTGAGAATGATCCGCAAATTGTCCCCCCGACCGGGGGACAAATCGAAACAGGTCCCCTGTCGGGGGACGAAAGCCGAAGAGTGCTCCCATGCGGAGCTCAAAAGACACCTGCAATTGTCCATCAGGTCGGGGGACAATTGCCCTGGAGCCACATCAAGATTCTGCTGGATAAGGTTTCGGATTATAAAGAAGCCCTGTTCTACATCAACCAGACCATTGAAAACGGCTGGAGTCGGGACATTCTGGCTTTGCAGATTAAATCCAGACTTTTTTCCCGACAGGGCTCGGCTATCAGCAATTTCGAGAAAACTCTGACTGCTCCACAGTCTGACTTGGCACAGCAGACGATCAAAGATCCATACACCTTTGATTTCCTGACCATAACCCAGCCCTATAATGAGCGTGATATTGAAAACCAACTGGTCGAGCATATCACCAAATTCCTATTGGAGCTCGGCAAGGGGTTCGCCTTTGTCGGTCGGCAGTGTCATCTGCAAGTTGGAGAAACCGATTACTATCTGGATCTTCTTTTCTATCACATCAAGCTGAAGTGCTATGTGGTCATTGAACTCAAAAATACGAAATTCATTCCCGAATATGCCGGAAAACTGAATTTCTATCTATCTGCAGTTGATAGTCTGTTTAAAACGGACACAGACAACCCAACGATTGGGATTTTGCTCTGCCGTGAGAAAAACAAAATCGAAACAGAATTTGCGCTGCGAGACATCAACAAGCCTATGGGAATTAGCGAGTTCACTCTAACAGAGATTCTTCCGGAAGAATTGAAGGGATCTCTACCCACGGTGGAAGAGATAGAAAAGGATTTGAACAAAATGGAGGAGCTAACATGATATTTCAAAACAGTTCAGCACTCTCAGGCGATTTTTGTTCAATCTGGGGGGGAGGGGCTGCTGAAGCTTCTACAGCAGCCCTATCCAGCCTGATTGTTTATTAGCCTGCCAGCTGCAGGCGGCCATCGCTTTGCTTCAGAGTTCCATTGCTAACCAATGTCTTGACAATACTCTCCCCCCGCTCACGAGCAGATGAAGTCACCCGTTTAAATCCAATAAGCGACAAAGCCGCAGCAATGCACTCATCTGAAGCGATGGAGTGTGCATCTTTAACAGTGACAGTAACCACCTCGCGTAGCTCTTCATCACTGACATACTCAAATTTGCGAAGTTTATTATCCAGAGAGCTCCAGTCTCGCAACACAGGCTTGCTGACAACAGCTGATGACACAAACTCACCGGATACAGTTATGCGCCCCCTTGTCCCCAGTGTGCCAAGGTGCTGATCAATATTACGTTTTACCTTGGCTCCTACTTTTGACAACCCTGCAGCACTCGTCAGGCGGGTCGCCAGCATATTCAGATGAACCGGCCCTTCAGCAGCTACAACTTTCTCGATGGCCGCTTCGATATCGTCAGACTCTATCTTTTCAAAGCTACCAGCCCCTGCCAGATTCAATTCAATTGCACTTATCTGCTGATAGGGAGGGAGGCATTTTTGTGCTTTTTCTGAGGGCGCACCCCTTACAATCTCAACTTTTGCCTTATTCGGCTGCACCTTGGGCTTTACGGCTTCAGGCTGTACTTCAAGTGTTTTGTAATAGGCTACCGACTGCTCAATCGACTCCTTCAATCGCGCAATTTCACCAGGAGCGTTTCTGAACCACTCCGTACTCCAGATGCGATGAAAGCGCCAACCCAAGCCTTCCAGTACAGCTTGACGAATACGATCACGATCCCTTGCTGAGGCCGAACTGTGATATGTTGCACCATCACATTCAACTGCCAGGATATAGCGCCCTGCCTTCTCAGGGTCGCGTACAGCAAGATCAATATAAAAACCATTGCAGCCCACCTGAGGCTCTACTTGATAGCCCAGGTTTTCTATAGCTCGGTGCACGTCTGTTTCAAAGGGGGAGTCAGCCTCTTTACCGGTTTCTCGTGACTGCTCAAGCTCTCCTGTCTCTGCATACTTGAGAAAAGCTTTGAATGACTGAATTCCTGATGGGGAGTCCGCGTCGGTTTTCAGGTCATCAGCTGTAAAGTTACAAAAAACCTCCATAGCCATTCGTGCCCGAGTGATCAAAACATTCAGACGTCGTTCGCCACCGCCGCTGTTTAAGGGACCAAAGTTTTGACTCACATTACCAGCCGCTGTCCGCCCATAGCCGACACTGATATAAATTACATCGCGCTCATCACCCTGAACATTTTCAAGGTTTTTGATAAAGAACTCACCTCCCTCTTGATGATTGAAAAACTTTTCGACATCGGCGTTCTCTCTCCTCAGGCGCTCAACCTCCAATATGATGGCATCGCGTTGTGCGGTACTGAATGCCACAACCCCCAGAGATAAATGTCCCTTGTGCCTTGCGTGTTCCATAACAGATTCTGCAATCGCCTGAGCTTCCAACTGATTTGCCCGACTCCCTCCCCGGTCATAGGTCGTATCCAACAAGTTCATTTTTAAGCCCCTTGCATCGGGGTGAATACCAGGGCTCGGGAACACCATTAGCTTGTTGTCATAAAATTCAGCATTGGATACCGCGATAAGGGAGTGGTGGCGACTACGGTAGTGCCAGCGCAACATGGTCTCTGGTGCACGTTTCGACGACATGAGCCCAAGAACACTTTCTACATCAGCGGTTGCACTCTGCTCGGCTTCCTCGTCATCAAGCTCCACAGCCCGACTAAAGAAGTTGGTTGGAGGCATTTGTCTGCTGTCGCCAACCACCACCACCTGTCTGGCTCTGGCAATTGCCCCCAATGCGTCTGGTGCAGTTATCTGACTGGCCTCATCAAAAATGACCATATCAAACTCAATGCGCCCCTGAGGCAAGTATGTTGCCACCGACATTGGACTCATCATAAACACAGGCTTTATCTGTTGAATGACACCACCGGCTTCTGACATCAAACGACGAATCGAGATATGTCTCCGCTTCTTGTTCATTTCCCGAAGAACAATACCCATCTCCCCTGGCGTACCTGGCGTATTTTGCTTCGGCAAGGCGTCATAAATCTGACTGACCAAACTTTCCTTCGCATAGTCAAAAAGCGAAGAGTCTATATCAGAAAACTCTTTCAGCAGGCGTTCATGGGTTAATCGATCAAACTGACGTATCTCGGCATGATTGTTATAAGCTTCATTCACCAGACCACTGTAATAGCTGTTATTCAGCATGTGGAGCAGGTCTTGCGGTGAGTGTTTCCAGTCGACACTCCAGCGTGCCAGATCATCCAGGCCCAGTTCTTTGAGCTCCTTGCACCACCGGTTAAAGTCTGTGATGGCATACAGTTTCTCTGCTTGCTGCCAACCTGTGAGGAGCCTTTCTATTTCAGGGAACTCAACGGTTGAACACTCATGCAAAGAGTGGCCGCTTATAACATCGATTTTTTCTATAAGCTGGTGGATATGCGCAGTGAACTCACCTGACTTTCGAGACAACTCATCCAGTTGTGGTTGCCAGGCAGCAAGTTCTGTTTTCCCCTGCCCTTGAAGAAACCGGGTAATACCTTCCGGGATATCACCTTTGCCAATCTCTTCATACAAGTGGATAAGCCAGGATGAAATTGTTTCCAGCACTTCCCAGTCAGAGTCTTGCTGTTGCCACTGGGCCTGAAATAGTGTTTCACCTAACCCCTTCAACTCCTCATAAGTTCTGTACGCGTTCTGATATGACAACAAGTCATCAATATGTTTTAGCCAGTCGACCGCTGTCCCTTCAAGCCCGCCTTTGCATAACCCCTGACAGGCGGCTTTGGCTCTCCGGTAATCTCCGGAAAATATGCGCCACCACTTATCCGCTCTTCCTGCCAAGCCTTGGCGGATGTGCAGTACATCTGCATCCCATGCCTGATGGATAAATCGTTCCTGATGCTTTTTCTTGATCTCTCGCATAAGGGCGCCAGCCCCGATTAACTTACGGATGGCATCAGGACGTTGCTGCCAGTTATTTGTATCAAGTTGGATTTCCTCCAGCTTGGGTGCATCGATGGCACCTGTTGCAGCGCGGTGCAGACACTCAACCTGAGCAAGCGTTGTTGCTGCTGGAAGTGCCATATGGGTTGCAAGCCGGCGGCCGTACTCCGTAATGCTACTCAGCTCGCTCATGCAGGTATTCGCCAAATTTGTAATTTGCTGCTGCTCGACGGGCGAAAGAGATGTGCGGGTAGAGTCGGAAAAGGGGTTGTCTATAGCCAACCCTTTTTCCTCAATATGAGCAACCAGTGAGTTCACTATACGATTGGCTTTTGCAAGGGTTTCTCTATCCCAAGAGCGCAGAATATCGAATGGTAATTCTGGTAACGCAGTGCTTTGCTGGTGGGCTCTGGCACCCAGCTGCTTCCCCAAGGCTTGTATATAATTTTCCCCTGAATTCAGGATTGGCGTTTTTATGGCCTCTACATAGCTATTTAACTGAGCGCGCACCTTTCGAAGGCGATCATACTCATCCTTGCGGGAAGGCGTTTGGGGTTCACCCTGATCCAATGTGGCTTGCAGGGACTTCAGAACTGCTTTTTTTGTGCTCTTATGGCTGTGCAGCTCCAACACTGCATCACCCAGGCAAGACTCATCCAACCGCTGTTTTACAACAGACAGTGCTGCCATTTTCTGAGCAACAAACAGGATCTTTTTTCCACGAGCAAGACCTTCAGAAATAATATTGGTAATCGTTTGGGATTTACCGGTACCCGGTGGTCCCTGAATAACGAGGTTGGCTCCCTCCATAGCAGACACAATGGCAGCCGTTTGGCTGGAGTCAGCATCTTTAACCAACTGAAGGGCTTCTGGCTCTTTTACATGCTGATGACTTTCTACGTCTCTTACTCTTTCCGCCTCACTGGAAAATCCACCACCAAACAGATTCTTGATAATCTGATGGTTGGCTGGTGACTTATCTTCTGGCCAATGTTCAGGGGCGAGATCTGTATACATCTGGAACTTACCAAATGAGAATAATCCCAAAGCCATATCGTTTTCTTTGACTTCCCAGCGGGATTGCCTTGAAACAGCTTCGCGAACTTTTTCCAGATAAGCAGGAATGTCAACATCATCATCCATCTCGGGAAGCTCTACACGAAACTCACCCTTAAGCTTTGCTGCAAGGGCCAAGTTTGATCCAGCATCTGCTTCTGTCCAGGCGATAGAAAATCCATCTTTCGCAGACCCACGATCCAGCGTAACAGGAACCAAAACAAGTGGAGCAAGACGTGGCTTTGATGAGTTTTGAACCTCGTACCACTTCAGAAAGCCCAGAGCCAAATAGAGAACCTCAATACCTTGCTCCTGAAGCAGGGTCTGGGCCTCGTTTCCAAGCCGTAGCAAAGTGGCATCAAGCTTTCCTGAAATGAGGCTGGTTTGTAGGTAGATGTCACTGTGTCGCCCTTTTCCACCCTTCTCCTCAAGATATTCAAGTAGAGGGGGGAGCTTCTCCTGCATTTCAGTGCCATCTGTGTTCTGAGCATCTTCGGCTTGCTGCTCTTCATACACCTCCGGAACAGCACGAAAGCGCATCCGTTTTTTTTTGCTGATTAATATGTCGGATACTGCTTCACTCAACTCATCAACAATCGAGAGCGATTTGGTGCCGGGCCGAAAGTTTAGAAGAGGGTTTGCTCTTACCCCCATTTCCAGCAGCTCTTTACGCGCCAAATCAAGAGGATTTTCGTTTGTATTCTTTATGGGATGAGTCATGGGCTGAGTCATTTTCTCGGTCTGGAAATTCACTGTCACGGGTAAAATGCATTAACAATGTTTGAACTATTTTCAGCGGTGATATTACGGCATAAGCCGTTTATATTCTAGGCTCTTTATGGATTCCGGGGAGCTAGTTAAGAAGTAACGAAAGCAATCCAGAGATGGCCGCTTTTCCCCGGCGCTTGATGTTGTGAATGCACTCAAAGAAACTCAAATACAGAGGCAGTTTTTCCTGTGAAATCCCTCTGTGTGGACGTAGCCAAGAGCGCAATAGAGACCAGAAACCTTCCATTGTGTTCACATGAACCTCGTGAAAACCGTCACCATCTTCGTCTCTGGCATACTCACCAGAACCGTGACAGACGGACTTATGCCCGTAACCCCACTTCTCCAGTCGGTCATAAATGCTGTACTCATCTGTATAAACCAGAGTGCTCGAGGTGATAACAGTTTCAATCAGTGGCTGAATCGTCACTTGTTTCACATTTTCGAGCATACGAATCACGACTTGGCCACCCCGTTGAATCATGCCAAAAATGGGAGGTTTTTCTTTTTCAAGTGTGCCACGACCACGGGCACCTCTCAGTCGGTTCCTCCGCCCCTTACGGCCTTTTTTTTACTGCATCAGGATGTCCTTTATGCCCTGCGACGACATACACTTCGTCACATTCCACCTCTCCATCAAGAGAAACGTCGGGACGCTTTTTGTCTACGGCTTCCCGGAGCTGCTGAGTCATCTTCTGAACATCATCCTTGTTGAGATCCAACTCAAGAGAAATCTGTCTGTTCGACAGGTTCAGCGACATGAGATAGAGACAATGCATCCAGACCTTCAAGGGCTGATGGTGCCCGGAGAAGACGGATAGAGTCAGGTCATCAAAGCGGCGCTGGCAGGTCTTGCAGCGATAGCGTTGCTTCTCTGGCTGGGTATCATCCTTACCCTGTCGGGTAATATCCGGGCTGGCGCAATGAGGGCAAGTGACTCCACCAGGCCAACGGAGCTGTCGGACTTGTTCGTAGCACTTTGCGTTATCAAGGAGGTCATGGAACTTCATCA
>Ga0209020_1002527_pt1 | contig 14460 bp, 12 predicted proteins | sample PinacodermBB_FD_187298 | JGI IMG/M metagenome (GOLD analysis project Ga0209020, IMG submission 187298) | Host-associated microbial community of the marine sponge Aplysina aerophoba from Gulf of Piran - sponge pinacoderm, lysed by bead... | ecosystem: Host-associated > Porifera > Sponge >...
CATGAGGGTGGTGGTGCGGCTGGCGCCGGTGGAACGGTCGTAGGGCGTGATGGCGGTGTCGGAAGATACGACCCGGACCATGTCGAAGGGTATGCCGAGTTCCTCGGCGGCAATCTGCGGCAGCACGGTGTGGCTACCCTGGCCCAGCTCCGTGCTGCCGATCATCAGCGACGCCGAGCCGTCGGCGTGCACGCGCACGGCCGTGGAGGTGAGCGGGTAGGCGCCGGCGTCGCTGGCGGAGCAGCCGATGCTGCGCCCGTGGCCGCTCGGCAGGGGTTCATTCCAGCCGATGTTGTCGGCGACGATCTTGAGGTCTTCGGTCAGGGTGCCGTCGAACGGGCGCATGCCGGGAAAGAACTCCTGCTTGGGCCGCGCCGCGTTGTGCAGCCGGAACTCGTAGGGGTCCATGCCGATCTTGGCCGCCAGCTCGTCGATCTGGGACTCGCCGGCCATGGTCACCTGGGCGCAGCCGAAGCCGCGGAAGGAGCTGGCCGGCACCGTGTTGGTGTAGACCATGGTGTTGTCGATCTGGACGTTGGGGATGGCGTAGGGGCCGACGCAGCGGTTGGACGATTTCTCGCACACCAGCGGGCTGTTCTCGGCGTAGGCGCCGGTGTTCATGTGGATCTTCGCCTGGCGCGCGATAATCTTGCCGTCGGCGTCCACCGCGGTGCGCATCCAGGTGAGGGCGTCGTCGCCCCGGGTGGTCAGCATGGCCTCTTCCACGCTGAGCTGGAGCTTCACCGGCCGCCGCGCCTTCCAGGCACAGGCCGACACCAGCGGCTCGATCTTGGTGTAGGACTTGCTGCCGTAGCCGCCGCCCACGAACGGCACGATCAGGCGGATCTGGCTCACCGGCATGTCGAAGATGGTCTTCAGGTCGTGGCGCACCATGAAGGGGTGCTGGGCCGACGAATAGATGGTGACGCTGTCGTCGCCCACCTCGGCGATGGCCACGTAGGGCTCCATGGCGTAGGCGTAGGCCATGGGGAAGTAGTACTCGCCCTCCACCACCGCCGCGGCCTTGGCGAACGCCTCGTCGACGTCACCCCACTTGATGTGGTGCTCCTGGCACAGGTTGGTGCCGCGCCCCGCGGTGACCTCTCCTTCGAACCCGCGCAGCGCGCCGGCCTCGAACTGGCGCTGGTGAAGCAGGGGTGCGTCCGCCGCCAGTGACTCCCCGGGTTCCATGACGGCCGGCAATTCCTCGTACTCGACGTTGATGAACTCCAGCGCCTCGTAGGCGGTGAGCTCGTCCTCGGCGATGACCGCGGCCACGGGCTCGCCGGCATAGCGCACCTTGTCGATGGCGATGAGCGGGTGGTCCTTGACGGCGTGGCCGAAATACGGGTTCAGGCCCTCGAGGTCATCGCCCCGCAGCACGTTGTAGACGCCGGGATGGGCTTCGGCCCCGGAGGTGTCCATGGAGACGATCCGGGCGTGGGCGTAGGGACTCCGCAGCACCTTGGCGTAGGCCATGCCCGCGAGTCTGACGTCGCTCACGTAGAGCGCCCGGCCCGACACCTTGGCGCGGCCGTCGCGGCGCGGCACCGAGCGGTTGACCACCTCGAAGTCACGGCTCTTGTCGTCGCTCATCCCCGAGCCTCCTTCATCACCGCCGCCGCCTTGCGGATCGCCTTCACGATGGAGATGTATCCGGTGCAGCGGCAGAGGTTGCCGTCCATGTGGTGAATGATTTCGTCGTCGGAGGGGTCGGGGTTGTCGTCCAGCAGCGCCTTGGCGGACAGGATCATCCCCGGCGTGCAGAAGCCGCACTGAAACGCGAACTCGTCGATGAAGCACTGCTGGATCGGGTGCAGCGTGCGGTCGGCGGCCTCGAGTCCCTCGATGGTGGTGACCGTGCGCCCCTGGGCCTCGTAGGCCAGGTAGGTGCAGGAGCTCACCGGCAGGCCGTCCACCAGCACCGTGCACGCCCCGCACACCTGCACCTCGCACGAGATCTTGGCGCCGGTGAGGTTCAGGCGGTTCCGGAGCAGTTCCGAGAGGGTCTGCTGCGGCTCGCACTCCACGGCCACGTCCTTGCCGTTGAGCTCGAAGCGCAACTCCACAAGGGTTCGTTGTGGCTTAGACATAGTGCGGGATGATCTCCTCGGACCAGAGCAGCATTTCCTTGTACATGGTGTCCATGTCCGGGTAGATGAGCTTGAGCTCGAAGTGCTCCACGCCGGCTTCGATGAACTCGTCGATGCGGCGGCGGACGTCATCCACCGAGCCGATGATGTGGCGGTCGAGGGCGAACTGGATGTTGTCCACGTCGCGTTCGTAGGTATGGGAGCTCTCGCGGATGGTGGGGAGCGCCAGGGTCATGGCCTCGTCCCGGGTGCGGGCGATGCAGGCCAGCTTCTCCACCGCGATCTTGATGCCCGCGGGATCCCGGCCGGCGTCCTCGGCCGCCTTGTTGAGGAGCTCGCAGCCCCGGGCCATCTCCTTGGGCGAAAGCCACCCGGGGATCCACCCTTCGCCGTAACGGCCGGCCCGCACCGCGGCCTGGTCCATCCAGCCGCCCACCCACACCGGAGGGTGGGGCTTCTGCAGCGGCTTGGGGTGGATTTCGGCGTTGTCGAACTTGAGGTACTTGCCCTCGTAGGAGGCCATGGGCTGGGTCCAGATGGCCTTCATGGCCTCGATGTACTCGTCGGTGCGGTTGCCCCGGCCCTTGATGGGTACCTCGAAGACGTCGAACTCGCTGGAGTCGCGCGTGGCCTTGGAGCCGAGCCCCACCCCCACGAGCAGCCGCCCGTCGCACAGGTGGTCCAGGGTGGCGCACTGCTTGGCCGCGTAGATGGGGTTGCGCAGCGGCATCACCAGGCAGGCCACGCCGATCTGGATGTCCTTGGTCTTGGCCGCCAGGTACGACATGGTGGTCATGCACTCGAAGAAGTTGGCCTCCTGGGCGTCGTTCAGGGCCTCGGCGGCGCCGGACGAGATGTGATGCCGGTGCATTTCCGAGCTCCATACCACGTGGTCGTGGAGCCAGATGGTGTCGAAGCCCAACTCCTCGGAGTTCTGGGCGGCCTTGACGATGTTCTCCTTGCTGGAGAGCGGTCCCGAGTTGGGCACCCGGATGCCGAATTCGAATTTACCCATGCTTCATGCTCCTCGTCGCGTGGTACTGGCTACGGAGGGCGACCGCCGGTCGCCCCTACCGTCACGCTTGGCCGGCCCGCGCTAGGGCTCGGTGATGCCGATACGGTCGTATTTCAGGTGCCGGTTGTACCAGTCCACCACCTCGCCGGCGATCTGGTCGAAATAGTCGTTGTACACCCCGTAATGGGTGGTCTTCTTCAGCATCACGAGCTTCTTGGGCTCTCCGGCCTTCTCGTACATGCGGATGGAGTGCTCCTCGGGCGTGGTGGCGTCGTACTCCACCGCGACGAACAGCACCCCGCGGGGCGAGATCTTGTGCACCACGTCTTCCGGCGCGTAGTCCAGGATGGCGTCGGCGCACTGCAGCGGCATCTGGTTGGGGATCTTGGCCGCCACCTCTTTCTTGATGTTGGTGGTCTTGCGCTCCGGGGTCTGGACCATGATCTCCTCGCGCGCCGCCACCAACTCGCCGGAACCGGTCAATGCCCGCTGCCGGCGGTCTTCCTCGATGCGCTTGAGGTAGTCGATCCACTCGTACTCCCGGCGCATGGAATGGAGCCAGTCGCGGCCGTTGCACACGCCGAGGTAGCACACGACGCACTTCACCCGGCTGTCGGTGGCGCCCACCAGCACGGCGTTGCCGCCGCCCGTGCCGCCGGAACCGTAGGTGGCGATGCGGTCGGAGTCCACGTCGTCGCGGGTCTCCATGTAACTGATGGCGTTGCGGATGTCCTCGGCCTGCCAGGTGGGCATGACCCAGCCCTTTTGCGGCCCCTCGCTCTGGCCCCAGCCGCGGTAGTCGAAGCACAGGCAGGCGTAGCCGGCCTCGCACAGCCGCTCGAACATCAGGATGTAGTGCTTGGCGTCCTTGAGCCCCAGAAAGCCCGGACCCTGGACGATGCCCGGCCAGGGCTTGCCCTGGTCGCCGTCGGGCAGGTAGATGGTGCCGTGCACCTTGTAGCCCTCGCTATAGAAAGTGACGTCCTCTGTCTGCATGTGGTTCTCCCATCGGGGTCTGCGCTACGGCAAATGCCGGCGGGACGATCTCCGGTAGGGGCGACCGGCGGGTCGCCCCTACATCCCCCTCGTCCGGGCAGTCCAGCATCTCCACCGGGTATCGCGCCCTAGGCGCGCACCGCCGGCAGGACTTCCTTGCCCAGCAGCTCGATCTGCTCGTACCAGTCGGCGTAACGGAACCGGAGGTCGTAGACGATGTGGTTGAGGCCGCCCTCCTCGTAACGCTGGGTGTCGCGGACGATGTCCTCGGGCGTACCCGCCAGCAGCAGCCCCTCGATGTCCTTGAGCTCGGAGAAGGTGCCGGAAGCGGGCTTGACCCAGGTGGGCTTCTTGTTGCCTTCGTTGATGAGCCCGGGCGCGTTGACCTTGCTCACCGCGGTGTCCTTGTCCTTGGCGATGCTGGTGATGGGAATGGCCCCGGTGGTGACCATGGGCTTGCCGGCCTTGTCGCACAGGCTGTGCAGGTACTTGATGCACTTGTGGAAAGTCGCCAGCGGGATCCGGCCGGGCATCCACCCGTCACAGTAGTCCACCGCGCGCCGGCACGAAGCCGGGGTGCCGCCGCCGTACCAGATGGGGATGGGCGCCAGCGGCGTCGGCTTGAGCTGAACATCCTTGAAGGAGAAGTACTCGTCCTCGTAGTCGACCGACTCACCGCTCCAGAGGCGCCGCACGATGGCGGAGTTGATCTTGGCGAGATTGAAACGGTCCTCTCTCTCGTTCTTCAGGCCGGCGGCGGCGAACTCGTGCTGGAACGTCCCGGCGCCGATGCCCATGATGACCTTGCCTTCGGACAGGACGCTCAGGGCCGCCATGCACTGGGCGAGGTGGATCGGGTGTCTGTGCGAGATCATTGTGCCCGTCCCGAGGATCAGCTTTTTGCACACCGACGAGATCGCCGACAGGACGGCGACGCACTCGATATGGGTATTGTCCGTGCCCTCCATGCCGTGGGGCTCGAAGACCAGGTGGTCGCGGACCCAGACGGAGTCGAATCCCAACGACTCAGCCAGCTTCGATCCCTCGATGCACCTCTCAACCGATCCATGATCCCCGAAATGGGGCAACAGGAGCCCGAACTTCAACTTTGTCGCCATGCTTAACCCTCCTTGCGGTTTCTTGTGACCTTTGACGTGGAAAGAATTGTCTGGCCGCGTGCGGGCACGCGGCTCACCTGCTCCAAGTGCTCGAAATGACGCCGTCAGGCGCCATTTCCGTGGGATATCTTGAACGGATACCGTCGCCGCTGAGGTCCATGAGCGATACGGCCGGACAGGAGGCGTCGTTGGCCCGCGCCGTGGCCTGGACGTTCCGCATGACCTTCCGGGCGAGCCTCATTTATAGACTCCACCCGCGACGAGTGTCAAGCGCGCACCAGCTAGCTGATTAGTCGTCTTTCGTGGGCGAGCGGCCGATGGTGTCGGTAAGGACCCGATGTTGCGCGAACGCGGCGCGCGCGGGGTTGAGATAGGTGCGGCTTACCGGAACCGTATGTGCACCGGAGAGCCGCAGAAGCGCGCGTTGGTTGCGCCGGATCCAACCCTCGACGTGGGCGTAGGCGACCCAGTAGGAACGGTGCACGCGAACGCCTCGATCGCCGAGTTCGGTGATGGCATCCGCGAAGCGCATCAGAATGTTGCAATGACCGGCGGTGGTGACGACTTCCACGTAGTGGTCACTCATCTTGAGATAGATGATGTCCCGGCCGACCTCCAGGGGCAGCCGGTCGAAGAACATGGATGGCGGACCGCCCACGGCGCGATCCGCGACAGCCGGCGGGGATGTCCCGCCGCCGGCGTTTGCCGCCCGGCCAGATTCATCCGCTGGTGTCGTAGCGACAGGAGAGCCGTCGGGTCCCTTCTTGAGGAGTTGGCCGATCCGGTAGTGAGTGAAGGCGGTGCACAGCAGCATCGATGAGGCGACGAACAGGTACATTTTCGGCAAACCGTAGGAGGGGACGTGCGCGCGGATCAGGGTGTCCACGGCGTAGACGATGGCGGTCGAGGGCAGGGACGCCATCAATACACCGCCCGCGACGGCCAGTGCGATCTGGGACGGCGGCCGGAAACGCGTGACATAGAGCACCACGACATACTTCGTATAGCCGAGCGGGGCGCAGAGGAAGGCGCCAATGCCGAAGTGGGCCAGGCGCTGCAACAGGGTGAGATCGTGGGTCCCCAAGGGGCCCGTAAGAGTGAAGGTCGCCAGAAACAGGACGATCAAGATCAGGACGGTCATGAGCATGGCCGGGCCGAGCGCTTCGCGATAGGCGAATTGCCACTGCCGTGCCGCGACATCCTCATCGTGCGCCATGGAAGAAAGATACGTGCCGTCCCTGTATTTGTTCATCATTCGCGCGGAGCGTCGGTGAACTGACCGAAGGGGGAGTCCAGAAATGCAGGCGTGGCGATAGCAACCCTCAATGTTTGTTGTTGCTGTGAAAATGACCGGTCAAGTATATTTCAAGGTATCCAAGACCGGCTCCGATGTCAAGCTTCGTCCCGGGAGTTGGCGACCTCGGGACCTCCTTGTGGTGCCGCAGGAATTGGTCTAAGAAGCCCTTAGCAACTCGGCTGCGGCGGGCAGCCTCTCGGGGAGGGACCCATGAGCGACTTTTACAGCGAATGGCTGAATACGACCGAACGGAACCATGAGTTCGTTGAAAATGCACCACGGGTGGCGCGCCACCAGGAGCTCGATTGGGTCAAGACACGCCAGGATGCCAAGGCGGCGTTGATGATCGCGCCCGAGCGGGGATTTCCCACCGGGGGCAGCATGATGATGCGGGCCGAGATTCCGGTTGGATGGCATACCGGGCGTCACAGCCACGGCGAGGAAGCCATCTACGTCGAGAGCGGCACGGGCTTCATGGTACTGGACGGCAAGCGCTATGACTTCGGGCCCGGCACCGTGCTGCATGTGCCCTACCGGTCCCAGCACCAGTTGTTCAACACCGGGGATGTCCCGGTGGGGTATATCTCCGGGCTGGCCTGGCACCTGGAAGCCTCGGTCTACATGGGCCGCATGGAGCAGTTCGAGGACTGCGGCGCCAACGACCCGGCGGCGCTGGCCGCCGTCGGCCCCGAAGAGTCCCAGGACTGGCCGGAAGATGGCCGGCGCATTGCCATGCATCAGGACCAGCACGAGCTCTCGGCCGAGTCCAAGCACGGCGCCACCTATTTCCTCATGGGCCGCAGCGGCAACCGCAACGGTTTCAAGGCCACGGCCGCGGCCATCAGCTCGATCTTCGTGGAGCTGCCCCGTTCCAAGAGCCACAGCCACGCCCACCCGGAGGCCTATCTCTACGCACTCATGGGCGCCGGCTACTCGGAGATCGGCGGCAAACAGTACACCTGGGAGCAGGGCGACGCCGTCCATGTCCCTCCCGGCATGATGCACCACCAGCACTTCAACCCGAGCGACGGCGAGAGCCGCGAGCTGCGGTTCGAGTTCGGCATCCGCTACTGGCTGGTGGATCAGTGGAAGGGTTACACCACCATCGACAAGCACCTGAAGGCCATGTCGATGGACGAGGACGACGAGGACTTGTAGGGGGCGACCGGCGGTCGCCCCCTACCCGGTGCCCCCTACCCGGACGGTGCCTTCCCGGCCAGATCCAGCAGAAACGCGTACTCAAGGGCGATCTCGCGATAGCGCTTGAAGCGCCCGGACGCGCCCCCGTGGCCCGCCTCCATGTTGGTTTTCAAGAGCAGGCGGTTCGGGTCGGTCTTGACGGCCCGCAGCTTGGCGACCCACTTGGCCGGCTCCCAGTACTGCACCTGGGAATCGTGCAGCCCGGTGGTCACCAGCATGTGGGGGTAATCCCGGGCCTCGACGTTGTCGTAGGGCGAATACGACAGCATGTAGTCGTAGTATTCCCTGTCGTTGGGGTTGCCCCACTCATCGTACTCGCCGGTGGTGAGGGGAATGTCCGGGTCCAGCATGGTGGTGACGATGTCGACGAACGGAACCTGTGCCACGACGCCCTTGAACAGATCCGGGCGCAGGTTCACCACCGCGCCCATCAACAGGCCCCCGGCACTCCCGCCCATGGCGAACAGCCGGTCACGGGAGCTGTAGCGTTCCTCGATCAGGTGTTCGGCGCAGGCGATAAAGTCGGTGAAGGTGTTCTTCTTCTTGAGCAGCTTGCCGTCTTCGTACCACGCCCGGCCCATCTCCTCTCCCCCCCGGACATGGGCGATGGCGAACACGAAGCCCCGGTCCAACAGGCTCAGGCGCGCGGAGCCGAAGGCGGCGTCCAGGCTGTGGCCGTAGGAGCCGTAGCCGTAGAGCAATAGCGGGCTCCGGCCGTTCCGTTCCATCCCCTTGCGGTACACCAGCGATATGGGGACGCGGACGCCGTCCGAGGCCGTCGCGTGCAGGCGTTCCGTGCGGTAAGCGGCTGAATCGAACCCGCCCAGCACCTCCTCCTGCTTGAGCAGGGTCTTTTCCCGGGTCACCATGTCGTAGTCGTAGATGGAACTCGGCGTCGTCATGGAGGTGTAGCCGTATCGCAGCACCGTGGTGTCGAATTCCAGGTTGACGTTGGTGCCGGCCAGGTAGGCGGGCTCGCCGAACTCCAGGTAGTGTTCCCGGGAGCCGTCCCACGGCATCACTCGGAGTTGCACCAGCCCATCCCGCCGCTCTTCCAGCACCAGGTGGTCGCGGAACACCTCGAAGCCCTCCAGCAGCACGTCGGGCCGGTGCGGTACGACCTCTGTCCAGTGCTCCTTGCCGGTCCGGTCCAGGGGCGTCGACACGAGGCGGAAGTTCCTGGCCTCGTGGTTGGTGTGGATGAAGAACCGGTCCTCGAAGTGTTCCACGGCGTGTTCGTGTCCCCGTTCCCGGGGAAGGAAGATCGTGAACGCGCCGGTGGGATCGCCGGCGTCGAGATAGCGGTACTCGTTGCTCAAGGTCTGGGAGGAGACGATCATGATGTACCGTTTGGACTTGGTCTTGAACACGTGGGCCGAGAAGGTATCGTCGGCCTCCTCGTAGACCAGCACGTCCTCCGCCGGATCCGTTCCCAGCACATGGCGGTAGATGCGGCAGGATCGCAGGGTCTCGGGGTCCTGCTTGGCATAGAAGAGGGTCCGGTTGTCGTTGGCCCAGGTCATGTTGCTCGTCACCTCCGGGATGACGTCGGGTAACGTCTCGCCGGTGGCGAGGTCCTTGAACCGGATGGTGTAGATGCGCCGCCCCTGCGCGTCCTCGCCGTATGCCAGGAGATCCTGCCCGAAGCTCACCGCGAGCCGCCCCACCGCGAAGAATTCATGACCCTCGGCCAGCGTGTTGACGTCGAGCATGAGGTCTTCCGGGTTTTCCAGGGACTGGCGCTTGCGGGCGTAGAGCGGGTATTCCCGGCCCTCCTCGTAGCGGGTGTAATAGTAGTAGTCGTCCCGCCGGTAGGGCACCGACATGTCGGTCTGCTTGATGCGCCCCTTGATCTCCTCGAACAGCGCCTCTTCCAGTGGCGCGACATGGGCCATGGCATCCTTGGTGTGGGCGTTTTCCGCTTCCAGGTAGGCGATGGTGTCGGCGTTGTCCCGTTCCCGCAACCAGTAGTAATCGTCGGTGCGCACGTGCCCGTGGCGATCGAGGTCGTGCGGGATGACCTTGGCTGTGGGGGGTTTTTGGCTGGTATTCATGGGCTCACCTTACCAGAAAACCGCGTGCCGGCCACGGCTCGCATTCTCTCTCCAAAATCGATAGCCTGTTGCCATCCCCTTCTGAAAGGAGTCTCTCATGGCCACCAAGGCAGTCGTGGAGTTCAAGGTCCATCCTTACGTGCAGTTCATGGGCGACCGGTTCGGCGCCTATGACCGGTGGATCGAATCGGAGGGGCTGCCGGTGGTGAGCGGCTCCCATGTACAGGACGTCCGTACCCTGGCGCTGGGAGACTGGCCACGCCGGGGGGGCAAGGGCGCCTACCTGTCCTTCTCGGACCAACGGGTGGCGGACGGCTACGTGTGCGAGATCGCGGCCGGCGCGAGCCTCGAGCCCCAGCGGCACCTGTTCGAGGAGATCGTGCTGATAACCCGGGGACGGGGCGCCACCACGGTGTGGTATGACGAGGCCCGGAAGCGGACGTTCGAGTGGGAAGCCGGCAGTCTCTTCGCCATCCCGCTCAACGCATGGCACCAGCATTTCAATGCCAGCGGCACGGACACCGCCCGGTACTTCGCCCTCACCAGCGCCCCGGTGGTATTCGAGCTCTACCGGGACGCCGATTTCATCTTCAACACCGACCACGTGTTCAAGGACCGCTTCGACCCCGCCCAGGAAGACTTCTTCACCCGCGAGGGAAAGTACAACACCGACTACTACGGCGGCATTCTCGAGAACAATTTCATCAGCAACATCCGGGACATCAAGCTGGTGCCCCGGGAGAAGCGGGGCAAGGGCAACCGCAACATGTACATCCACATGGCCGGCAGCACCATGCTGGCCCACGTCTCCCAGTTCCCGGTGGGGACCTACAAGAAGGCGCACCGACACGGCCCCGGCGCCCACATCTACATGCTCGATTCCACCGGCTATTCGCTCATGTGGCAGGAGGGTGAGAAGCCCGAACGCTTCGACTGGCAGGAGGGCACCGTGATCTCGCCGCCGGCGGGGAGTTGGCACCAGCACTACAACACCGGCGCCGAGCCCTGCCGCTTCGTGGCGCTGCACGCCTCCACCGCGGTGCAGGGGGAAGAACGCGGGGTGGAGCAGATCGAGTTCGAAGACGAGGAGAAGGTCTTGCGGCGGATGTACGAGGACGAATGCGCCCGCAACGGCGTGACCGCGCAGATGTGACCGGCGTATGGGCTGACATCGATACGTGAATGACGGAGGTTTGAATCCATGATCCCCCAACACGATTCCTTTTACGACGTATTCTCCAAGGCCGCGAAGCTCGACATCCGCTGGCCCGAGGATGCCCGCATCGCGGTGGCGCTGGCCGGCAACCTGGAGGCCTGGACCGAGAATCCGGACCCGAAGATGCGGCGGACGCGCCACGTGGGCGGCTCCAACCCGCTCACCGCGGACGAGGTCCGATGCCAGTACGATTTCCGTACCGCCAGCGAGAACGACTACGGCGGCCGCACCGGCGTGTGGCGAATTCTGCGGATCCTCGAGAAATACGGCGTGAAGGCGTCCTTCAACACCAACGCGCTCTGTGCCGTGCGCTACCCGGAGGCGGTGAAGAAGATCTACGAGGACGGCCACGAGCTGGTGGCCCACAGCTATGCCGAAGACGTGCAACTGGTGCTGCTCTCCCGGGACGAGGAACGGGAGGAGATCCGCGCCTGCGCCCAGATCTTCGAGGACCTCGTGGGCGTTCGCCCGTCCGGCTGGCTGTCGTCGGGGATGCGGCATACCGAATACACCCTGGAACTGCTGGCGGAGGAGGGCTTCACCTGGCACGGCGACGCGGTCAACGACGACGTCCCCTATCTCGCCGAAGCCGGCGGCCGGACCATGGTGATCATCCCCTACAAGAACGCCATCAGCGGACTGAACGACACCGGCATGTACCGCCGGGGCAAGAGCGCCAGCGACCTGCTGCAGGCATTTCGGGACGAGTTCGACATCCTCTACGAGGAATCGGCCACCCATCCCAAGATGCTGACCCTGGCGATGCACTGCCAGATGGCTTTTCCCGCCACCGGCAAGCTCTACGACGAGGCCATCCGGTACGCCATGTCGTTTCCGGACGTGTGGTTCGCCCGGCGCGACGAGATCGCGCAGTGGATCCTCGACAATTACGTGGACGGCCGGTAACGCGAGGGTCACCGACCGTCAGACCGGAAAGGAGCGGCCATGAGCGACAACGCACCCAAAAAGGCCCGCGCCATGGGCATCAATCACGTGGTGCTGGAGGTGGGAGACCTGGATCAGGCGCTGGAGTTCTACGGCGCCATCTTCGACTTCAACCTGCGCGGCCGAAGCGACCACAACGCCTTCGTCGACCTCGGCGACCAGTTCATCCAGTTGAGCCTCGGCAAAACCCAGGAGGCCGACGGCAAGCGCCATTTCGGCTTTGTCGTGGACGACCGGACGCCGGTGCGGGCGGCCCTGGAACGGTTGGGCGTCAAGACCCTGGACCAGCGCCTCAACTTCCGCGACCCCTGGGGCAACCGCATCGAGGTGGTGCCCTACGACGACGTCCAGTTCTCCAAGGCGCCCAACGTGCTCAACGGCATGGGCCTCGGGGGGCTCCAGAAAACCCCGGACGCCGTCGCCGAACTGACGAAGAAAGGCATGGCGCCGGGCTAGCGGCCGGCGCCATGGAAATCTCGGCGGGACGAACTCCGGTAGGGGCGACCGTCCGGTCGCCCCTAATGCCCGTGGCTCAGGACTTCGGCTTCTTGAAGCCCGTCAGGATCTGAAGATATTCCTTGATTTTCGGCGGCATGTTGTTGATGGAGTGCAACGCATCCGCGATGTCCTGGGGGGAGACGTAGTCGATGTTGAGCTTGGCCTTCTTCGCCTCCGCCAGGAAGTCCGGGTCCTCCATCACCGCCTTGTAGGCCTTCCGCAGGATCGCGACCCGGTCCTTGGGCGTGCCCGGCGGCAGCGTGTAGACCCGCGTGATCTTGTTCTGCCCGTTCCAGGCATTGAAGGCGGCGAGGTTCTCGCCCTTGAGCACGTCCGAGAACAGCGGGATGTCCTTCACCTCGGGGTCGGGGTGCCGCTTGGTGATGATGAAGGGGATGAGGCGTTTGTCCGGCGGGGCGTCGAGCATGCCTCGGGCCGTGACTCTCATGGACTCCCAGGTCCAGCACGCGCCGTCGATCTCGCCCGACTCCATGGCCAGCCGTATCGTCGCCGTGCCGCCGTAACCGGGGATGCTCTTGAACTTGGTCCCCAGTTCCTTGTTGAGGAACAGGAACGGGTCCGTGGTGTTGCCGGGGGCGCGGGTGCCGCCCATGGTCACCACCTTACCCGACTTGATGACGTCGTCCAGGGACTTGAGCCCGGAGGCGGCCATGAGGCCGCAGGCCACCGAGTCCGACGTCGGGGTGCCGATGTACTCGAACTCCGCCGGCTCGATCCTCACCTTCTTGTCGCCCATGGCCTTGGCGAAGATCAGCGCCGGGCTCCACACCCCCAGGGTCTTGCCGTCCGGCTTGGCCCGCTTGTAGATGTGGTTGGCGGTGATCAGGCTCCCCGCCCCCGGCATGTTCTGGACCACCGGAGTCGGTTTCCCGGGAATGTACTTGCTGATGTAACGGGCGATGTAGCGGGTGTAGGTGTCGTAACCGCCGCCGGGGGAGAAGCCCACCAGCATGCGCAGTGCCTTGTCCTTGTAGAAATCTTCGGCGCTGGCCGGCGCGTGGGCGAGCACGAGCGCCAGGAGCGCGGCGAGCAACACGATTCTGCGGAACATGGTGCAACCTCCTTGTCTGTTTTCGGGCTTGCGCCCGATTTGACCGGCTACGCGTAGCAACAAGCCATTGTGGTGTCAACAGAAACAGGTGGACGCCGGCGGCCCGTACGCTACGAGCCTTGAGCAACGCTACCCGCTTGAATCCAACGCCTGCGAGAACCGAGCGATTCGGTGGTTCTTGATCTGGTGCTCGATCACGTGCGGCGAAACACCGAATTCCGCGGCCAAGCCGTCGATGTCGTCGGTGTCGACGACGGTGCGCGAGATTCTGTCCCGTAGCCCGGACGCGGGTGCGAGAAACTCGGCCGCGAAGGCACGGTTGCGCTGTTGTCGCTCCGAGTAGGTTCTCGTGAGTAGCGTATTGGAATCAGGTGACAGCAGGACTTCCCCAAGAGCGCGGCAAAAGTGGAACCGTTGGCTGTCGCCACGAAGTGCCCGGAAGGCAAAGGCCGGGTTCCCGTCATCACTATGGGTGATGATGCCGTCCACCAGCGCGGGCCAGCCGCTGGCGGCCGCTGGCGGTCTGGTTACTCTTCTGATCGAACCGGCATCTTCGCCTAGAGCTTTCGCCAACTCCGGTAGGGTGGGTAGCGGTTGGCCATCCAGATTCAGGTGTTGGCGCAGCCGCTGCGCGCACTCGTACCCGACATTCCATGGTTGTGAGCGATGGAAAACTCCCAGAACTGCGGGACCAAGATACCGGTATTGCGGTTCCGCGATTGTGGCGCGGTCAGCTTCATGACGGAAGGATCTAATACGGTCTAGAGGAAGGCTCCGGATTTTTTTTGTCTTGAATACGGCATCCCCGATTGCAATCCAATCTTCAGACGGGTCTTCCGCATTGACGGCCGGGACGGCCTCGCCCAGCAACTCGCCCAGCTTGTCGGCGAGCAGAAACACTCGGTTGCGCCCGTGGTCGTCGAGAGCGTAGGGGTCCCAACCCAGCCCGGCCGCTG
>Ga0209020_1002534_pt1 | contig 14428 bp, 16 predicted proteins | sample PinacodermBB_FD_187298 | JGI IMG/M metagenome (GOLD analysis project Ga0209020, IMG submission 187298) | Host-associated microbial community of the marine sponge Aplysina aerophoba from Gulf of Piran - sponge pinacoderm, lysed by bead... | ecosystem: Host-associated > Porifera > Sponge >...
GTGAGGCCTAGCAACCACCATCGGGAGAGACCACGTCCGCCTCCGAGTGGCCTAGTCTTAGACCGATCAACTGGCCTAGATCAAGAGCGATCAAAACAAAGACTCGGGGTATAACGGGCATGGGCTCAAGCGACAGGGATTGGAGACCGGGCCGGGGATGTCGAATGCGGCCTGCCGAGCAGACTGGCAACAGACCCTGCTGCCCCGGAAACACCAATTGGACGGCGCGCCTGGTGACGCCTGGTGACGCCTGATGATGCCTGGTGACCGAGCGGGACAGCGGCGGCTGTGGACCCTCCGTGGAGGAGTTTGAACCGGCCAGGTGAGGCATGGTCGGGGCTAACGACCAATGCCTAACGTGTCGCCAGCGAGTCGGGCACCGCGGTCGGGCTCTCAGGCCAGCAGTACACGGCGCCCGTGCTGAGGATGCCGCAGGCATGTTCGTGACCGGCGTCCAGCGCGGCAAAGCCGAGCTGTTGCAACGGCTGGGGCGGATCGTCGAGTTCGCCCCAGCAGCGGATCGCGCCCCGCGCCGTCAATCCGCAGCCGAAGTCGTAGCCGGCGGCGATCTGCTCGAACGGCCATCCAGCCGGCGGAGAGGATTGACCGCGCTGATCGTCGCCCCAGCAGACGAGCCGGCCGTCGCTCGCGAGCGCGCAGCCGTGATCATCACCCAGGGCCAGCGCGGCGTACGCGCCCGCGGGCGGAGTTGATTGAGCCCAGCTGTTGTCGCCCCAACAGCGGATCGCGCGGTCGCGGCGCAGACCGCAGGAGTGGTCCTCACCGACCTGCACGTCGAGCCAACTCCCGGCGGGCGGTCTCGACTGGCCGTAGCGATACCAGCCGAAGCAGTGCAGGCGGCCGTCCTCCCGCATGGCGCAGGTGTGGTCCTCGCCGGCGCTCACGGTCAGATACCGGCCGGCCGGACTCGCGGCGCCGGCGAACTTGCCTCCGCCCCAACAGCTCAGACCGCCGTCCAGATCGATGGCGCAGGTATGCGTATCCCCGGCGCTGACCGCCGCGTAACTGCCTGCGGGCGCATCGAGTTGGCCGTGGCGATTCGAACCCCAGCAGAGGACCCGATGCTCGGCATCGATGGCGCAGGAGTGCTCACCGCCGGCGCTGAGCGAGACGGCCGTCACACGGGGTTCGTTGGAGATCTGCGGGCTCACCTGAAGCGCGAGCATCAGCGCTAGCACTAGCACTAGCGACATGAGCAGATACGCGAACACGTCGAGCGGCGCTCCAGCTTCGACAGACCCGACCCGGCTGCAAGACGGCTTCGGCCGGCTGGGCGATTCATGCATCGCCTCCCGGCCAACCTCACGAGCGTAGTCGAGTTGCACTTCGTAGGCGGAAACGAGCAGGACGAACAATCGAAGGCACGATGCCGAGGGTCGTGGGTCCCGTCGCGTCGCGATCCGATCAGGGCAACGGGATCGAGGGGCCGGGCGCGGGAACCGTCAAGTGTGTTGGAAGCGTCAGATTGCTCGCGACTGAACACAGGCCATGACCGCGCGTTACTTGCGGATAACAGGGCCGGTTGACGCTGTGCGCGGCGGCCCGCAGAGTGCGAAGTGACGCGGGATTCCAGGGATGGCGAGGAACGTTGGGCATCATGGCGAAACTCGACGCCTGGTTGGTAGGCGATTCCGACCTGGCACGCGCCAACCTCACAATCATCGGCAGCCTCTGGCTGCTGGTCTGCGTCGGCTTAATCGGCGCGTCAATCTAGTCGAAGCACCGATTTCGGTTGTTCCTGTTAGGCGGGAGAACCGGGAGACTCGCGAGCACCCTTCGTCTCAGTCGCGGTTCGATTGGCACCTTCTGGTGCGGTGATCTGCGGATTCGACATGGGCGACGTTCAGAGACTTGGGACGTAGCGTATGGCAGTCGTTGGTGTCACCGTCTGCACGGGCGGTTGGTTCGGTCTTCGAATCGATGAGGATTGGGGGAGGCCGCCCAGCGCCGTTGTCTTCCCCGACCTGACTTCGCTCATGGACGCCTGTGGCGACGCCTCGCGCGTCCTCGTCGGCATGCCGATTGGGCTGCAAGACGTGCGTCACCCGACTAGAGATACGTTCCATCTTGCGAGGGATCTGCTCAAGCCGCTGCGCCACAACTCGGTCTTCCCGGTGCCGAGCCGGGCTGCCGTCGAAGCGTTCCGCGCCGGTCGAGCGAGCACGTACGAGGCATTGTCCGAGCTCAATCATCGTGAACTGGGAAAGCGGCTCAGCAAACAATCCGCGTCGATGGTGCCGAAGATCGCCGAACTCGATGCCTTGATGTTGGGCGACGCTGACGCACGAGGCAAGATACGCGAGGCGCACCGCGAACTCTGCTTCTGGGGACTGAACGGCGGGCGTCCGCTGACGCATGCGAAAACGCAGCCAATGGGAATCGAGGAGCGACGCAGAGTGCTCAGCCGGTATCTGCCTTGGGCTGAGGAGTTCCTTGACGATGCGCGGGGTGAGATGCGGCCCCAGCTACCGCCCGCCGTCGTCGTCGATGCGCTGGCCACTGCGCTGACGGCCATGCCCGCCCATCCCTCGTTGAGCGGCCTACGTTCGATTCCCACCCGCCCGCAACGCGATGCACGCGGGCTGCCGATGGAGATGGTCTACCAACTGTCCCGTTGGACAGCCGACATGGATGCGGTCTGACAGGGTCGTCCTCCCACCCTGGAGTGACGAAGCCGCGCCGGCGACGGTTCGCTTCACCCTCTTCCTTACAGGAACCGCAGAGCGCCCGGGCTAAATCAAGGCTGCCGGTGGATTATGTGCGCCCGCTGTTATCTCTTGCTTCCGACTGGGTTGACGGCACAAAGTGAGACATGGACGCGGGGCTCAACGCTGCCGGCACACGCTCGATGTCGTGGCCGAGCGCGCCCCAGCGTCCCCAACGTCCTCAGCGTCGCCTGCAATGATGCGGCGTGGTGTCGCTCGCAACCAAGCAGCGCGGCGCTCAGATGCTTACCGTTGCATCGATCACGGTCGGTGCGATCGGCCTGGTTCACGACTGCGCACCTATGCTGAACCGTGCCTGATCCAGCGAGATCATGACCGAAAGGACGAACGCCAATGGCTGACCGATTCGCCGTTCAGCTGCGAACCGAACTCGACGGCATCCAGGCGCAGCTGGAGCGGCTCGCCGCAAAACGACGGCTGATCGAGGAGCTGCTGAGCCTCGAGTCCGGGTCCGCCGCCTCGCCCGCGACCACGAAGCCGCAGACCAAGCGCCCGGCCCGGCGTCAGGCGCAAGCCGCCAAGCGAACCCGGCTGCCGCGCGGGCTGATCAGCGCCAAGATCCGTGAGTTCCTGGGCGAGCAGCGCGAGCCGGTCCATGCGACCAAGATCCTGGCCTATCTCGAACAGCACTACGCGGCGCCGCGCTCGACCAAGCCGATGGCAACCTTGCAGTCCAGCCTGCAGCGGCTCAAGGAGACGGGCGAACTGGAGAACACGGGACGCAACCACTGGCGGCTGGCCTCCGCCTCGGAGGCGGCGGCGACTCAGGCCCCAGTTGCGCCGAGTGGCGGCCCACCGGTGGTCGCCTCGACCACGTCGTTCGGCTCGCGCCCGAGCATCGGCATCTGATCACGCTCTCTGTGGCAGCCGTGTCAGGCTGAACCCAGCTCCGCACCGATCGACACCGCCACGCGACCGGCTCGGGTGCCGACGGCGGATTGCGCGTACGGCCAGCCCGCGCAACAATCACAGGCCGACCGACCCCGAACGAACAGGAAACGACCGCCATGACCGACGCCCCAGCCAAGACCAAGGCGCAGCTGAATCGCGCCGTCGCCGAACGCACCCACCTTGAGGCGCCCGAGGTCGAGCGCGTGCTCGACGCGCTCTCCGAGGTGGTCCTGGAAGAGCTCTCGGCGAACGGCCCGGGCGCAGTCACCGTCGCCGGGCTGGTCAAGGCCGAGGTGCGGCCCGAGGCGGCCCGGGCGGAGCGCGCCGGCCGCAACCCGGCCACCGGCGAGCCGATCACGATTGCGGCCCGGCCCGCGCGAGCGCGGGGCAAGCTCAAGCTGCGCCCGCTCAAGCGCCTGCGCGACGCGCTCTGAGCGGGCATCAGGCAGCCGCGCGAGAGCGCAGATCCTGCTCCACCCAACGCCGTACTCACTGTCGACACTCGGCCCTCAGCCGACCGCCGCGCAGTCTCCCCGTTCTCTACTATCGGACCGCTCACTCGGGCAGCACCAACAGCTGGGAGACGTGACAGCTCTCGCACCAAAACAGGCAGCCCAGGGAACTGGGCTCGTCGGGTATCCGGCCGACCGGCTCCAGGCTGACCTCACGGCCCGCATGGCCCCAGCGCCGCAGCTCGCGCTCACCTCACGGGCCAGACCGGGCGCACGCCTTGCGGTGAGTGGGGGCCAGGCGCGTCGCAATGCGGCGGCCAGTTGCTCGGTCGTGTTCATGTGCTTCGTCGCGTCTTCGGCGCTGAAGCGGCGATCTCCGGGAACCGAGTATCCATCTCAGCTGCACTATTGTCGCCGATTGAACATTCGTGCGTGCGACGACTCGATCCGCTTGCGTCACACGGTTGCGATCTCGTCTCCGGCGGCGTTCTACTGAACGTGGTTTCCGGCCTTTTGGCCAGCGTTTCCTCCTGAGAAAGCTGGCGGGTTCGTCCTTGACCCGGAACCGCGCCTCGGGCTAGAGCCAAGCTCTCCCGCTGGTCCGGCACACTGAGAAACAAGCGCCACCGCTGCGCGAACTCGTCGACGGATCGAGCCTTGCTCTCCTGAGACTCGCTCGAAGTGCGGGACTGGTCTCCGAGTTGGTGGCAACGAATCGCTGACTGCTGAGTGGACGACTGACCGGACTGCCGTCACATGACCTGGATGATGTGGCGCTGCGCCGTCCGGTCGCTATGTGCCCAACCTGCGACTGACCGCCCGACGATCCGAGCACATTTGCACCCGACGGGACCCAATTGCGGCGTTCCCACCCCTATCTGCGCGCGCTGCAGGCCGGTCTTCTCATGCCCGCGCCCTTCCGTCACAGCGGCCAACCGGCCTGCTGTTGATCTCGGATCGCGTCCAACACCCCAGATCGCGCCCAGTTCCACGTGTCCGCACCGCGCCGCGGGACAAGTGCGTCCAGTCCAATCCACCCAGTCACACCATCAACCGCGACGAACCGCGCCAGGCCTGCACCGTACGCGATACGGGGATGCCGGGTCGGTTCACCATCCACAGGGTCCTGCCCACAACCACGGCTCAACTGAGAGGAGCTCACGATGAGGGAGAAGAACGACAGGAACGAGACGAACAGAGTGAGAACGAGATGGCGGTACGTCGGCCCCACAGCCGCCCGCATCGCCGAACTGATTGCGCCCCGGCAACGGGTGCGCTTCGAGCTCGGCTGGTTCTGGACGGCGGCCGCCTGCCACGGATCGGAGCAGGACCTGCTGGGCTTCCGCCAGCGGCCCGATGGCGACGGGATCGACGTCCGCTGTATGTCGGCGGGCTGCTCGCGCGAGCGGGTCAACCGCTGGTTGGAGACGACGGCAGGCGAGTCGATCTGGTCGGCCTACCGCGCCTAGGATGTGCCGGCTGCACCATCCCCGAGCTCCGATTCGGAGGCGGCGCCGGTGACGAAGCAAGCAGGCGGTCGCTCCTGGCGGGTTGTCCTGGCGCCCTTCGTCATCCTCCTGCTGGCCGTACCGCCGGTCCTCGGCTACGACCTACAGGTCGTGGCGCTGAACGTCTTCGGCCTCGGTTGGGCCAGCTGGCTCGCGCATCGGATCGTGCTCGGCCGCCTCGTCTTGGTCGCACGCGCCGGTCGCCGCACCTGACCGTTCATCCCCATCCATCCACATGCAAGAGCCGCCTCCCGGGGCGGCCTTTCTTCGTTAAGCCGCAGTCGCACGTCGACAGGGAAAGGAGACCTCATGACTGCAACCGCGACCGCGACCCGGCCCACGCTGGAAGAACTGGTCGACCGCATCATCGACGCCGTCTTCGAAGACGACGCAACTACACCACCCCGTGCTTCGCTCGCGCGGGGGATTCACGAGGCCCGATGCCTGAGACAGTCCGGGGATCTCGACGCGGCGCTCTCAGTGTTCGCCGGACTGGAACTCTTCAGCGCCACCGAGGGCGAACGGCGTTGGGCCTACGCCGTGTTCCTCGACCTGGCCCGGCGCCGGTTCCGCGATGAGCAAATGTTCAGCTACAGCCCGACCACGGGCCATTCTGCCGTCCTCACCCCGCAAGCTGACGGGACGCTCGAAGTCCGGGCCGTCTTGGGCATGCGCTGGCACCGGGGCAAGCGCGTCTCGCGCCGCAGCCTCAGAGGGCTCAAGCCGTTGGGCAAGGGCGGTGCGTCATGACCACTCGAAGGGCGTCGGTCGACATTCCTGCGCTCAAGCGCCTTTACCCACTCCGGGACGTAGTCGAGGCCTTTGGTGTCAAGCTGCGCGGCCGGGGTCGCGTGCGCCAGGGCAAGTGCCCCTTCCACGATGAGACCGAGGGTAGCTTCACCGTCTACGCCGCACCCAGCGGTTCTACTGCTTCGGCTGCGGCCTGGGCGGCCATGACACGGCGATCGAGGAAACGATGGACGGTGCGGAAGAGCTCAAACAGAGCAGTAAGATTCGCCACTATGGTGTCTCGAACTTCAATGTTGACATGATGGAAGAGTGCGAGCAGTACGGGCACATCGCCGCCAACCAGGTCGGCTACAACATGTACGACCGTCGCATGGAGTCGCGCGTGCTGCCCTGGTGCATGGCCAACGGGTCACTCGGGTTCGGTCTGCTGACCGGAGCCTTCACACCCAAGACCACGTTCGAGGAACGCGACAGGCGTCGCAGCGGCATGGCGTTCAACTTGCCGGTCTTCCAGGAGGAGCACTTCCGCAAGGAAGTCGAAGCGACCAACCGCTTGGTCGAGCTGGCCGACGGTTACGGCAAATCCGTGGCGCAACTGGCCCTCGCGTGGGTGCTTGACCATCCCGCTGCGTGGTGTGCGCTCGTCGGCATGAGAAACGAGCGAGAGCTCGAGGAGAACGTCGCGGCCACCGACTGGAAGCTGAACGAAGAAATCCGCAGCGCAATCAACGAGATCTTCAACGAAGTCGGCGTGCCGACCTACCAGAACGCCCCGCTGGCGATCTAGCAGGGCGCCGGAAGCGACTCCGGTCTCCAGCCCTACTCATCCGTCATTCCCATTAGAGGCGAGAATCTCGCTCTATCGGATCGGTGCGGATACACAACAAGGTCAGGTTTCGCCTGGATTGGTGAAACAAGCAGTCACACGGAGGTTTCCTAGTGGGGAGGGATGTACCGCTGGAATCCTGGACCGATCAGCGGCTCCCGGCGAAACTTGGGCGGCGACACGATCTCAACATCCACATCGTCGTCGACGGGGATGTCCTCAAAGATCGCGCGCTCCGAATCCTCGCCGTTCGGTCGATAGAGCTTCCACCAACTGGAGTGCTCGCCGCGTAGGATCACCTGGTGCAGCCAGGCATGCGGTTGCGCATCCCAGGTGACCTCAACGTTCGCACCAACTCGTCGGACCACGACGTTTCGAGCCTCACTCAGCGTGGTGAAAGGCTCCGGGTGAGTCCAGTGCAATCGTTCTGCGCTTTTGCTCTGGCTGCGAATAGCCACATGGGCGATCTGGAATTCGTAGGCCGTTCCCGGAGCCAGGTCCCTCCAGATCCAGCGGCACACGTCTCCCAGTTTTGGTCCCCACGTCCTCGTCACGATCTCCTGATACGACCAGTTGGAAGACTCCCGGGTCCGCCAACGAAGCTGGAAGACTGCCGGCGGCCTGGGTCCCCAACCGAACACGCTCCAGGCCGAACACGGCCAGCCCAGGTGAGCTTCGCTGTCGGTCACGCTGTAGACGCTGACAGGAGTGATTGAGACACTTCGGTCTTCCTCGTCCTGGTGCAGCGGAATCGGCGAGACCGTGACCTTGAGTTCATTGCGTCGCCCGTAAGCGTCCTCCACCGAGAGCGTGACCGACTCTTTCGAGAGCGTTCCATCTTCGGCGACCGCCCCGCAATGCACCACCATTTCTCCGCTGGACTCCACGGTCTCGAACGGCCTTTGACCTTCCAGATGGATCAGAAACGGAGCGGCGCCCCCCAAAATCTGCCAGCGAAGGATGCCCGGCAATCCGCCATAGGGGTCGCACCTCACCTGGTCTGTCTTGATGAGACTCGGCGCAGCCCCTGTGTGAACTGCTACGGGTTCCGATCGTGGGCCGACGCCATGTTGCTCGCTCACCGAGGCGATCTGCACTTCAATCGAGTTCTCCGGCCTGGCCAACGGAATCCTCAGCCCGGTGCGGCCAGAGACATCGAACACCTGCTCGATGTCTCCAATGCCTCTGACATACACCCGGTACGCATCCACCGGGGTCAGCGAGTGACTAGACTCCGACCACTCGAGCTTGATCGCCCCTGCTCGTTCGGATACGCGGACGGAATGGTTGGACGGTGGTTCGGGCTTGGTCGTCTCATGCTGCCACGCGGTCCACTCCGACCACCGATTATTCTTGAGGAACCTGGCTCGAAACCGATAGCTCCCCGGCCGCGCGACTTCTATGACCACCGGCGCCTCGCCGTACCTGTTCATCGTGCGCCCGTCTTTCTGCCACTGAATCTGGACGTATCCATCTCGATACTGCGGCTCCCAGGTCGCCACAAATCCCCTGCGCTCTCTGCCCGACACGTTCCAGGTTCGCCAACTGACGTACAGATTCGGGATTTGCCACCGGTAGACGGATTTGTCCTCAAACGACTCTGCGGGTGTCCGAATCAGGACCTCATCGCGAGTCCGATGCAAATCGACGCGTTCCACCACTACCCGGTAGAGCGTGTCCGGCCGAATCCCGGTGATCAGCGTCTGACGACGATCCGATCCAACCTCGGGTGCGTCGTGCCAGTCGATAGGTGTCGCGAACTCATGCGCGTACACCCGGTACGGCGTCTCGTTGCCGGTCGTCGGCGAGTCCCATTCGGTGATCAGTCCGATCAGCCCCCGCGCGCCGATCGATGGCGTGACCGACGTGATCCTTGGACCGTCGTCCGGATGCGACGCGTCGAACCGCTCCGGTTCCGTGCGAATGTCAAACGTGGCCTCCGGGAGTGTCGAGGGCGAGTCTTGCCTGAGCATGATCGAATACGCAGTGTCTGCTCGGAGTCTGTTGAACTCGACCGAATATGAGTGCTGACCCTGCACTCTCACGGTCTCCTGAGACCTGTCAGATGAACGGTCTGGATCAACTGGTGAGATCTGGATTTGCCAGCCGGTTTGGTTGCGATTGGCCTGCCATGCGACGACCGCGCTATGGCTCGTCGTCTGAACCGTGACATCTCGGGGTGGTCCAGCGCTCACGGCATTCAGGACCCGGGTCCAACGCAGCGCTTCGGGCGTCTCGTGCTCAATCAACACCCTCTGCTGGCTCAGCTGCACTTCATACACCGCGTTCACCGGGATTCGTTGCAGGCTTCGACTGAAGTAGACTCCAGAGTCGGGCTCCTCTTCAACCAGATAGCTCCAGGATGTCTCTCCAGCCGGACGCCAGCGAATCAGGAACAGCGACGGCGATGCTGAATGCTGCCTGGAACCCCCGGACCACTGCCTGTCAACACCGGCGTACAGTGAGGCGACCCGGTAGTCGGACCATTCTTGCCAAACTCCGGCGAACGCTCGTTCGGGAGGTGGAAGCGCTGGACTGAGCCGGATCGAAATGACGCCGGAAGATGTCTGGTTCTTTCCGTCCACGACCGTCCCCCGGACGACCGCACGGTTGAAGGCGTTGAGCTGCCCAGGGTCGTTGAGCCCCTCCGCTAATCCACACAGAACTCTCTCGGAAGTGCGTTCAGGATCGATCGCCGAGCCATTGATGGTCAGGGTGTACGGGGCAATCCCGCCTCTGATCGCCCACGTGATCTCGGTGAAGGTCCCAATCGTACAGACCTCGCGCGAGTTGGATATCTCGATCTCCAGCGGTGCGTGTGAGGCTGCAAGAGCGGAGTGCGCCAGCGTCGCGAGCAGCAGACACATCGGAAACAGAAGTAGTGTTCGCGGCCGAGTCACCATGTCCAAGAGACGATGGCGAGACGCCAATTGTTCCGGGCAGCTCGCGGCGCTCAGACCCCCAGCGGCGAGTCGATCAGGTCGGCCTTCCGAGCTGAGAACTGGTCATCGTCGCAACGAGAGCCACAATCCGTGAACCGGCAACTCGCCTGGACCGTGGTCGTGCTGGTCGGCCTGCTGCTGGCAACGGCGGTCGCGTTGTTCGCCATCATCCGATTCGACGGCTTCGAGGCATGGCCCGCCGCTTACCAGTTCGAGTCCGTCGGCTGGACGTCGTGCCCGCCGGACACCGACCCGATCTACACCTGCTTCACCTTCTGGGACGACCCCGCCCAGCTCGATGCCTGGGATGATCTGGGCGCCACCGCCGCAGAGCTGCAGGAGCGGCTCGATGACGTTCCCGAGTCCGAAGCGCAGCACGCCGACACCCGCCGGATGGCGATCGATCTGCGCTACCGCTTGCTGGTGATTGACCGACAAGTCAGCGCAGCGTGCATGCCCGACTATGACTGAGACTGATGCTGCGCTGAGTCAGTCGGGCCAGAACCCCGCCGGCCCGTAGGCGGCGCGGCTGGCGAGACCAGGTCTGAGCAACTGATCACGTTCCCGGCGCTGGACGCAGCCGACGGAGATGCTCCGGGAGTGTTCCAGCAGCGCCCCATGACAGGCTCAACCGGCCTCAACGGCGCGGTGCGGTTGCGCCGCGCAAGAGGCACTCCCGGGACCGTCGTCGGTCTACCGGGAGCGCCTGAGCGAGAGTGCGGCGGGACAAGCGGCTCTCGGCGGCCGCGGGCGGGGTCAGCGCGCCGCACTTCCGCAGGCTAGCCAATGCGTAGTCGGTTCGTTGGCGGCTCGGCGGCCGCTATCAGTTGTCCGCTTGGGCAAGCCAGGCCAGCAGATTGACGGCGGTAGAGCCGCCGGCGCCTCCTCCGATGACGATGACCGGCGCATCAGGTCTTTCAGCCATTGAGTTCAGCGAACTCCCGAATGCAAGTGTCCAACTCAGCGCCCATCGGTTTCGCGAACAGCGCTGCGCCTCGCAAGCGGACCTCGATCGGCGCGGCATCAGGCAGCTCAACGGTGACGGTGAGCTCCTCCGACCCGCGCAGCGCATCGATGAACCGCAGGTTCTCGGCCGCTGAAGGCGGGTGCATCCAGCTGTGGTTCACCTGCCAAACCGCCGTCCCCGCGTTGCCGTCGTCATCCACCCATGACACCGTCGCGGATTCGACGACAGGGGCGTTGGCTTGTTCATGGTCGTGCTCGGAATCTTCCACGAATCCCATCAGCGTTGCGGCGGCGTAGACATCACCCTTCGCCTCCCGGATCCAGGCCGGCGCATCGTCGTCGGTCCATCCCTTCGGACTGCAACTGATGATGACCCTGCGATCCGCGGCAGGATCGCGTTCGATCAAGGTGATGCTGTGCCGCTCCCAGTCAGGCAACCAGTAGGCGTACGCCGAGTGATACGCGCCGGCGTGCTGTTCGATCGCGCCACCGTCGCAGTCGTCAATGGCGAACTGCGCCGGGGTGCCGAACAGCGACGAGAGATCGAACGTGATGCTGAGATCATCCGCTCCCTCTCTGCTGCCGATCAACTCAGCGGTCTGGGCCCGCTGAAGATCGTCGAAGAAGGCCGACTCCACTTCTTCACTCTCCGCAACCAGGTTCGCAGGTCTGGTGTTCGTGCTCATGCGCCAGCGACCCCCTTGCCAGGGCTGCCCGTCGAGCTGCCATGCCCACTCGCGCCCCCACACGCTCTCAGGATCTGTGATGTCCGACGGGCTGACCGAGCTACTCCATGAGTACTCGCCCTCCTGCTGTTCGCCAGGTGACGCATCGACGTTGATACCCGTGTGGCTGTCGCCAGCGTCAACCCCCGGTTTACCTTCCTCGGTAAGGCACAAGACCCTGAGCGACGAGTAGGGACGGTCGCCCGAGACCATAGCGCCCGCGTGCCAGCGCTCGGCCTGCTCGTTGTAGACAATGGCGGCGGTGATCTGCTCAGGCAGACGAGCTGGCGGATCGGCGCTGCAGCCGACCAGAACGGCGGCCAGCGCCAGGATTGGCAGCGCCGCTTTGAGCAGGTTTAGACAGTTGGTCATGGCGCGCCTCCAGGTCGTGTGTCAACCCTATCGAGCTGTGAGGCCCGAGTGGGCCGAGTGACCGGCCGACCACCAGGGTCGCTCCTCATGCGATCCGATCGGTCGCCGGGCAGCTCCTCGCCGACTGTTGTGGACTTTGCCGGCCAGTGAGCTCAGGGGGACCCTGCGGCTTCGCGAGGCTACAGCCGGCTTCGACTTGCCCGTTCTTTGCCTACCGGAGTTCCACCTCGTCCAGCACCGTCAGCTAGGAGATGTGGCCGCTCTCGCACCAGAACGGGCAGACCGGGACACCGGACTTGCCGTGCTGCTCGCGCTCGATCCAGTTCTCGCCCTGCTTCATCCATTCGAGATCAACGCCCCAGAGCGGCATCGCGATCATTGCGGCGGTGCACCACCCGGCGGCCGCGCCCCAACGCCACCCCTGGCGGTTACCCGCTCGCACCTTCATCGATCCGCCTCCTTGCGCAGATCGATGCTCTGTTGATGTGCTGGCGATGCTCTGGAGTGTGTTCGCAGGCGGACTGCGGGACAACAATCAGGGACGACGCCATGCCCTGGACCCCTAGCCGAGATCGGGCGCGCTGTGACGTCATGGGCGTGTACAGGAATCGAGGGTCGATTGCACAGTGCAATCTGGCCTCGATCAGTAGGAAAATCAGGGGCGAAGCGCGTCCGACAGAGTGCAATCGGCAAACGATCTTTGTCCACCTCTGGTTCACGGTTGATTGCAGTCGATTGCACTCGATCGCGCCTGGTGGCGCTCAGTCCAGGCAGATCAACGAATCAGGGGAGGCGGACAAGTGGACCACAGCAGCCAGCAAGACGCATGGCGGGTTGGGGACGGCGGAACTGCTTGATGTCGACGTGCACAACACGGACAACATGGAGGACGACGAGGATGCGGTGCTGCGCGAGGAGGTCGCACGGGCCCTGGGTCGGTACGAGGAGCGGGGCTACCTGGGAGCACTGCCGTTGATCGCCGAGTGGCGCTGGACATGGATGCTGCACTGGTCGGCGCGGCTGCACACGCTGGGACTGTGGGGGGGGGCGGTAGCGGGTACCGACAAACCAGGGCTGGGGGGATGGGCAACTACAGGATCTGAGCTAGCAGCGAGTGCTTGGCTGGCTGGGTGACCCAAGGAAGTCGGGGTCGATCTCTCAGCTGGCGGCCGGTCGCGAGAGCAGCGCCAGCTGGGAGACGTGGCAGGTCTCGCACCAGAACGACCAGCGCAGCACGCGCGGGTCGCCGTAGAACGGGACCACGCGCTCCAGTGCAACCTCGTGACCCGCATGTCCCCAGGCGGCAAGTTCGTCGTTCGCCCGCTCCGCGACCAGGGTGAAGTCGCTGGGCGCGTAGCTGCCCTGCGGTTCAACCAGTTCGAGTGCGAGCTGGACCTGCTGCGGGGTGATCAAAACGACGGCCTCCGCCCGGCAGCGTATCGGGCCACCGCGCTAGGGACGTGGCCAGATACCTCGCCGTCACACTGTCGGCACATCGCGGCAAGCGATCGGCCGGCGACAACCTTCGTACCGTTGCCATCTGCGGTCGGCAGGCGTACTACTGGGGGTGGTTTCCGGCTTTTGCCAGTTGTTCTCGCCTAGAACACTGGTGGGTTCGTCTCCAACCCGGGTTCGGCCAGAGGATTGAGCTTTGCTCTCCCGATGGTCCGGCCCACTGAGAGACAAGCGCCCCCGCTGCGCGAACTGGTCAAGGGATTGAGCCTGGCTCTCCTGAGACTCGCTCGAATTGCGGAACCGGTCTCCGGCTCGTGGCAACGACTCGCCGACCGCTGAGTGGACGACTGACCGGACTGCCGCCATATGATCTGGATGATGTGGCGATGCGCAGTCCGGTCGCTTCGTGCCCGTACCGCCACTGAGCGCCCGCCGATCCGAGCGCAATTGCACCAGATTGCACCTGGATTGCACTCCGATTGCAGTCGATTGCAGTGCTCCCACCCCTCTGTTCGCGCTTCGTCTCCCATGCGTCCGGCATTCGACCATGGGCGGAGCGTGCTTGAGATCATCCACCCAGTCACACCGTCAAGCGCCGAGGACACGCCGGCATCCAGGCCGATCCACGAAGCGCGGCGATTGGGAGGGCGACAGGGCGTGCGCCATGACACCCGTGACACGGCGTCCGCGCCCTTTTCGAGCCAGGCGGGTCCGTGGTGTCATGGGCGTGTACAGGAATCCCCGTCCTGGGGCAGGGGGACAACTGGGCACGATCGCCAGTCCAGGACTGAACG
>Ga0209020_1002540_pt1 | contig 14394 bp, 12 predicted proteins | sample PinacodermBB_FD_187298 | JGI IMG/M metagenome (GOLD analysis project Ga0209020, IMG submission 187298) | Host-associated microbial community of the marine sponge Aplysina aerophoba from Gulf of Piran - sponge pinacoderm, lysed by bead... | ecosystem: Host-associated > Porifera > Sponge >...
ATGCTTTGGCGGTATCGATAGTCCGAGCCTCAATCGCCTACTCTACCCCGGCTCAGTAGACGCAATAGCGGCAAGAACCCGCCGGCGCTTCTCCGCCGGCCGGCTCGTTGCGGCGCAGTATGTAGGTTTCGACGAAGGCGAGCTTGTCCTTCGCCTCCGCCAGCCCCTGCTCTACTGCCCGCAGCCCCGCGTCTATACTGTCGATGCCGTCGAGGCGTTGCCCGAAGTCCCGGCGCAGCGGTGCAATCATGCCAATGATCGGTGCGGCCAGGGCGATGGCTGCGCCAAGGGTCGCAACGACAACCGGGTCCATGGCGGCGCGAACTCCGAACGGCCTTGCCGCCGGCGCGGTTCCGGCGCAGGCGGGAGCATGCACGATAGGAAGCCGGTCGCGCGCCGTCCGTGCCGGCGGCTATTCCGCCGGGTCCGCAGCTTGGTTCCTGAAGTAAGATTATTTTCATACAAAAGTGTTGACTCCGAGGCCGCCTTGCCTATATAGGCCGTGACGAAGCGGCATCCGCGGGCCGCATCCATTCGCGCCGGCGCGAAAATAAGGTCCCTGAGAAACCGACGGGAGACGTGCGCCCTGCTTCCGGGCTCGCGCGCACGGGCGCGTGCAGGCGCAATCAGGCGCGCGAACCGCGCCGGCGCTAATGGGCGCCCGCGCCCGCGCACGATACGCGCGAAAAAGGGTTCCGCCGCAGGGAGGCGGGGAACCGGAAGGAGGAACGATGCAGGAGAGACCGGGCATGGAAAGGCAGGCGGCGCCCTGGACCATGACAAAACATGACATTTCATGACATCCCCGGCGTCCGCTCCGGGAGGCGGCGGAACGCGGTCATGGCCTCCTCGGCTCCGGGCCGTGAACGGCGCCGTCAGTCCTTCCTGTCGCCGAGAAGGCCCTTCAGGCCGCGGCCGATATCCTTCACGGCGCCCTTCAGCTTGTCCCGCAATTGCCGAACCGCCTTTTCGGGCGATGCAGGGCCCGATTGCGCCGCCGCGCCGGGTTTCGGGGCGGCGGTCGCGGTCTCCAGGCACTCATTGCCCTCGCCGCCGAGTTCGCCCAGGCCCACGATTGCAGCCGGCGGGAACAGCGCGACCCCGACGAGGCCACCGAGCTTCTTCAGCGCCGCGCCGGCTTCGGGCCGGAATTTCGGGTTGGCGAAGGTGCCCCGGATACGGACCGGAATCGCGATATTGAGGGTTGCGGATTTCGCGCGGGGCTCGACGGTGAGGTCGAGCGTCTCCGTCGCCAGGTTTGCCGTCCCCTTCGCGGCGACGGTCGAATATTCGGTGTCGATCAGAACCGCCCGGCTCGCCGCCCGTCCGTTCTCGATGCCGACGAAGGCGACGGCGCAGTTGACGACCGTCCATTGCTTCCGGCCTGAGAACAGCGTGCCGAGGACGGCGCTGGCGCCGCCGACCGCCGCATCGAACGCCTCCGTCTTCAGGCGGCCGCTGCCGCCCACGAGCCGGATGTCACCGTCGAGGCCGGCCATCAGCGCGGCGACGGACCCGCCGGAGCCCGCAAGATCGACGCTGGCCCTGGCCTTCCCTTCGAACAGGTCCGTCACGCCGGCCTGCTCCAGCAATCGGCCGAGGTCGAGTTCGGGAGCCCGGGCCGCAAGGCGGAGGCCCGGCGCCGCGCGCCGCGTATCGAGGTGGAGTTCGCCGTCCACCCGGCTTCCCGCCACAGTCGCCGAGAACGGCCTTACCGAAAGCGCGCCGTCTTCGAGGCTTATGCGGGCCTGCACCGCGCCGACCGGGACCGGATATCCGGCCAGTCTTTCGACGCTCAGCGTCAGGTCGAGATCGGCGGCCTTGAGGCCGTCCAGCGGAAGCGGGTCGTCGGGGAACACCCGGTCCTGCCCGCCGTTCTTCGGCTTTGCGCCCTTGCCCGCGGCGGTCGGGCGACCGCTCACGGCGGCCTTCGACCGCAGCCCGGCAACGTCGATCCCGGTCGACGCCAGCGTGCCGCTCACGCGCGGCCGCGGCCCCGACAGGACCAGGTCGACCCGGCCGGAAAGGTCGCTGGCGCCGAGCGCGCCCTTCAGGTCCTCGAACCGGAACCTGTCGGCGCCGCCCTCGATTCGGGCGTCGAAGGCGACCGGCCCGAGCTTCGGCAGCCCCGGCCCCGCAAGCGGTGCGAGCGAGGACAGGTCCGCGCCGCGAACCGCCGCCCGGAGGTCCAGGCCCCCGGCTTTGCCGGGTTCGGCCACCGCGCCGGACAGCCGCGCCTCGAAGCCGAACGCCTTCGCATCGAGCGCGAGTTCCAGCGGCCGTCCCGAAGCGATGGCCGCCAGGGAGCCGACAGTGCCCGAGGCCGAGAACGGGGCCCCGTTCCAGGCGCCGCCGGCCTCGATTTCCAGCGGGGCGCCGAAGGACGCCGCCCGCACCGATACCCGCTCGAGCTCGAAGCGCATCTCCTCGCCGCTTCGCGCGTCCCTGTAGGTCAGGCGCCCCCGGCGGATTTCCACATGGTTGAAGATCGGAACCGGTGGCGGCCCGCCGCCCGCCCCGTCCTTCCGTCCGGCCCCCCCTCCGGAGCCGGCGGGCGCGCCGGACCGGTCGTCCGAAGGCGGTCCGTTCCGCCAGTTGGACAGGCCGTCGGCATTGGTTTCGAGCAGGATGTCGGGTTCGACCAGGATGAGCCGGGTCACGCGGATATCGCCCGCAAGCAGCGGCAGCAATTCGACCTCCGCCTCGGCTCGTTCGAGCGCGATCATGGCCGGGCGCGAGCCCCAGTCGGCATTGGCGACGGCGACCCGCTCGACGGTGACGGCGGGCGTGAGCGAGATCGACAGGTCGATATCGCCGCCAATGGCGAGGTCGCGGCCGGTCGCCTCGCGAAATTCCGCGGCGATCTCCTCGCGGTAGCTGTTGACGTCGATGGAATAGAGAACCGCTGCCGCGGCCGCGACGAGGACTGCTACCGCCAGCGCGGCCCATTTCAGCAGGCTGGCGACGCGCATGCCGGGCTCAGGAGGTCGTCACGTCCCCCCGCCCCCGTTCTCCGGCGCATCGGGCGCGAAGGCGAGCGCGCCCTGCCAGCTATCGACATAGCCGCTCCATTCGACCTCCTCGGGCAGCTCGGCCACATCGAGCGCGTCGCGCGCATCCAGCATCACGGCATATTCGTCGAGGAACGCCTTGCCGCCGCTCAGCATGCGCGACAGCGCCTTGGGGTGGGGGCCGTGCGCGAAGCCGCAGGGGTGGAGGGTCATCATGCCGGCGTCGATGCCGTCACGGCTGAAGAAGCCGCCGGAATGGAAGAACATCACCTCGTCAAAATCGTCATTATTGTGGAAGAACGGCACCTTGAGCGCCTCGGGGTCGGATTCCGCGGGGCGGGGCGCGAAGGTGCAGACGACGAAGCGGTCGGCGACGAAGGTGGTGTGGGCCGAGGGCGGCAGGTGGTAGCGGTGGCTCATCAGCGGCCGGATCTCGCGCACATTGAGCTTGGCAACGGAAAGGTCGCCGTGCCAGCCGACGGCATCCAGCGGGTTGAAGGGGAAGGTCGCGCAGCTGATCGCGCCTCGCCGCTTGATTCGCACCTGCCAGCTGCCCGGCCCCTGCTGGGCGCGGAAGGCATCGTCGATGCGCGGCAGGATGAGCGCCGCCGGGTCGAACACTGCGTGCCGCCCGACCATGCCCTTCTCCGGCAGCCGGTAGAAGCCGCCCGTCGCCTCGATCAGCAGCGCCTCGACGGGCCCGTCGGCATCGAGCCGCCACATCGTGCCGCGCGGGATGACGACATAGTCGCCCTGTTCCACCGGCAGGCGTCCGTAATCGCAGTAGAAGTCGCCGCGGCCCCGATGCAGGAAGAGCAGGTCGTCGCCGTCGCCGTTGCGGACCAGATGGTCCATCCGCCCCTCGGCGCGCCAGAAACGGTAATCGACATGGGCGTTGTGCAGCACCCGCCGGGCCTCCCAGGGAGAGGCGGCGACGGGAAGCTTGTTGAGGTCGAAGGCGCGGGGGCGGAGCGGCCCTTCCCAGCCGGTCCAGGCGGTCGGCGGGTTGCGGTGGTACATGTGCGCCGCCGGGCCGAAGAAGCCCTCGCGGCCGAGCTCGCGCTCGAACCGTCCGTCCGGCAGTTGGACATGCGCCCGCCGGTTGGTCTCGCCCTCGCTGTGGGGAAAGGAAATCCAGGTGCCGCTCGCCATAGCCCGGCCCTCCGCCGCTGTCCTTGCCGGCCGCCAGCATAGCGCGCGGGGACGGTGATGCGGAAGGCGCGCATGGCTGCGACCGGAGCCGCGAGGTCATATATTCGCAACGAACAAGCTTGGCTGGCGTCCGGCCGTTTGCACCGGCCCGTCCTCAGCGAACGGATCGTCGATCATCCTGTCCAGGCGCGACTTCCGGCGAAGTTCAGCCACGGCGGTGGACGGAACATAGAACCGGCCCCGTTTTTCACCCTCGGGAACAACGAGGCCGGCGTCCACAAGCGCCTTCAGGTCGCGGGTGGCGAGATTCTTGGATATGTCGGCGCTTACCCGGTAGGAAGAGTTCCTTACCCTTCCGCCGATTGCGGCTTGCAGCAGCGCCATGGACGTGCGTTCGGGAAGCCCGTTTGCCGCAACCAGGTCCTCGAGATCCGCGTAGACCCTCTCCAGTTCTCTCGTGCGGCGAAGAAGCGTTTGCGCCTGCCGGTAATGGCCGGTCAGGCAAAACCGGACCCAGGGTTTGGCATTGCGCTCCGGGTTCCATCCGCCGCCGCCGACCTCTGCCAGCACGTCGTAATATTCCTGCTGATTTCGCCCGGTATATTCTTCGATGGAAGAAAACGCCGGCGCCACAATCCCGTCGCTCGCAAGTACCGCGGTGTGAATGCACCTGGCGGTCCTGCCGTTGCCGTCCGAAAACGGATGCAGCATCGCCAGATTGAGATGCGTCATGGCCGCGCGCAGGAAAATCGACTCCACCTCGCCGTCGTTCACATAATCCAGGAGTTCGCCGATAAGAGGCTCAAGCCGGTCGCGGTCCACGCCCTCATGCACCAGGTCGCCGGTCCTCGCGTTCCGGACGCCCACCCAGCCCGGCCGGTACTGGCCGGGACGTGCATCGAAGTCCGACTGGCAGATCATGAAGTGGACGGCCAGCAGAACGTCCTCGGTGATCCTGAACGAAGGGCTCTGCCGACGCTGGAGGATGTAGTCCATAGCCTCGCGGTAGCCGACAACGGCCCGCCAGGTGTCGCGGTCCGTGTCCGCCGGATCTTCGTGGTCGATGGCGGCGATGGCGTCCTCGTCCGATACATTGATGCCTTCGATGCTGTTGGACGCGACGAGGGCGCGGGCGCGGGTCATGCGGGCCAGGAGACCTGTCCAGCGGCGCGGTTCCGTGACCACATAGTGGCGCAGATCCGCCCGTATCCGCGCCGTTGCAGTCTCGACTCGCCTTTCTGCATCGTCCAGAACACGATATGCGAACAACACGCTTCAAAACCCATTTCCAACCGACCTGCAATCGATTAATAATCGACCGCATGTCGATTATCAACCGTATATGGCGCATTATATTGACAGGCTGCGTCCCGCAAGACGGGCAGTTGAACCGTGTCCGACCCCGGGAGGCTGCCGCCCGGGCGTTTCCGTTCCCGCCGGAAACGCCCTAGACTGGCGGGCGGTCGAGGAGGCGTGCGCCCATGTCGCTTACGATGCCGGCGCCCGAGGCGGCGATCCTGGAGAACCGCGACCGGCTCATCCGCCGGCTGCGCGCGATCCTGCCCGAAGAGAGCGTGATCGCCGAGGAGACGGCGATGCGCGCCTATGAGTGCGATGCGCTCACCATGTACCGCCAGCTTCCGCTCGTCGTCGCCCTGCCGGAGACGGTGCCTCAGGTGCAGGAGATCATGGCGCTCGCCGCCGAGATGAATGTGAAGGTGGTGCCGCGCGGGGCCGGCACCTCGCTTTCCGGCGGCTCGCTGCCGCTCGGAGACGGCATCCTGCTCGCCATGGGCAAGTTCAACCGCATCCTGGAGATCGACTACGAGAACCGCTCGGCCCGCGTCCAGCCGGGCGTGGCCAATCTCGCGATCAGCGATGCGGTCGCCGGGCGCGGCTTCTACTACGCGCCCGACCCCTCCTCGCAGATCGCGTGCTCCATCGGCGGCAATGTCGGCGAGAACTCCGGTGGCGTGCACTGCCTGAAATACGGCCTCACCACCAACAACATACTAGGCCTCGAAATCGTGCTGATGGGCGGCGAGATCGTTCATCTGGGCGGCAAGCATCTCGATTCCGAGGGCTACGACCTGATGGGTCTGATGACCGGTTCGGAAGGCTTGCTCGGCGTCGTCACCGAAGTGACGGTGCGCCTGCTGCGCAAGCCGGAGGTCGCGCGCGGCCTGCTGCTGGCATTTCCCACTGTCGAGGCAGGCGCGACCTGCGTGGCGAACATCATCGCGGCGGGCATCATTCCCGGCGGGCTGGAGATGATGGACGGTCCGGCGATCCGGGCAACGGAGGACTTTCAGCCCTGCGGCTACCCGACGGAGGCCGCCTCGCTGCTGATCTGCGAACTCGACGGCGAGGCCTCCGAGGTGGACCATCTGGTCGAACGGGTGTCGGAAATCGCGCGGGCGGTCGGCGCAACGACGATCCGCGCTTCCGAGAGCGAGGAGGAGCGGCTCCGCTTCTGGGCCGGGCGCAAGAACTCGTTCCCGGCCGTCGGCGCCATCGGGCCGGACTATCTCTGCATGGACGGCACCATCCCGCGCGGCAGACTGGCCGAAGTGCTGGCCGGCATGTCGGACCTTGCCGGAAAGCATGGCCTGCGGGTCGCCAATGTGTTCCATGCAGGCGACGGCAACCTGCACCCGCTGATCCTCTACGACGCCAACCGGCCGGGCGATATCGAGACGGCGGAGGCCTTCGGCGCCGACATACTGAAGCTCTGCGTCGCCGTCGGCGGCGTGCTGACCGGCGAGCACGGCGTTGGCGTCGAGAAGCGCGACCTCATGGGCACGATGTTCACCGAGGCCGATCTCGACCAGCAGCAGCGGGTCAAATGCGCCTTCGACCCGGAGCACCGGCTCAATCCGGGCAAGGTGTTCCCGACCTTGCGGCGCTGCGCCGAGCTCGGGCGGATGCATGTCCGGGGCGGCGCGCTGCCCTTCCCCGACCTGCCGCGCTTCTGAGGCCGGCGGCCGGGCCCGACCGCGATGGATGTGCTGGCGCCACGGGACGAAGCGGACCTGGAGGAGGCGATCGCGGCGGCGGTCGCCGAGGGCTCGGCGCTCGCGGTCGAGGGCGAGGGCAGCAAGCGCGGCTTCGGCCATGCCGTTGAGGCCCGCCGCCGGCTCTCCACCGCGGCGATGCGCGGCATCTCGCTCTACGAACCGGCCGAACTGGTGCTGACCGCCGGCGCCGGCACGCCGCTCCGCGAAATCCAGGGCCTGCTCGACCAGCAGGGCCAGCAGCTCGCCTTCGAGCCCGCGGATTACGGCCTCATCCTCGGCGGCCCGGCGGACCGGGGCACGATCGGCGGCGCGATCGCCATAAACGCCTCCGGGCCCCGCCGCATCAAGGCGGGCGCGGCGCGCGACCACCTGCTCGGCTTCCGCGCCGTCAGCGGGCGGGGAGAGCCGTTCAAGTCCGGCGGGCGGGTGATGAAGAACGTGACCGGCTACGACCTCTGCAAGCTGATGGCGGGCTCGCACGGCACGCTCGGCGTCATGAGCGAGATGACCGTCAAGGTGCTCCCGAAGCCGGAAACCGAGGAAACGGTTGTGTTCGCAGGCCTCGACGACGCGGCGGCGGTGGCGCTGATGACCGCGGCGTCCGGCCAGCCGGCGGAGGTCTCCGGCTTCGCCCATCTGCCGGAGGAGGGCGGGCGCACGGGGCTCAGGCTGGAGGGGCCGGTGGTCTCCGTCGCCTCCCGGCGCGAGGCCCTCCTCGGACATTTCGGTGGCGAGGCGGAGGTTCTGGGCGAGGCCGCCTCGCGGGCCTTTTGGGAAGCTGTGCGCGATGTGCGCCTGCTGGCAGGGCGGGGGGAGCAGCTCTGGCGGCTCTCGGTGGCCCCGGCCGACGGTGCGGCGACCGTGGCGCGGCTGGATGAACGCGGCGTGCCGATTGCCGGGCGGCTCTATGACTGGGCCGGCGGCCTCATCTGGCTGGCGGTTGAGGCCGGCCGCCACGCAAGCGCGATCCGGGAGGGGCTTGCCGGCCATGCCACATGCATCCGGGCGCCCGATGAGGTCCGCGCGGCCGACCCGGTCTTCCACCCGCAGCCGCCGGCGCTGGCGGCGCTCTCGCGACGGGTGAAGGATAGTTTCGACCCGGAGCGCGTGCTCAATCCGGGCCGCATGGGCGAGGGCCTCTGATGCAGACTGATTTCAGCCTGGCGCAGCTTGCCGATCCCGATGTCGCGGCATCCGAGCAGATCCTCAGGCGCTGCGTGCATTGCGGCTTCTGCACCGCCACCTGCCCGACCTTCAAGCTGCTCGGCGACGAGCTCGACAGCCCGCGCGGGCGCATCTACCTCATCAAGGACATGCTGGAGAACGACCGCCCGGCCGACGCGCGCACCGTGCGCCATATCGACCGCTGCCTCTCCTGCCTCTCCTGCATGACCACCTGCCCCTCCAGCGTCCACTACATGCACCTGGTGGACCACGCGCGCGCCCATATCGAGGAGACCTTCGCGCGCCCGCTGCCGGAACGCTGGCTGCGGCGCCTGCTGGCTCTGGTGCTGCCGCGCCCGGCGCTGTTCCGCGCGGCGCTGCTGGGCGCGATGGCGGCCCGGCCCTTCGCGCGCTTCCTGCCGGGGCGGCTCGGCGCGATGGCCGCGATGGCGCCCGCGCGCCTGCCCTCGCCCTCGCCCGTGGACCGGCCGCAGACCTTCCCGGCCGAGGGCGAGCGGAAAATGCGCGTGGCCCTGCTGACCGGCTGCGCCCAGACCGTGCTCGACCCTGCCATCAACGAGGCGACGGTGCGCCTGCTGACCCGCATGGGCGCGGAGGTCGTCGTGGTCGAGGGGGCCGGCTGCTGCGGGGCGCTGGTCCACCATATGGGGCAGGCGGATGCGGGGAAGCGGGCGGCGGCCGCGAATGTTCGCGCCTGGATGCGGGCGGCGCCGGACCGCATTGTCGTCAATGCTTCGGGCTGCGGCACGCAGGTGAAGGACTATGGCTACATGCTGCGCGGCGACAGGGCGCTGGCGGAGAATGCGGCCTGGGTCTCGGCGCGCACGCGCGACCTCGTGGAAGTGCTGGACGAGCTCGGCTTCGCGGAGCGCGTTGGAGACGGCGGGATCCCGAGGCTGCGCATCGCCTACCACTCCGCCTGCTCCATGCAGCACGGGCAGAAGATTACGGCGCTGCCCATGCGCCTGCTGGAGGCCGCGGGCTTCGAGCCGCTTTCCGTGCCCGAGGGGCATATCTGCTGCGGGTCCGCCGGCACCTACAACCTGCTGCAACCGGAGCTCGCCGGCCGCCTGCGCGACCGCAAGGTCGGCAATATCGAGAGCACGAGCCCGGACGCCGTGGCGGCGGGCAACATCGGCTGCATGGTCCAGATCGCCGGCGCCACAAACCTCCCCGTCCTCCACACCGCCCAACTCCTCGACTGGGCCACGGGCGGGCCGCGGCCGGAGGGCGTGTGAGGGCCGAAGCCTAAGGCGCTTCGAGGATTTCCAGCATGTCACGCGCGCACCAGACGCGGTTGCGCTTCGCCGGGCCGGCGGGCTGGACGATGCCCGCCTCCTCCAGCCGGTCGAGGCCGCGGCGCGCCGTTGTGTAGGCGACGGCGAGCCGTTCCGAGAGGCCGCCCGCGGTCCAGAACGGGTGGCGCAGGAACAGCGGCTGCATGTCGTTTGCGCGCCCGGATGCGGCCTCCCGCCAGCGTTCCAGCAGGGCCTCGATAGCCTCGATGCGCGCCACTGCGTCCTCCGCCTGGATGCGGACGCCCAACAGGAAGTATTCGACCCATTCCTCCCACTCGCCTCTTTCGGTCACGGCGAGGAGGTGGCCGTAATAGGCGTCCCGCGTGCTCTCGAACCGGGCGCTCAGGCACAGTAGCGGGGCGGGCAGGACCCCGCGCTCTGCCAGCAGCAGGTCGATGAGCAGCCGGCCGGTGCGGCCGTTGCCGTCGAGGAAGGGATGGATGGCCTCGAACTGGGCATGGGCGAGCGCGGCCTGGACCAGCGGCGGCAGGGTGTCGTCGTGGAGGAAGCGCTCCCAGGCATCCAGGCATTTCATCAGCGCCTCGGGCGGCGGCGGGACATATATGGCATCCGCCGGCGTGCTGCCGGGCCCACCGATCCAGTTCCGGACGCGCCGGAATTCTCCCGGCATGGCGTTGTCGCCGCGCACGCCGCGCATGAGGCGCTCGTGGAGTTCCCGGACGAGGCGCAGCGAAAGCGGCAGCGTCTCGAGGCGCGCGAGCCCGTATTCCAGTGCGGCGACGCAGTTGGCGACCTCGTGCAGGTCGTCTGGGTCCGGTGCGGGCGCGGCGCCGGTCTCGGCTGCGAGCAATTGCGCGAGCGTCGTCCGCGTGCCCTCGATCCGGCTTGACAGCACGGCCTCCCGTCGAAGGAAGAGGGCGGCAATGAGGTCCGCATGCGGCAGCCGCCGGCATTCTCCGGCCAGCCGGCCCACCGCGCGGTCCGCATCCGAGAGCGCGGCGACGAGCGCGTTGTCCCAGGCGCGCGGCGGCGGCAGCGGGGCCGGCAGGAACGCGCGGACGCCGTCCGGTTCCACGACGGTGCGGCCATGCGGGCGTCTCTCGGGCCGGGTCGTTGGCATGGCCATACCGCTGCCTTATTAAGAAAATGAAAATTGGCTCATCTATCTTAGCAATATTTCCCAGAAACGAAAATTAACCCGATGTCCAAACCGGCTGGATGTGCGGATACTTCGCTACCCTGTCGCCCCGGCCCCCGAGCCGGGGCCCAGTCGGGCCGCGCTTCCGGGCTTCGACGGACTGGACCCCGGCTCTGCGCTTCGCTCCGGCCGGGGTGACAGTGGAGGAGGCCGGGGAAAGAGGCAGGATACAGGGTCGGGGCTGCAATGGATGGATTATTTTTTCGCTATTGTCCAAGAACGAAAACAATCTGAATCCCCCGGCCGCCGGTGCTCAGCCGGAATACCAGACGGAGTAGGCATTCGGCGCGAGCACGAAGGGGATGTGGTAGCGCCCGTCCGGGTCCGGCATCTCCAGGCGCATGACGACTTCGCGGATGAAACGCGGGCCGTGGGGCGGCGGCGTCATCGCCGAGAAATACGCCCCGACATCCAGCACCATTTCATAGACGGCACCGGGTTTCAGGTCCTGCGGGTCGATCTCTCTTGCAAGTCGCCCGCCCTCGTCCGTCGCCTGCCGGAACAGTTCGGCGCGGCGGCCGTCCGCGTCGATGCGCGTGAGCGTGACGAGGATGCCGCCCGCATGGGTGCCGTCGACGGAGTTCAGCGTGTGTGTGGAGAGCGTGGCCATCGGCTACTCGATCGACGCCTTGTCGCGCCTGTCGGTGGTGGCGAGCACGATCGGGCTGATGACGCCTTTCGCCTTGACGTTCAGGCAGGCGGGCTTGCCGCTTGCGAGCGCGCGTTCCAGCGCCGGGCCGAGCTGGTCGCGCGTCTCCACCAGTTCGCCGTGGCCGCCCATCCCCTCGAAGATGCCGTGGAACGGGATGTCGCGAAAATCCGTGGCGAAGTGGGTGCCGCTCTCGAAGAGGCGCTCCTGCTGTTGGGAGATGCAGTCGAGGCCGCCATTATTGTCGATCACGACCGTGATGGGGCAGTCCTCCTGGAATGCCGCCTCGATGCTGAGGCCGCCCGAAAGGAAGGCGCCGTCGCCGCTGATCAGCACGACATTGCTGTCGGGATGCGTGTTCTTCGCCGAGAGCGCGAGCGAGACGCCGACGCCGAGCAGCGAATAGGACCCCGGATGCAGGACGCCGGCGAGCTTCTGGCCTTCCCACCCCGCGACATTCACCGCGATCTCCGACCAGAAGTGGGTGTTGCCGCCGTCGAAGACCAGCCAGTCCTTCTCCTTCATGGCGCGGTTGACGTCGATGGCGAGCTGCAGCGGGTGCATCTTCTCGCCCCTGGCCGCTCCCGCCTCATTGTCGGCGTCGAGATCCGCCAGCGTCTTTTCCACCCACTCGCCGCGCTTGACCCGGTTGAGCGCGAACCAGGCCTCGTCGAACGGGGCGAGCGTCATCAGGCTGTCGAAGAAGGCGCCCGGATCGCTGAGCAGCACCTCATCGGCCGCCCGGTTCAGCTCCAGCTCCTCATGGCTGCCGTTCACGCAGACCAGTTCGCAGCTTTCCGGGAACATCGGCGGGTTGCCGAAATTCATCTGGTTGTCCAGGCGCCCGCCGACCATGATCGCCACATCGCAGTTCTCCGCCGCGAAGCAGTAGGGCGGATACTGGTGCCGGTCCGCGAGCCCCATATAGGCCTCGCTCTCCTCGCCCAGCAATTTCTGGTGATAGGGCACATTGAAGACCGGGATGTTGAGGGCCCGCCCGGCTTCTTCCAGCTTCTCCTCGTTGCCCGACCACCACACGCCATGTCCGCCGATGAGGATCGGGCGGCGCGCGCCGGCAAGCCGCTTCATCAACGGGTCGAGGTCGCGCGGATCGGGCCAGGCCCGCGGAACCGGGCGGCCGGCGCGGGAAAAGGGCCGCTCGTCCCGCCCGGCATCCTCGTCCACCGAGGAGAACATGATATCGACGGGCAGGCTGAGATGGACCGGGCCCGGATAGCCGCTTGTCGCGATCTTCCAGGCGCGGTCCACGAACTCGCCGATCCGCGTGCCGTCGGTGATGCTGGCGGAATATTTGGTGAGCGGCCCGGCGATGGCGACATCGTCGATTTCCTTGAAGCCGCCCGCGCCCTGCCGCTTCAAGGTGCTGGAGCCGGTGATGAAGATGACCGGCGAGCGCTCGCCCCAGGCTTCCATGATCGCCGGCACCGCATTGGCGAAGCCCTCCGGCCCCACCAGGCAGACGGCCGGCTTGCGCGTGATGCGCGTGTGCCCGTCCGCCAGGTGCCCGGCGACCTGCTCGTGAGGGCAGTTCACCACCCGCATCTGGCATTCCATGAAGCCTTCGAGCGCGGGGTTGCAGAACCCGCCGGCAAGCGTGAAGACGTGCTCCACGCCCTTCTCGTGAAGCGCGCGCGCCAGCACATTGCCGCCCCGGAGGCGTCTGGTTTCGGTCATCCGACGATCCTCATACCGATCAAGGGCGCAGTATAGCCGCCCCGCCGAAGAGCGGGAGATACGCACCGGGGCGGCGTTCCGGTCCGGCAATGCAAGGCAGGCCGGCCCCGGGGGCCCACTCCAGCGGGATGTCATGAAGTGTCATGTTTTGTCATGAGCCCCGCCGGAAATGTCATGTTTTGTCATGCGGTCCGACGTGCCTCCCCCTTCGTCGCCCCCGCGAAGGCGGGGGCCCAGCCCAGACTCTCGATGCCGCCGCAGCGGGGGGAGAGGAGGCCGGGCCGCCGAAGCTGCCGCGAGAACCGAGGCTGGGCCCCGGCTCGGAGGCCGGGGCAGGCGGCCCGCTGGCAGACAGCGTCCGGGACGACAACAGGGGCGTATTGCTTCATCGGTCCTCCTCCATGTCCTTCGCTCTTCCCGCCGCCGTCCTGCCTGCGGCGGGTCCCTGTTTCGCGCGTATCGCGCGCGGGCGGGGGCGCCCGTTGGCGCCGGCGCGGTTCGCGCACCTGATTGCGCGCGCGAGGCGGCGGACGCACCTCTCCCGTGCGTTTCTCAGGGGGTTTTCGAAAATGACGCCGCTCGGCCGCACGACGCCGGAGAAGCGGCTCCCGATACCGCTTCTTCCAGCTTCATACTAGCATATTTTTCCTGATGTCAAGCAATTATAGGAACAAAAAGTAAAAACACCAGAAATTCTTGGGAATTATATACGGAAGTGCCCAAGAGGCGACGACGACAAGGTGTCCTGCCTCAGCGTCGTCTCAGGGCCCACAAAATCGCCGCGAAGCCGAATGAAACGACGCCGGCGAAAAACAGCATGCTCCAGTAAATACCGCGAAGCAGGATTTCGGTTTTCGACTCCTGAAACGACCCACCGTCAAGGATCGCGAATCCGACGAAGAATGCCAGCGCACCGAGCAGGCAGAATACGATGATGGCGATCATGTAAGCCCCAAATTTTTCATGCCACCGAAGCGCCCATTCGAGGACTCACACCAGCGGTCGTCGGTCGGAACCTGTGCCGATTGCCTCCGGACCGCCGTCAGAAGCGCTCGAACATTGCCTGCAGCTGTTCGGGGTCCTTGGTCTTCGCGAGGCCGAGCATGAGGAGGACGCGGGCTTTCTGGACGGTCAGGTTGTCGGCCAGCACCGTGCCCTTCGGCCGGCGGTGCTCCAGCGGCACGAGGCGTCCGGCGCCGGCGCGGGTGCCCATGACGAAGGTGACGCC
>Ga0209020_1002551_pt1 | contig 14356 bp, 11 predicted proteins | sample PinacodermBB_FD_187298 | JGI IMG/M metagenome (GOLD analysis project Ga0209020, IMG submission 187298) | Host-associated microbial community of the marine sponge Aplysina aerophoba from Gulf of Piran - sponge pinacoderm, lysed by bead... | ecosystem: Host-associated > Porifera > Sponge >...
TCGCCCTTGTGTCACTGGCCTGGGGCGGCATGGGCGCAGCTTTCGGTCCGGTAACCGTCATGGCCCTCTACTGGAGGCGCTTCAACCTGGCCGGGGCCTTTAGCGGCGTCATCTCGGGCACTGTGGTCTCCACCTTCTGGTGGCTGATGGACCTAGGTAACCAGGGCCTGCTCGACCTGACCAACTCTCTCGGGTTCGCAGCCTCCATTAGTAACCTTACCGAGATCGGTGTGTGGGAGGTCAACCCGGCCGTTCCCGGCGTTACGGCGGCAACGGCCCTTGCCATCCTGGTGACCCTGGCGACGGCTCCCCCGTCAGAGGAGATCACACGACTATTCGACGAGGTCAACAGCCCCGACTGGGTGGACCCGACACTCGACCCGGTGCGATAAGGAGCATCCGGGCCGGGTAGAACAACGGACTCTCGGCCAGGATCTGTGTGGCCGGCCGTTCGAGGTCCTCAGCGATCCGGGGCTGTGGCCATGAAGGTTGGATTCCTAGGCGGAGACCATGTCCAGTACGCGACTGATCGAGGCCGGGCGGTCGAGGACGTCGAAGTGGACGGTTTGCATGCCCACCTTCTCGGCGCCGGCGATGTTGACGGGCTGGTCATCCACGAACAGCACCCGGTCGGCGGGCAGCTCGATGCGCTCCAGCAGGCGCAGGTAGCCGCGGGGATCGGGTTTGAGGATGCCGGTGTTGGAAAGATCGACGAAGGGATCGAAACGGTCGAGTACCTGCATTCGCTCGATCCACGCCGGGTCGTGGAACCGGCCCAGGTCGTTGGTAAGGACCCCCAACCGTATCCCCAGGGAGCGAAGGGTGTTCTGCAGTTCCCAGGTCTCGGGGCGGATCACCTCCTCCCGCGGCGCGTCGAACAGGGCGTCGATGAAGCTGCGCAGGCGGTCCGGGCCGGCGCTGATCAGCCCGGCGTGGCGGTCGGCCTGGCGATGCCAGTATTCGAGCTCGGTGAACTCCTCGGCCCGGAACCTCCGCCAGAGGGGGTCGGCATCCGGGTCGAAGGGACCCGCCAGGTCGATGCTGCCACGCGGTAGGTCGAGCCGGGCCTCCAACCCGGCCGCCATTTCGAACGGGGTCCGGATGACCACCCCTCCGAAGTCGAAAGCCACTGCGTCTACCGCCATCAGGCCAACAAGATACTCGGAGGCGCACCGAGCGATGGCTCGGGCTCTCGCAGGGCCGGCTCAGCCATTCCTGTGGAGGATGACGGTCAGCTCGGACGGCATGCCCTGCCGGGTGCCCTCCCATGCCCTGGTGATGGCCAGGGCGGCTTCGGCGACGGTCGACACCGCGCTGGCGCCCTCGCGGCTCAGGAACGAGCCCTGGTGTTTCCTGCGGAGCATGCTGTACAACTCCCGACCTACTCTCTGACGTTCGAGTTCGCTCAGCGCCCGTCGGTGAACCTCGGTGTCGAGATCGGCATTGCCGGACCTCGGAACCCTGATTTCGATTGACCAATTACCCATGCCGGGCAACGTATGTGGTTTCCAGGGCCCTTTCAAGACCTTCGATCCACAGCTTGCGCTGGGCACCGAGGTCCGTGCTGACCTATACAGCGAGTGGTCGATGCCTGGTTATGCGACCCGATCAGGCTGAGAGAGCAGCTCCGACACCGATGATCACCACGAGGATGCCGCCGGTCTGATCAGTGCCCGATGGCCCGGTCGGTTCCGGAGGGTTCCTCGATCAGCTCGAGGGCGGCGGCGTCGATCATGTGGTAAGACTCTTGCTCGCTCGGGAAGGCGCCCCGGCGAACGTCCCGGATCCAGCGATCTATCGCCGCCACAGCCTCTCCGGACAGCTCGGCGTAGCGCCGGACGAACTTGGGGTAGTGGCCGAAGTTGAGGCCGAGCATGTCGTGCATCACCAACACCTGTCCGTCGGTGTCCGGGCCGGCGCCTATGCCGATCGTGGGGACGCTCACCCGCTGGGTGATGGCTTGGGCCAGCGGGGCGGGGACACCCTCGAGGACCAGGGCGAACACGCCCGCGTCGTCGAGGGCGCGGGCGTCCTCGATCATCCTCCGGGCGTCCTCCAGCCTCCTCCCCTGGACCCGGTAGCCGCCAGCGGCATGGACCGATTGGGGGGTTAGCCCGACATGTCCCATCACCGGGATCTCGGCCGATACCAGCTTGCGGACCATCTCGACCCGCGGTGTGCCGCCCTCAAGCTTGACCGCTTCCGCCCCGCCTTCCCGGACCAGTCGGGCGGCATTGCGCAGGGTCTCCTGAGGGCTGACATGGAAGGTCATCCACGGCATGTCGGCTACGAGCAGTGCCCTGGGACGGGCTCGCGCTACCGCGGCGGTGTGGTGGACCATGTCGGAGAGGGTCACCTGGTTGGTGGTCTCGTATCCGAGAACCACGTTGGCTACCGAGTCGCCCACCAGGATCATGTCGACCCCGGCCTGGTCGGCCAGCTTGCCGCCGGGGAAGTCGTAGGCGGTCACCATCGTGAGCGGTTCCCCGCCCTTGCGGGCCCGCACTGCGGGCGCGGTGACTTTCTGACGGATGGCGCCGGGCGGATGGTTCGACGTAAGGTTTGACATAGCTGCTCCGTTTCTCCCCACCATCGAGGTTGGGGGATACCTCCCGGCTCCAAGGGAGCCGGAGAGCAAGTGGTCATGTTGTGGACCGTGAAGGGGAAATGGCCCGCCTACTCGGGTCGCGCCTTTCCGTCCGGTCTGCTGGTCAGTCTAGTGGTCTGTCTGTGGAATGGCGGTTTGGCATGCCGCCAGGGGCACGCCTAGTCGTCTTTGGCAGACAGACCACAGCGCGCTGAGTTATCCGCCAGCCGTCCGTTGGCCGAACGCGTTCTACGCGCTCGCTCGGTCGGTCGAGTCCGCGTCGACGTGTACGAATGCTTCGTCGAGGAACCGCACCCTCTGCCTCAGGGCCTCGCGTACATGCTCTCCAATGTGGTGGCCGTCTTCGACGGTCAGCGCCGAGGCGACTCCGATGGAGATATCGGCGCGGAGTCGGTGACCCATCCACCTCACCTGGCATGCGTTCACGCTGAGCACGCCTTCGACCGAGTTCGCGACTCCCTCGATCTCATCCACCAACTCCGGGTCCACGGCGTCCATCAGCCGCCCGTAGATGTCGCGGCACGCCGACCACATGATGCGCAGGATCACGATCCCGACGGCGATTCCGGCGATCGGGTCGGCGCGGTCGAAGCCCAGCCATACGCCGACGGCAGCCACCGCCACCGCCAGCGAGGTGAACCCGTCGGCGCGGGCGTGCCGTCCGTCGGCGACGAGCGCCGCCGATCCGATCTGGCGGCCTACCCGGATGCGATACAGAGCCACCAACTCGTTACCGGCGAACCCGACGACTCCGGCCGTGAAGAGCACGCCGAGGTATTCGAGTTCCCGCGGGTTGAAGAGCCGGTCTATCGACTCCCAGATAACCACGATCGCCGAGATCAGGATCATCAGCACTACGAAGAGCCCGGCCAGATCCTCCGCTCGGCGGTATCCGTAGGTGTAGCGCCGGGTCGCCGCCCTCCTCCCCAGCCGGAACGCGATGAACAGCGGCACCGCGGTGAGCGCGTCGGAGAAATTGTGAATGGTGTCGGCGATCAGCGAGACCGACCCGGTGAAGACCACGATCAGGGCCTGGACAACAGCGGTCGCCATCAACACGGAGAAGGAGATGACCAGGGCCCGAATCCCCCGTTCGCTGCTTTCCAGAGCACTGTCGAGGGACTCGGCGGGATCGTGGGAATGCGTACCGAACAACCCGCCCAGGCCATGCTTAATCGCCGACCACCGGGATTGGTGGGAACCATGACCATGACCGTGGTCAGCGCCACCGTGGGAGTGGCCGTGGTCAGCATCATGGGCGTGGTCAGGGCCACTATGGGAGTGGCCGTGGTCAGCATCGTGAGGGCCATGATGCTGATGATCCGGTTCGGTTCCTAACACGTCGACTCCGTTATGTGATCGGTCGTTGTTGCATCAGCATACATTCCCGGCCGGCGACAGTTGCAATCAGTGTCGTTAGCGAGCCCGGGTATGCAGCGGTAGTTGGCAGACCCTCTCTGATGACATAGAGTCACAATTGGCTAGAGCAGCCACTTGCTACAGTGTGTGCCCATGTCGAATGATGTCATCGTGACCGAAGACCTGCTGATCGAGCGGATCCGGGAGGCCGGACTCCGCCTGACCCTTCCCAGAAGGGCCGTGGTTCGCGCTCTGGTGGCGAGTGACGAGCCGTTCATCAGCGCACGGCTGATCATCGACCACGTTCGAGATAGTACGGGCCGGATAGAGGCGTCTACCGTCTACCGGATCCTCGAAGATCTGGCCCGGATCGGGCTGGTCCACCGCATCCCGCTGCGCGACGGTCGGTCGGGAGGATGGCACATCACGCTCGACCACGACCACGAACACCTCGTGTGCGAGGTCTGCGGCAGAACCATCGAGGTACCTCACACGGAGTTCGCTCCCCTCTACGAACTCCTCCACACCAGGTACGGCTTCCAGACCACACCTCACCATTTCGCTTTTTTGGGATCCTGTGAGGATTGTGGCCCTCAGGACGGCCATCCCCATCCACAAGGAAGCGGTTAGCCCAGCGGGTGTCCCAACACAGGGAACACGCTCTAGCCCTGAATGATCGGGCTACGGTCCGCCGGTTACCAGCCTCGGGCGATCCATTCGGGCAACTCCGGCTTCTCGGTCCCGATGGTGGTCTTGGCCGGACCGTGTCCCGGATAGACATCGGTGTTCTCGTCAAGAGTGAAAAGACGTTCCTTGATGCTCTTGATGATCTCGTCGAAATCCCCACCTTCGTACTCGGTGGCGCCCGGGCCGCCCGGGAACAGGGTGTCCCCGGAGAAGAGCACGCCCGGACTGAGGAAGCACACCGATCCGGGTGTGTGGCCGGGGGTATGCATGGTCAGCAGGCTGGTTTCCCCCAAAGGAATCACCTCCCCATCAGCCAGCGCTGTCGGAGCGACCCGAGTGGTTCGCGCCGCCAGTTCGTGGTCGGCAGGGTGAAGTAGGAAGGGCACCCCTAGGGCTTCGACCACCGGCGCCACGGCCCTCAGATGGTCGTGGTGGCCATGGGTGGTGAGTAGGGCCTGGACCTCCACGCCGTCGGCCAACTCAAGAATCCGATCCGGTTCGGCGGCGGCGTCGATGATCACTCCCCGGCCGGTCCGGGCGCAGGCCACAGCGAAGGCGTTGTTGGCGTACTCGCCCACCAGCGCTGCCCTGGTCAGGATGGTGCCGTTGTCGAAGGTCCAACTCATGGCGTGACTCTAGGACGGTACCGAAAAATGTCCAGTTGGCCCGATCTTCAGCAAGGAAACCCCGGGTCTAGGAGGGTACTGAAAATGTCCCGTCGGCCCGGTTCCAGACAATGCCACCCCAGGTCAGAGCATCACGGGCCAACCCATCCCCGTCTTTTTCAGCACCCTTCTAGCTAGACGAATCGCCGACTCGCTCGTGCTCGTTAGGCCCCTGCCGGAACAAGGTGGCGCCCATCCGAGCAATTCCCGTTCCTTTACCGCTCTGCTTTTCGTCGCAGCAGCGGTGATGTGTCCGGGATCGGACTGGGAGGCCGTAATGTGTCACAGCCCTCCTATACGTTGCATAACGCCAAGCACCTACACCGGCCGAAGGCTCTCATCGATCGATCCGGCCGGCGGATGGGAACATAAGAGGCTTCATGGAGCGAGGGCCGATCCCGGCAGCCGGCCGGGCATGGCCGACCACGCTCCAAACCAGGACAGGTGGTGGTGGGGGAGGGGCCCGGTGCGGAGCACCAGGCGGGGCGATTTTCGCGTTCTTCCTGACCGGGACACCGGCGCGGCCCAGGACATGGGGCGGCCAGGACGCAGGGCGGCGCCTGACTGGGGAGGCGGGCGGTGGTCCGGAGGAGGGATCAGGCTCGGTAGAGGCGGTCGTAGGCGGCGAACATGGCTTCGGGGTCGGTTCTCGCCACCAGCACGCTGACACCGGGTCGCGACCTAGCCCTTCGCAGCGCCCCCGCCATCTCGCCGGGCTCGATTCGTTCGGCCGTCACGCCGAATCCGGCGGCCACGGCCACCAGATCCTGGTCGTGGGGGGTCACGAACAGCTCACGACCCTGCGCGTAGGCGTCCTCTGCGCCGGACTCCCGGAGGGATCGGAGGTACGGAAGCATCTCGAAGATGGCGCCTCCGCCGTTGTCGAGCACGACGATCGACAGGTCCACCCCCAGCGCTCGGGCCGTGGCCAGCGATCCGGCATCGTGGAGGAAAGTGAGGTCTCCCACCAGGGCGGTGACCCGGCTTCCGAGGCCTAGGGCTGCGCCGGCTGCCGACGCCAGCGCACCGTCGATCCCGCACGCACCCCTGTTGCCGAACACGGCTACACCACAGCCCGGCTCCATCATGGCGTTCACGTGGCGCACCGGCATGCTGGAACCCGTCCAGACCAGGGCTTCGCTGTCGAGTACCTCCGCTGTCAGCGCCACCTCGGTCTCAGGATGGTGGGTCCGCTCGTAGCGGCGCCGCTCGCGGACCCGCATTTCTGCGGATTGCCAGGCACGGGTCCAGCGTCCGTCCAGCGGTGAAGGCGACACTCGCTCCAGGAGTGGTGCGACCGGATCACGCAGGACCGCTTCCGGCCCGGCCGCGGTCCACCGGAAATCCGGATCCAGGACGATCTCGGGTGCTCGAAGCCCTTCGAGCCAGTTCTGGGTGGCCGTGCCCGTGGGTGTGCCGCCGATCCGGAGGATGGCGTCAGGGGTATGGCGCGTCACGAAGCTCCTGTCCCCGACCAGCATGTCACCGGTGGTCACCAGGTTCTCCTCGTCACGGCTTCGCAGCCCCGACATTCCGTCAGCCAGGATCGGCCATCCGGATAGCGCCGCCAATCGATATACGGCGTCGCGCTCGGTCCGGCCGGTGTCTCTCGGACCCACGATGATCACGCCGCTCGCGGCCCGGTCCATGAAGCCTTCCAGCATCTCCACGGACGCCCCGAGTACCCGCTCGCCTCGGGAGTCCGGGAGCGACATCTCGAACGATGGCTTGGTGTCGCGCCGCGCCGGGGGCTCCAGAGGCTTGTCGAACGGGACGTTCAGGTGAACCGGACCGGCATTGGGCGGGTAGGCGGCCTCCAACACGCGCAACACCTCACCGGCGACCCACTCGGGATCGCACTCGTGCGCCACCGGAAGAAAGGCGGAGGCGCGCACCGCCGAGCCGTAGAGCCTGATCTGGTTGATGGTCTGGGGAGCGTCACGATCCAGAAAACCGGGCGGACGGTCGGCGGTTATGACCACCAGCGGCACGCGACCCCGATCCGCTTCCACCACCGCCGGCAGGTAGTTGGCAGCCGCCGAACCGGAAGTGCAGACCACCGCGGCCGGCTTTCCGGTGGCTCTGGCCAGTCCCAAGGCCGTGAACCCGGCGGAACGCTCATCGAGCACCACCTTGGAGGGCGGGCCTTCGTCGCGTACCGCCAGGGCCAGGGGTGTGGAACGGGAACCCGGAGAGACGATCACCTCGGCCACACCTCCCTCGCCCAGGGCGGTAGCGAGGGTGTCCGCGGTGGCGTAGGTTCGCCACCGGTGGTCGGTCATACCGGAGAGAGAGGGGAGCAGAGTTCCCAGCTTCAGATCGGTTTCTAGGAGCTCCTTCTCCGGTTGCGATGCCGAGACGATTCCCGCGCCCGCGAACAAGCTGGTCCGGTTGCCTTCGATCAAGCACGAACGTAGGGCGGCGTGGAACTCGCCGTTACCGGACAGGTCGCAGTAGCCCACCGGCCCGGCGTACCAGCCCCGGTCGAAGGGCTCGTGGGCCGTGATCCAGCTCGTCGCCCGGTCCCGAGGCAGGCCGCCGACCGCCGGGGTGGGGTGGAGGGATCCCACCACATCCAGCACACCGGTTCCGACCGGCGCCACCGCGCTGATCGGGGTGGCGAGATGGAGGATGCCGGGCAACTCGAGGACATTCGTCCGTTCGGGAGGGTCCAGCGCGAAGCCCCGGTCCGACAGTCGACGCATGAGCTCGGAGCGGACATAGGCGTGCTCCTCGAGCTCCTTCGAATCGTTCAGGAGACGGTGAGCCAGGCGCTGGTCCTCCGACGGGGACGACCCCCGGGGCGAGGTTCCGGCCAGAGCGAGCACCTTGACGGTCAGCCCTTCGACCCGGGCCAGCAGCTCGGGAGTGACGCCACAGAACACGGCGCCACCGGGTCGGCCGAACGCGAAGACGGCGCAGGTGTCGTAGATCTGGCGCAGGGCGGCAAGGAAGGGCCCGAGCTCCGGCCGCTGATCGACGTCCAGCCTGCGGGCGAGGGTCACCTTCGTCAGGTCTCCGCCGCGGATCAACCGGAGCGCTTCCCCGGCGCCGGCTAGGTATCCCGGATCGCGCAGGTCTATGTCGTCTGCGCGCCGGTCGTCCGCCACCCTGGGAGTGACCCGCGCCGGCGTCGTGCGGCGGGCAGACCGGATCCGCCCCAAGAGCGTGCCGGCGACCGCGGCCGGATCAGCGCCGGCGAGAACCTCGGTAGCTGCCATCCACACCCGGTTGCCCGGATCCCGCTGGATGTATGCCAGCTCGGGAAGCACGAGACGGCCCGCCGGGAACCCCGGCCAGGCGCCGCCGGGCGAGAACGAGAAGCCCCCGATGAGGAGCGGCGCCCGTTCCGCTCCGTCGAATGCCGCCTGGTGGGTCCGGCTCGCGAGGTCGCGGATGGCGGCCGAGGCGGTCCCAAACCGTTTGGTGTCCGCCGGGGTCCGGATGGTGTGCGCCTCACCGGACGCGGCCATGGCGAAGCCCCGGTCCGGCAATTCCCAGTAGGCGAAGGGCGGCCCTGCTTCCAGCGCTACGGCGAGCGCATCCCTCTCCTTCGCGGGCGCCGCCAGGGTGACGATCGAAGGACGCCCCGAAACGGCGGCGCGGGCGGCGGCGCGGGCGACGCGTTGCTCCAGCCGGCTGCGCTGACTCATCGCCACTCGGTGTGGATCACCAGTTGACGTTCCTCGATGTCCTCCAGCGCCTTGACCAGGGCCGCGTCTTCCGAGTCGTCCAGCCGTTCCTTCACCAGGGTGATCACGGTGTGGTGGAAGTGTTGCGCGACCAGACGGGTGACGTGGACCACGAGAGTCCGGAACATCTCGGCCAGTTCGACGGGACGGTCGGGCTGGTTGTCACGTATGTGGTCGTTGAACAGGTCGATAGCGGCGTCCACCACGCTCTCCACCGATGTCGCATGCCGGGCCGCCAGGGCTGCCAGCTTGTCGAGGGGGAACCCGGCTTCCAGCAACGACATACCGGCAGCCAGCATCGGCGCCACGTCGGGAGCGAATCGTTCCTCCTCTCCGTCGCCGAGGGGCTGGATGAGGCCGGCCGACACTGCTATGTCCACCAGATGGGCGGGAAGGCCGGAGCGCTCGGCCAGCTCGGTCCGCCCCAGACCGACCGTGGCCCCGGCCAGCGATTCCAGCAGCGGATGCCCGGACTCGTCCAGCAGGCGCTTGATCTGGGCCAGGGTGAAGCCGTCATCGGCGAGGGCTCGGATGGTTCGCAACCGGGTCAGGTGGGCGCTCCCGTACACCACGGAGCGACCATCCCGATCGGTGGGGGGTAGGAGGCCCATTCCCTGGTAGTAGCGGATGGTGTCGACCCCGACGCCGGCCTCGGCGGCTAGTTCCTCCACCCGGTATGTCGTAGCGTTGCCAGCCATAGCGCCCACTCTAGGAGTGATCGCTCGCAACTTTCTCTTCGATACGGTCAGCCGGGCTCGATGCCCAGCGCCTCCTCGGCCTGGTCGAGTTGCTGGCCTCCCAGGAGAACCGGTGCGAACAGGTCTCCGTAGCGGGAGATCCGGTCCCAGATCGTGGCGATGGTGAAGCTGGTCGGATCGATGGATTCCAGTTCGTCCCATCGGAGCGGGGTGGACACCGGCGCTCCGGGGCGGGGCCGCACCGAGTAGGCCGCCGCGATGGTGGCGCCCGCCCGGTTCTGCCCGGAGTCGATATAAACCTTGCCCGCACGGTTGGGGATGTGGCGATCCATGGTCACGTTCTCCGGGTTGGCGGCGGCCAGCAGCTGCCCGAGCCGCTGCACGAACGTCCGGACCCGGGCGTAGTCGTGGACCGGGTCGAGAGGTACGTAGATATGGATGCCCCTCGATCCGGATGACTTCGGATAGCCGCGCAGCCGCAGGTGGGCGAGGGCTTCGCGGAGGAGGGCGGCCACAGCCACCACCTGGTCCCAGCTCGACCCTGCCGCGGGATCGAGATCGAACACCGCGAAGTCCGAGGCGTGGAGGGACCGGACCCGCGAGAGCCAGGGGTGGATCTCGACGCAACCCATGTTGGCCAGCCACATGAGGGACTCGGGCCGGTCGGCGGTTACGTAGTCGATCACCGCGCCCCGGTGGGCCGAGTCGATCGGGACCAGCGGCATCCAAGCCGGCTGGTGGCCGGGGGCCTGCTTCTCGTAGAACGAGGCGGCCTCGGCGCCGTCGGGGAACCGGGCCATCACGATCGCCCGATCGTCCAGGTGGGGAAGCAGCAGCGGAGCGACGGATGCGTAGTAGGAGATCAGGTCGCCCTTGGTGTAGCCGTCGGCGAAGAACCGCTTGTCGAGGTTGGAAAGCCGCAAGGGGTGGTCGTAGCCGGCCAGGGCGTATCCGTTTTGGGTCTCCACGGCCCTCGGCAAGGTCGGGAAGGCGATACCGCCGCTGGCGGCGGGCCGTCCGGGCGGTTCGGGGTCGGTGACGGATACCAGCGCGCTACCGATCTCCTTCTGGATCCTGCGATGGGACGGTTCGTCGCGGGACTCCGAGATGACGGTCATCCGGAAGGCGGCCCGGTGGGCCGCCTCGACCAGGGGTGTGGCCCGGAGGTCGCCCTGGCCGTAGGGGAGGTGGCGGATTTCGCCGGTCTCGTCGTAGAGGACATCGCTGAACTGGGTGTGGAGCGGATCGATCTTCCAACCGGCGAAGTTCTCCCGCAGGAACCCGAGCACCGCCTCGAACGCCTCGACCGATCGGAGCCCTCCACCGCTGATGGCATGGACATGGGCCCAGTCGATAACCGGCCGCACGAACGGATACTCCGCCGCGAGGAGGGCGATGTCGCCGAGGCTCCCCATCTGGGAGACCCGCCCGGTGGTCTCGAGGCCCAGACCGACCCCGAGGTCGGACACCTTGGTCGCAAGGTCATCGAGATGGCGCCGCATGGTGCCCATAAGGAAACCCGGCTCCTCCTTGCGCCGAGCCCCCGGATGGGCCACCACCACCCGGGCGGCCATCTCGGCGCCCAGCTTCATCGTGTGTTCGATCGCTCCCCGACATTTCCGGGCCCGGTCCTCGTCGGTAACGGTGAGGACCGCGAAGTAGGGGGCATGGATGGAGAGCGGGATCCCTCGCTCGTCGGCCTCCTTCCCGAAGGAGCTGCAGCGCCGCTCGTTCCACGGGAAGGACTTGGTGAATGCCAGCTCGAAGGCCTGGTAGCCCTGCTCCAAGAGCCCGTCTAGGAACTCCTCATCCGGCATGGCCGGCGGAGGCAGCCCCGAGTATCCGAACGTGATCACCCGGCCAGCCTATCGCTCCCGAGCGCGGCGGCAAGGAGGCTCATGAAAGGCCCCGATCATCACTACCCTCCCGGTTGGGCCTGTAGCTCAGTAGGCAGAGCAGCGGACTTTTAATCCGAAGGTCGAGGGTTCGATCCCCTCCGGGCCCACAACGTTTCTGTTGGTTCCGTACCGTCTCAGGAACAACTAAACTCCCAGGTCATAGGCATGTTGTAAGACTCCTGATCCGTCAGGTGACGGTCGGTAACGCTGCGGCGGCTGTTCCTTGACTTCCCGTTCCGTTCCGGGTAGTTTCTCTCTGGTGTGGGATATATAGTGGGATAGAAGGGAGAGGGAATTGCCCAAACGAACAGCCGCATGGGTGCGTTCAGTTACCAAGGCGGGAAAATACGGCGACCTCCACGGCCTGATCCTGCGTGTAGAGCCGTCGGGTTCCAAACAATGGATATGGCGGGGAACCGTAGGCGGTAAGCGACGCGACCTCGGGTTGGGTGGCTACCCGTATGTGACCCTGGCCGAAGCACGCGCCAAAGCGTTCGAGTACCGAAGGACGGCCCGGGCGGGCAACGACCCTGCCCGACTGCACCAAGGGCGGATTCCAACGTTCTCGGCTGCGGCCGAAGCCGTGATCGCCTTGCATGCGGGCAAGTGGAAACCGGGTGGAAAGTCTGAAGGGCAATGGCGTTCCAGCCTTGCTACCTATGTCGCACCGGTGATCGGCGCCAAACGGGTGGATGAGATCACCACCGCGGATGTGATGGCTTGTCTGGCGCCGATCTGGACCACCAAAGCAGAGACAGCCAAGCGGGTACGTCAGCGGATCAGCGCGATCATGAGATGGGCGATAGCCGAAGGTCACCGCACCGACAACCCCGCCGGCGACTCGGTGGTGGCAGCGTTACCGAAACAGAACGGTGGGAAGAAGCATCATCGTGCGTTGCCCCACCACCAGGTCGGCGACGCTGTCAGGAAAGTACGGGAGTCTGGTGTGTTTCCGACCCATCGCCTGGCGTTCGAGTTCCTGGTCCTAACCGCGGCACGCTCAGCCGAGGTGAGGGGTGCAGTTTGGTCCGAAATAGACCTCGACGCGGTCACTTGGGTGATCCCCGCCGAGAGGATGAAAGCAGCCCGCGAACACAGGGTTCCCCTATCGGGAAGAGCTATGCAGGTCCTCGCCGAAGCCCGCCGCCATTCGGATGGCGGCAGCTGGGTGTTCCCCGCGAAATCGGGTGGGGAGATCCCGTCGTGGGTTCTCACCAAACTACCTGTACGCCTCCAACTGGGTGGCACCCTTCACGGCATGCGCAGCTCATTCCGGGACTGGTGCGGCGAAACCGGCGTCGCCCGCGAAGTAGCCGAGGCGTGTCTGGCGCACCGCATTGGGTCCGCCGCCGAGCAAGCATACGCCCGCAGCGACCTACTGGCACGTCGCCGCCAACTCATGGAAGTCTGGGCACAGTACATAACCATTGCCACGACCTGACAGATGTCTCCCCCACACTGTTTGATGCAGGGGACAGTGGGCGACCGGCGGGTTTGTACGCCGATGCCCTTGCTGCGAGGGGACGGGCAGGGGACCCTCGGATGTCGTGGGCACCGGGGGAGATTGTTGAGTTCGCGTGTGCTGTTCCTCGACGATTCGGGCAGGCCGGAGCGGAGCCACTCCCGGGGCCGGGCGCCCGGTCCTAGCCGTTGTAGGACAACTAGAGCGGGTGCAGTTCGGGGACCGGACTACCGCCGCTCTATCCGCGTCCCGTTTCCGTGGGCCACGCCTCGGGGGCGTTCGTATCTGGCCGGACCCGGGCCGCCTGCACTCGCGCCCTTGACCTTCGGGCGGCCGGGATGACATGGCAGGTGGTGGCCCGGCACCCTCGGGGCCGAGGGGTACCGGAACTGCCAGCGGGATGATCGTATGGCATCCGTCGTCGACGGAGCGGGCCCGCCCGGGTCCGTCACCCTCGACCGGAGGCGGAAGCCGCCTGGAGCGGGTGCCTGATGACCTTCTACCGCCTACCTGTGGCTCGGCCTCTGGTGGGTCCGTCTATACGACGGCGATCCTCCTGCGGCTAATCCTGGCGTCCTGGAGTGCGACGCCTATCCCGGCGGGAGATCGTCGAGAACCGGTGGTCGTTGCCCGGCGTCCGGGGCCTTCGGTTCCTACCAGCCGAGGGGTACCCGGTGTCCGGTCTCGAGCTATGGGCCGTCTAGCCGACGCTCGCGGCGCCGGCGACTAGTGGACATGGAGCGTAGGGACTCGGTAGAACACGCCCCCGATGTAACGGTCGTCCTTCGCTTAGCCGCCCACCTGGTCGACGCTGGCGGGTGGGCGGACCCGACGGAACCCGCCCCGGGTTTACCGTTGCGGGGGCCATCGTAGAGGTCCGCCGACGGTGCGAGAAGAATATCGCCCGGTTCGGTGACCCCCGGAGTACTCCATAGGCGCGTTCGTCGACACCACGACCACCACGACGACCACGGTGCTGAAGCGGCGCGGCTGGCCGGTGCGCCACAAGCCGCGACCGGGTCTGGTGGTTCAACACCACCTGGGGGGTGGTCGAAAGGGCTTCGGGCACGGCGGACGGGACACTAGAGGAACTAGAGTCCGCAGAGGGTCTCATCCGGATCGGTGCGATCCCTTGCCGACGAATTAAGAGGATGCGCGGATAGCTCCTTGTGTGGGGGAACAGTGGCGGCGCGGGTTGACGAGTCCACGGCGATGACCAGGGCTTTTTCGAGCGGGAAGCGGGTTGCGTCTAACCGTGGGGGCGACCGCTTCTAGCTATCCGCGCAC
>Ga0209020_1002558_pt1 | contig 14344 bp, 13 predicted proteins | sample PinacodermBB_FD_187298 | JGI IMG/M metagenome (GOLD analysis project Ga0209020, IMG submission 187298) | Host-associated microbial community of the marine sponge Aplysina aerophoba from Gulf of Piran - sponge pinacoderm, lysed by bead... | ecosystem: Host-associated > Porifera > Sponge >...
GGGGAAGGTGCTGCATCGCCAGGAGGGCTGCAAGGATCTGCACGGCGACGCCGGAAACGGCCATGTGGCGGCCTTCGCGTGCAGGGGCGGCGTCCTCACGCTGGAAGCGGACCATGACAAGTACAAGGGGAGGTTCATCCCGTTTCCGGAGCGTGTATCCAAGGATCTCCGCCTGACCGCGATCTGGGGTTACACCGGTCTGGATCACTTCTTCCCTCTCGGTTCCGCGGCTGGCGTGTACGCCGTGGATGCCAAGAAGGGCGTCATGAAGCAGTTGGTCTCCGCTTCGGACGCCGCAAAGCCCATCAACGCCGCCGTAAGCCACGACGGCAAGGCACTGCTGGTCGTGATGAGCGACGGCGAGTTGCGGAAGTACGACACCCGCAAGCTCGACCTGTTGGCCTCGGCGCGCGATTTCCTGGGTAGCCCGGTAGAGACGGGCTTCTGGGCGCGCCCCCATGTCACCACCATTCCCGGAGCCGTCTTCATCACCGACTCCGTGGGCGGCAAGGTGCTGCGACTGGACGACCAGAACCTCAAGGTTGTCGAAAGCTGGAAGATCGCCGGCAAGCCGACCAAGGTGGCCTTCGTGGGCATCTCGAAAAAGACCGCGGGCCACTAGATCCAGCGCCTCCCCTTGACCCCCGGACCCGGCGCAGTGCTTCCCTCCGCGTTGCCCGCGTCGGGTCCGGTTCCCTACTGTTCGACAAGATCCAGCAGGACCCCGTCCGGGTCCGCCATGGCGTGCTGGCCGATGATGCAGCCTTCGAGGTCGGCGCGGGTCATGGAGCCGAAACGGCCCGCATCCAGGTTGGCGGGCGCCGATTCGGGGGCCGCCTCGCTCAGCTCCTCGATCTCCTTCCGCGTCCGCTCCAGGTCTTCCACGACAAAGCCGATGTGGTCGAGTCCTTCTCGCATGCCCCGGTACAGTGAGTTGTCGCAGGGACGCACCAGCAACTGCACCTTGCCGTCGGTGACGCGGAAGCTGCCGTCGGGACCGGGTGTCTCGCCGACGTCGAGCTCGAACACCTTGTGATAGAACTCGGCGACCCGTTCGGGCTGCTTGGAGCGGATGGAGATGTGGCTGATCTGGCGCGGCTGGTCCCAGCCGTCCTCGAGGTAGCCCTCACGCACCTTGGCCACGCCCTTCTGTGAAATATCGTATTGTGTCCCGCAGGGGTCGGTGCCGCGCGAGACCGAGAACGGCACGTGGGGCAGGCTCTTGGCCACCAGCAGTTCCGGATAGTCGTTGCGCATGCGCTCGAGCACCAACGGTATCTCCTCCACCTCGAAGCCGAAGTGGTCCAGTCCGGACTGGTTCCCCGGGTGTTTTTGCAGCATGGCGAAGCCGATGACGCCGTCGCTGATGTGGCCGCGGTTCGGGTTGTAGTTCCCTTTCTCGTCGGTCATGCCGGTGGTGATCTTCTTCATGCCGAAGATCGTCTGGTAGAACAGGGCCATCCGGTCCCAGTTCTCGGTGTTGAGGGCGATGTGCCGGATACGCGTCTTCATGGTGGACCTCCCGTTCCAGTCGTATGAGCCCCTGGGGACGCCACCGGGATCGAACATTTCGGCGCGGCTGTCAAGCCCGGTGGTCGAGGCCAACTCCCCTGTCCCACCCCTCGCCCCTTGTGGTATAAGGCAACGATTCCAACACGGAGGAGCTCAACGCATGAAATTCTGTACTTACGACGCAAAGCAGGCGGGAGTGGTGGTGGACGACAAGATCTATCCCGTAGGCGCCGCCATGGTCGCCGCCGGGATCCTGAAGGCGGACTACACCATGGTCCAGGTCATCGAGGCGATGACCGGCAACCCGGACGCCCAGTCCTGCGTCGATGAATGCATACGGTCCGGCGACTCGGTGCCGCTGGCGCAGGTGACGCTCCGGGCGCCCGTGGACAACCCCACCTCGCTGTGGGCCGCTGCCGCCAACTACATGGACCACCGGAAGGAGATGGAGACGCGCATGGGCGGCGGCCACCAGGAGCTGCCGGACAAGGACGACCACATGTCCCAGGATTTCCTGAAGCCGGTGTCGTCCATCATCGGCCCGGGGGGCACCGTGATCATCCCCAAGATTTCGCACGACGTGGATTTCGAGTGCGAGCTGTGCGTGGTCATCGGCAAGACCGCCCGCAAGGTCACCGAGGAGGAGGCCCTGGACTACGTGTTCGGCTACACCATCTGCTGGGACATCAGCCAGCGGGACCCTTGGGGCCGGGGCAAGCAGAACACCCGCAACATCCGCAAGGGCTTCGATACTTTCAGTCCGCAGGGGCCGTGGATCGTCACCAGGGACGAGATCCCCGAGCCGCAGGACCTCTACCTCAGGGCGTGGCACAACGGCGAGCAGGTGATGACCTCCCACACCAGCGACATGATCTGCGGCGTGCGGGACCACATCCGCTTTCTGTCGAACGTGGTGACCCTCAGGCCCGGCGACCTCATCACCACCGGGACGCCGGCCGGAGTCCATACGCTGCTGGACGGCGACAAGCTCCGGGGAGAGATCGAGAAGATCGGCGTGATGGAGTTGAACGTGAAGGCGGAAGCCTGAGGGCCCTGCGCGCGATCATGGTCGCGGTGACATGGAGGCTTCCGAAACAACGACTCGCAGCACGGGGAGATACTGATGATGCAATCGATCATACGCACAGCGACGATCCTTTTGACCCTGTTGGCGGCAATCGCCATGGCGGCGCCGGTCCAGGCCGAGTTCCCCGAAAGGAATCTGAACTGGATCGTGCAGTTCCCGCCCGGCGGCGGCTATGACGCCATGAGCCGCGCCCTGGCGCGCAGCATCAACAAGCAGTTGCCCAAGGGCACCAGCGTTATCGTGAAGAACGTGACCGGCGCCGGCGGGCGGCGTGGCGCCGTAAGCCTCTACCGGGCGAAGCCCGACGGCTACACGGTGGGCGTGCTGGACATGCTGGGCCTGGTGACGGCGCAGATCCAGGCCGGCGCCGGGAAGACCCTCTACGACCTTGAGAAGTTCGAGTACATCGCGCGCATGGGCAACGAGCCCTACACCATCTTCGTCAGCGGGAAATCGCCGCACAAGACCCTGGACGACCTCAAGAAAGCCGACCGCCTGACCTGGGGGTCGGAGGGCATCGGCTCCGGACGCTGGCTGCCCAGCTTCCTCGCGGCCCGGGCCCTGGGCCTCAAGTTCGACTTGGTGACCGGCTACCGCGGCACCGGCGACAGTGTCCCCGGGCTGATGCGCGGCGATTTCGTCACCTGGCTCAATCCCAGTGAACACTCCACCGTCGGGCCCTTGGCCCGGGACGGGAACCTTCGCTGCATCGTCCATCTCGGGTCCAAGCGCTCATGGGCGTGCCCGGATACGCCCACCGCCAAGGAATCGGGCATCGACCACATCAACGAGATCGTCCGGCTCATAGCCATTCCTCCAGGCGTGCCGCGGGACCGGGCCAGGAAGCTGGAAGAGATCGTGGTCAAGGCCATGGACGACCCGGAGTACCGGGACTGGGCCAAGTCCAGCGGCACCGCCATCAACCCGGGCGACGCGGCCGCTTCCCGCGCGACGTACGACAACCTCAAGGGGATGGTGAACCGCGAGGCCGACGCCATCCGCAAGGCGCTCAAGAAGTAACCAGGTCGCTCACGCAGACAAGTGCCCGCGCCGGCCGTGCACGGGCAACGAACGGGGGTCCCATGCCGGGAGTCATTGACGCGGACACGCACATTTCCGAGTCGGAGGGGATGTGGGAGCTCATGGAGGCATCCATGCATCCCCGCCGGCCGGTGATGACCGAGGTGCCGGACGACACGCTGTACGCGGACATCAACGTCCTGTGGCTGATCGACGGCAACCTCTTTCCCAAACCCGCCGGCAGGGGCGGCTTCCGGCTGGTGACGCCCTCGCGCTCCAAGGGCCAGGTCCGGCGCAAGGACGTGCTCACCGCCTGCCGGGAGATCACCGACGTGCCGGCGCGGCTGGCGGACATGGACAAGCTGGGCGTGGACGTCCAGGTCATCTACCCGACCCTGTTCCTGGTCTACCTCACCGACGACCCGGAGCTGGAGACCGCGCTGTGCGGCGCCTACAACGACTGGATGGGCGACGTGTGGTCCAAGTCCGGAGGGCGGCTCCGGTGGGTGGTGGTGCCGCCGCTGCACTCCATGGAAGCCTCGCTGGAAGAAATGCGGAAGGGCAAGGCCAACGGCGCGGTGGGGGTCACCCTGCGCGGCCTCGAGAGTGACCGCAGCATCGCGGAACCCTACTTCTACCCCATCTACGAGGAGGCCGAGAAACTCGACCTGCCCATCTGCATACACACCGGGTCCGGCTCCCGCACGCTGCTCAATCTCTTCGACCTGGCGGTCAGCTCCGTGTTCGCGAACCAGGTGGTGCTGCCCCTGTTCGCGTTCCGGGACATCGTCGCCAACCACCTGCCCGCGCGATACCCCGGCCTGCGGTTCGGTTTCATCGAGGCCAAGGCGAGCTGGATCCCCTATCTGCTGCATCTGCTCCGGCGGGAATCCCGGGCCGCGGTGGCCGGCGGCCGAAACGCCATCCAGCGCCCCCGCTGGAGGCACGAGACCAACGTGGAGATGTTCCGCGACTACCGCATCTACGTGGCCTGCGAGGCGGACGAGGACCTGCCCTACCTGCTCAACTACACCGGGGAGGACAACCTCCTCATCGGCTCGGACTACGGTCATACCGATCCCGCCCACGAGCCGCGCATGGTGGACGTGATGCGGGCGCGGGATGACGTCCCCGCCGGCGTCATCGAGAAGATACTGACGGACAACCCGAAGCAGTTCTACGGCCTCTGACGGACGGACGGAACCGGCCGCGGCATCGCATGGCGGGCGCGCGCGCCGAGGCCACCGCCCGCCGCGATTCACGGGAGGCGCCACGGTGGCGGATTCACGAGAGAGCATGGGCGAGAGGGCGGCGCGGGAAGTCGGCGTGCTGCTGGGCAAGTGCGCGGCCGGCGAGGCGGAGGTCGCCGCCACCTACTTCAGCCGGCCGCGGCCCCGGGAAGACCACGTCCGGTTCCTGATGCAGCAGACCGGGCGGGAGCTGACCCGGGTGTTCCAGTTGGGCGGCCTGCTGGCCAACCAACTGGCCGGGCTGGGCGTCACGGTGGACCGGCACACCTACCTGGAAACCCTGGCGAAGCTCCACGAGGAAACCAACCACTACGTCATGTGCCACGACGTGCTGGCGTGGTTCACGGGCGAGCAACCCTTCATCGGCGAGCTGCGCCGCTATGACATCTTCAATCCCGACCCGACGCTCCCGGAAAACGAAGCCAGCATCCGGTTGTCCCGCGAGAAGAAGGCCATCGAGGACGAGCTGGCGGCGGAGGCGGCGCCCTGGGCGAGACTGGTGGGAGACGAAGGCGTCCTGGAGGGCGGCGGCGCGGGCACATTCTTCGCCTGCAGCCGGATCGAGGGCGGCGAGTTCGAACGGCGGCTGGCCGAAGCGATGAAGGTCGTGCTGGCCGACGAGTTGCGGCACGGCGCCGACCAGTTGGAACGGTTCCACGACCTGGAGTTGGCGGAGGAAGACCTGGAGCGGATCAAGGGGTACGTCAAGCGCCACGGCGACGCGCGTGTGCGGTTTCGCAACGCCCAGTTCAACTATCCCCTGAGCGAGGAACGCATGCGCGAGATCGAAGCCGGCGAGATCGAGCCGTTGTACGTCTGGGAAGAGGCCGGGAGGAGCGCGCCCTGACGCAAAGGCCGGGCCGCTCCGCCCGGATAGACCGGGCCACGGACACATGACACACGCCTTCGCCAGCGACCTCGCCGCGCGCATCGAAACCCTCAAGGCGGAGGGCCTGTTCAAGCAGGAACAGGTCATCGCCTCGCCGCAACAGGGAGAGATCATCCTGGAGACCGGCGCGGCCTGCATCAACCTGTGCGCCAACAACTACCTGGGACTCGCCAATCATCCCCGGCTGATCGAGGCCGCGCGGGAGGCGTTGCGCGAATACGGCTTCGGCATGTCGTCGGTCCGGTTCATATGCGGCACCCAGCTTCCACACAAGCGGCTGGAAGAGCGGCTGAGCGGTTTCCTGGGGATGGAGGACACGATCCTCTTCCCCAGTTGTTTCGACGCCAACACGGGCCTGTTCGAGAGCCTCCTGGACCCCGAGGACGCGGTCATCTCGGATGCGCTGAACCACGCCTCCATCATCGACGGCGTGCGCCTGTGCAAGGCGCAACGGTTCCGCTACGCCAACAACGACATGGCGGAGCTGGAGGCGCGGCTGCGGGAGGCGCGGGAGGCCCGCTATCGCCTGATCGCCACCGATGGCGTGTTCTCGATGGACGGCACCATCGCCGATCTGCCGGGCATCTGTGACCTGGCCGAGCGGTACGACGCCATGGTCATGGTGGACGACAGCCACGCCGTGGGCTTCGTCGGCGCCGGCGGCCGGGGCACGCCCGAGCACCGCGGCGTGGCCGGGCGCGTGGACATTCTCACCGGGACCCTGGGCAAGGCGCTGGGCGGGGCCGCGGGCGGGTATGTCTCGAGCCGCCGCGAGATCGTCGAGTGGCTGCGTCAGCGCGCGCGACCCTATCTTTTCTCCAACACCCTGGCTCCGGTGATCGCCCAGACGAGCCTGAGCGCGCTGGACCTCCTGACCGGCTCCACCGAGCTGCGCGACCGCCTGTGGCGCAACGCGGGCCACTTCCGCGCGGAAATGACCGTCCTCGGGTTCGAGCTCCTTCCGGGCGAGCACCCCATCGTACCCCTGATGCTGCGCGATCCGAAGCTGGCGCAGGCCTTCGCCGACGCGCTGAGGGAACGGGGCGTGCTGGCCACCGCGTTCTCCTTCCCGGTGGTGCCGCGAGGGCAGGACCGGATCCGCGCCCAGATGTCGGCGGCCCACACCATCGAGGACCTGGACCGCGCCATCGCGGCTTTCGCCGAAGTCGGGCGCGGACTTGACGTGATCCGATAGCGCAACCGTGGAGGACCCACCATGTACTCTCTGAAAGGACACACCGCCATCGTCACCGGCGGCGCCAGCGGCATCGGCCTCGCCACCGTCCGGCTGCTGGCGGAGGCCGGCGCCAACTGCGTCATCGCCGACATCAATGAAGGGGCGGGCGCGCAAGCGGCGGACGAGCTCGAAGCGAAAGGCGCTGCCGCGCTGTTCGTCAAGACCGACGTGACCGAGGGCGGCGATGTGGACGCCTTGATTCAGGCCGCCACCGCCCGCTTCGGATCGCTGGAAATCCTCATGCCGTTCGCCGGAATCGGCCTCGAGAAGCTCGCGCTGGAGACCACCCGCGAGGAATGGGACCGGATGATCGCGATCAATCTCACCGGCAGTTTCCTGGTCATGCAGGCCGCGGGCCGGGTCATGGTCGAGGCGGGGTACGGAAGGATCGTGGCGATGGCCTCCATCTCCGGAATGCGGGGAGGCACCGGGCGCACCGCCTACGGCGCCACCAAGGGCGCCATGATAACCATGACGCGGGTCATGGCCTTGGAGTGGGCCGGAACCGGCGTGACCGTCAATGCGCTGGCACCGGGCCCGGTCGACACCGCCCTCACCCGCCAAATGTACGACGAGGAAACCCGCCGTGCTTACGACCGGGCCATTCCCATGCGCCGGTTCGCCCTCCCGGAAGAGGTGGCGCACGCGGCGGTGTTTCTGGCGTTGCCGCAGTCCGGCTACATCACCGGCATCACGCTGCCGGTGGACGGCGGCTTCACCTCGAGCGGCGTCATCAAGCGGAGTTGAGCCTCGGCCGGGGGTTCAAAGTTTGTAGAAGGCCAGCCCGTTCTCGCGAAGGATCTTCTGCTTGACGGCCTCGGAAATGTCCGTGCGTTCCCGGAGCTCCTCGATGCCGGTCTCCCGGGCCTCGGCGTGGGGGATGTCGCCTTCGATGAGGATCTGGTCCTCGCCCACGAGATCGATGACCTGGGGCAGGAGCGGCTCCTCGGCCTCGCAGGTCACATACACCCGCCCCTCCGCGAGGTATTCGCTGGGTAGCTTCTTCGAGCGGTTTCCGAGCATGGCCACCACCGGATGGTAGTGGTCCATCCGGCCGACCATGTAGGGAATCCATTCGGACCCCGCCTCCAGGAAGGCCACCCGGAGCTTGGGGAAACGGTCCAGCACGCCGCCGCCCAGGATGCTGAAGAAACCCATCATCACCGGCAGGGTGAAGCTCAGGATCAAGGACGCGTAGGGGTCCTCGCAGGTCTGCGTGAGACCCGGGACGCTCCAGCCCGTGTGGATGCACACCGGGAGGTCCACCTCGCAAGCCGCGGCGTAGAACGGCGACAGGTCGGGATGGTGCAGCAACGTCTGCCCCGCCGTGCCGCCGATCATGAGTCCCACGGCGCCCAGCTCCCGGGCGCGATGGACCTCGGCCACGCAGGCGTCGCGGTCCCGCATGGGTATGACAGCGGCCCACTTCAGCCTCTCGGGGCGCTCGTTGCAGCGCTGCGAGATCCAGGTGTTGTAGCTCCGCATCAGCGCCGCTTCGAACCTCGGGTCTTCGGTGAGCCGGTGGAACAGGATGGACGAGTAGATGACCTGGATGTCTATGCCGAAGGCATCCAGATCCCTGATGCGGGCGTCGATATCGGTCATGCCCTGGCTGCCGATGTTGAAGGTCTTGTCCCGGGCGAACTTCATCTCCAGCGGCGTACCGCTGAAGGTGGTCCCGGGCCCCCACAACCGCGGATGGATCTGGCCGTCGATGAGCCACCAGGCGTCGATGTGGGAGTTGGTGGCCAGGCCCTCGCCCTCCACCACGATCGGCTTCCGGTCCCGAAACTCATCGCCCAGATAGTCCCAGGTCTCGGGCACCTCCATAACGTGCGAATCCGCATCCACAACGTCGATCTTGTGCATTGGATTTCCTCCCAACGTCATCCGTCGCGGGCATCGAACTGCCGGGGTCCGTTGCGACTATCGGACAAACCCTGTCCCCTGTCAACGTTCCGCGGTTCACGGGACGGTCTACGTTGGTTGTCACCGAGGCGCGTCCGGGGCTTTTCAAGCATCCCCGTCTGACGAGTTGGCCGATTGGCAGAGGGCGAGAAACAACGCGTCCTCCTCGCCTGCCGCGGTGACTCCATGGGGCATGGTGGCGTCGAAATGCACGGATTCGCCCGTTTCCAGGAGGATCCCACTGTACGGCTCCATGTAGAACCTTAGAGCTCCCCGGACGACGTAGAGAAACTCCTCGCCCGCATGACTATTCAGGATCGGCTCCTGCTCTCCTTTCGGCACACGGACCAACATCGGTTGGAACGCCTTCTTCGAGAGTTCTCCGCTCAGAAGTTGGTATTCGCCCAGCGACGTTTCGTGTCGAATACCGCCACCCTCGCGGTTCACCGTCCTGGAGCCGGGCCCGAGCCGCGAGAAACGCCGGCCCTGGAACAACTCGCCGAATTCCACCCCGAGCCCGTCATGCAGACGGCACAGCACATCGACCTTGAGCAACGTTTGATTGTTCTCGATGCCGGCAAGGGTTGATGTCGCGACTCCGGTCCTCTCACTCACCTCCGAGAGGGTCCAGCCGTGCTCCTCCCTGATCCGCTGCAATGCTCGACCGATATGAGTTGAGCGTTGATTCTTGGCCATGGAAGCCGTCATAATAGGACTGATACGCTCGGATGATACAAATTCGAAAGTTAAGTGAGAAAAGTTTATTGAAAGGGAATCATAAATACGAAAAAACGTCTTTGCCCACGTTTGTGAACAAAAACGTTCAAGCGTACTGTTCGGCGAATCGTGAAATGGTCGCGGCGGCGGTCGGACGCCATCGTCCGCCTGCCGAGCCGGCTCGATCCCTAACAGGCCATCTTTTCCGCCACGTTTTTCTCGGCGGCAACGCTTCCGGCTTGCCTGACGACGAGCGTCACGGCATCCGTATCGCCCACGGCAATCCAGCCGTGAGGCATTTGCGCATCGAAATGCACCGACTCCCCTTCCTTCAGGACAATGGCGGTGTACGGCTCCATGTAGAACTTCACGGCTCCGCTGACGATGTAGACGAACTCCTCCCCTGTATGGGAATGTGTCATGAAGACCGGCGATTCGTCCGCTTCTTTCGGGAGATGGTACAGCCTTGGCTCCATGGCCTTCCTGGACAGCTCTCCACTCAGCACGACGCACCGCCCAATGGGCGTGTCTTCACGAACGCCATCGCCCAACCGGTTCACCGTTCTGGAGCCGTGGGCGAAGGTCGAGAAAGTCCCGCCTTGGAAAAACTCCGCGAGATTCAGGTCAAGGCCTTCGCACAAGCGGACCAAGACATCATAGTTCGGCGAGGTCTGATTGTTCTCGATCTTGGAAAGGGTGGACACTGCAACCCCTGTCTTCGTACTGACGTTCGACAGCGTCCAACCGTTTTCCCGCCGCAGCCGGTGCAACGTCTTGCCGATATTGTGAGAACGTCGCGTGCTAGACATATGCGTCTCGGATTCGCTTGTTAACCAACTCGAACCTAAACCCATCTCCACAACTGTAAAGACTCATACTATATCTCCTATACTATAACAACATACCAGGCGGATCAATACAAGCTTTGACGATAAACGAGAACAAAAGCGTGAGGAACGGAAAGATCACTCACATTCACCAACACGGCGCGGGCCCCAGAGCGCGTTGGTGAGGCCGACCCGAAACAAATGCGAGAATCGTTGGAGGTTTTCGCTTTGCCGCCTCAACCGGAACACACAAACGTGCTAAACGGGACTTTGCCCTTTTCGCCACGAGTCCGGTACGAAAACGGTACCTTCTGGTACGGTCCGTAACAAAATGGCAGACAGGCTGTCAACAGGAGGATTCATGATACTCCACGGCTACTTCCGAAGCTCCGCCTCCTACCGCGCGCGCATCGCGCTGGCACTCAAGGGCCTGGACCACGACCGCCAGCCGGTCCACTTGCGCCGGGGCGAGCAACAGGCGCCCGAATTCCTGAAACAGAATCCCCAGGGCCTGGTCCCGGTTCTGGAACATGAAGGCGCCGTGCTCGCACAGTCCCTGGCCATCATCGAGTATCTGGAGGAACGGTTCCCGGAGCCGGCTCTTCTCCCGGCCGCGCCCGAGGACCGCGCGTGGGTCCGGGCGCTGGCCCAGGTGGTCGCCTGCGACATCCACCCGCTCAACAACCTCCGGATCCTGCAGTACCTGGAACGGGACCTCGGCGTGGATGACGAGGCCAGAAGCGCATGGGCCCGCCGCTGGATCGACAGCGGCTTTGCCGCCATGGAAGCCATGCTCAGGGACGATCCGCGCACCGGCGAGCACTGCTTCGGCAGGCAGCCGACTCTGGCCGATATCTGTCTCGTGCCGCAGGTTTTCAACTCCCAGCGCTTCGGCGTCGACATGAACCGATATCCGACCCTGACCCGAATCCACGAGAACTGCATGCGCTTGCCCGCGTTCGCCGATCAGGCTCCCGAACGGCAGCCCGACGCCGAATGAAACCCGCTCCTCACCGGATCGTGGCGTCGGTTGCCTGCGCCGCGGGGCTGGCGCTGGCCGTGGCGCCGACGCCCGCCGGACTGTCCCCCGAAATACTGCCCACCGCCGGGGTCGTGGTGCTGTGCATCGGCCTGTGGGCCACCGCGGTCCTGCCCGAGTACTTCACGTCCATCGTCTTCTTTTTCCTTGCCGTGACCGTAACCGGGGCCGCCCCCGAGGTGGTCTTCGCCGGTTTCTACTCCACCGCGGCCTGGCTCGTATTCGGCGGCCTGATCATCGCCGCCTCGGTGCAGACCACCGGCCTCGGCGCGCGCATCGCCACCGCCGCGGTGGGCTACTTCGGCCGCTCCTACCGGGGTTTCCTTTGGCGCATCGTCCTCACCGCCGGTCTCATGGGCTTCATCATGCCTTCGAACATGGGGCGGGTGCTGGTCATGCTGCCGATCTTCCTGAGCATGGGGGAGCGGCTGGGATTCGGCCCGGGCAGCACCGGCCGCACCGGCATCACCCTGGCGGTGGCCGCCGGCAGCATTTTCCCGAGTTTCGGGATCCTCACCGCGGCGGTGCCGAACGTGGTGCTCCTGGGTGCGGCGGAGAGCATTCACGGCATCCAGATCACCTACGGCGAGTATTTCCTGATGAATTTCCCGGTCATCAGTACCGTCAACCTTCTGGCGCTCCCCTTTCTGATCGCCGCGCTGTTCCCGGCGCAACTGCAACCGGCCCCCACGCCCGCGCGCGGCGCGCCGTGGACCGCGGTGGAACGCAACCTGCTGCTGATCCTGGTGGTCGCTCTGGCGCTCTGGGTCACCGACCACTGGCACCGGGTGTCTCCCGCGTGGATCGCGCTGGGAGCGGGCATCCTCTGCCTGCTGCCGCGGGTCGGGTGCATGCCGCCGGCTTCCCTGACCGGCAAGGTCAACCTGGGGCCGTGGCTCTTCATCTGCGGCATCGTCGGCATGGGATCGGTGGTGGTGCACAGCGGATTGGGAGACCTGCTGGCCGGCTGGCTGCTGGCCAGGCTTCCCATGGAACCCGGCCACGACCTGTCCAACCTCGCCTCCATGAGCGCCGTGGGCATGCTCATCAGCATCGTCACCACGGTTCCCGGCGAACCCGTCATCGCCGCCACCCTGGCCCGGGACATCAGCGCCGTCACCGGCTGGTCCGTGGCCACCGTGCTGCTGACACAGGCCGTCAACTGGTCCATGGTGCCCTTCCCCTACGAGTTGCCGCCCATGGTGGTGGCCTCGCGCATGGCGGGCATGCGGGCCGTCCAGGCCACGCGGCTGCTGCTGGCCCTGACCGCGCTGGCCTGGGTGGTGACGCTGCCGCTCCAGTTCGTCTGGCTCCGCCATCTGGGCTATTTCGCCGGCTGAGGGCGACGGGTTCATCCGATGAACAGACACCAGCCACGGTCCGGTGTACCGATGGAACAGGACGACTGAGATGGGCTGGGAAACGGGACTCTACGTCTTCGGCGTGGTGCTGTCCGCCGCAAGCCTGCAGGGAATCACCGGGGCCGGGTTGATGATCCTCTCGGTGCCGGCGCTGGTGGTGGTGCTGCCGGCCACCGTGGTGGTTCCGGGCATCGTGCTGCTGTACCTGCCGCTGGGCGTCGCCCAGCTCATCCAACTCCGCCGGGACGTCGACCGGCGGCGTCTGGCCATGCTCACCGTGAGCTCCGCCCTGATGGTGCCGTTCGGCGCGGTGATCCTGAGCGAAGTCGACACGGTGACGCTGCAACGGGGCATCGGCTGGCTGATGATCGCGCTGGCGCTGTTGCTGCAGATGAAGCCCGGCCCCCCGTTCTCACGCGAGCTCGCGCCCTGCGTGGGCGCCGGCCTGTTCGCCGGCTTCCTGGCCGCCAGCACGTCCGTGTCCGGCCCGCCGCTGGTGCTGCTCGGGCTGAAGCAGCGCTGGCAGCCCGCCCGTTTCCGCGCCACCCTGATCGCCTACTTCCTGATCATCTCCGCTTTCTCGCTGCCCTTCTACTGGGAGATGGACCTGCTCACTCCCGCCACCTGGCGGTTCGTGTCCTACGGCCTGCCGGGCATCGCCCTCGGCTACTTCACCGGAGCGTGGCTCCGGGCAAGGGTGTCGGTGGCGGCCTTTCGCTGGCTCGCCACCGGCGTCGTCGTTGCCGGGGGCCTCACGGCCGCACTGTTCTGACGCGGGCGGGCGCCGGCGCTGTAGCCACGGAACCCGTGCCGGACGACGCTCCGCCAATCCGGCCTGCGGAGGGCTCCGCCAGAAGCCCGGACCGTAGTTGACAACGCCCCACCACGTTGCTAGAAGCGCCCAATACCCAACGGGTACCGCAAAGCTGAACTATGGCGCCGTAAGGCAGAATAGAACCGGAAGGGAGACAAAACATGCGGAATCATTTGCGAAGAACAGTGTTGGCCCTATTGGTCGCGGCCCTGGCCCTGTGCCTCACCGCCACGGTGTCGTTGGCGCAGAAAAAGACCCGTGTAACCATCGGCGCCACCGAGACCATGGAGACGCACAACCCGTACGGCGACAGCGTGGCGCTGCTCTACGGCATCTACACCGAGTTGGCCGGCCCCCTGTGCAAGTACAACTGGAGCGACGGCAAATGGGAGCCGCGGCTGGCCAAGAGCTGGAAGGTTCTGGATCCCAACACCTGGGTGTTCGAGCTCGACCAGCGCTACAAATTCAATGACGGCAGCCCCGTGACGTCTCACGACATCGTCCACTCGATCTGGCGTATCTTCAACGACCCGCAGAGCAAGCAGAAGGCGTCCGTGGCCCGTCCGGTCAAGGAGGTCAAGGCGCTCGGCGACTTCAGCGTGCAGGTCACCACCCACAAGCCCACCGCGCCGCTGCTGGACTTCCTCTGTGACGGCCTGATCATCACCAGCAAGGCGGTCTAC